>Ga0316201_10000762_pt1 | contig 19827 bp, 15 predicted proteins | sample CS6wburrow_MG_FD_204516 | JGI IMG/M metagenome (GOLD analysis project Ga0316201, IMG submission 204516) | Coastal sediment microbial communities from Delaware Bay, Delaware, United States - CS-6 worm burrow | ecosystem: Environmental > Aquatic > Marine > Coastal > Sediment | place: USA... | reverse complement strand
TGCATACCTTAAGATATATTCTTTGACCCGGGTAGGTGACCAGCTGTACAAGCTGCCAACAAATTCAAAATATTCGTCCGGGGTAAGAAAGTTGATCAGGAAACTTTCGTCCAGAAATGCTGTGGTATACTGCTTCCATTCCTCTGATATTCGGACGTTTTGATCTTTAATAAATACTTCACCCTGAGTTGGTCGGATTAGGTCAAGGATCAAGCTTAACATCGTTGTTTTCCCCGCTCCATTATTACCGACTAATCCAATGGTGTCACCAGGTTTGACTTCAAAATGATCTACATCTAAAACAACCGTTTGTTGATACGCTTTTTTTAAGTTTTCAAGTCTGATCATAGTTTGAATGAATTAAGTTACTTTTCGAAATGCAGCTGAAATTTTGTATTTATTTTTATGAAACAGACCTGCAGCCCAACGGATGATTGTATGATGAAAAATAAAACCTAATACGCCAACGACGCCAATACTTACGAAACCCAATGTTGGATAACCTGCAATGGCAAAGGCTTTATAAATCAGGTATGGAATGAGAAAAAGTGGGATCATGATTAAAAAATGGGCTGCACCAATTCCTTCATAGTTCATGACTGCTCCCTTCATCGGATCAATGCGTTTTGAATTGTAACTGGCCAATACCATGTACATGTAAATACTCACTCCAATATTATATAAAAACATCACAACTCCAATCAGGTACAATTCAAGGTTAATGAAGATATAGACTGAAAAACAAATCATCATCACAATGCACGATGCAATCAACAGGTAATATTTTGCTCTGAAAATATCTTCGATTTTAGTATTCCGGGTAAGTAACAGATCAAAGTGGGGGCTATTCCAGGATAGCAATAACTGCCCATAATTTAATGCAAACATTCCCGTGACAAACAACCCGATGAAAATTTTCATTCCCGCCATGTCCATAGCTGGGTTGCCAATAAAAATCAAAGGATACGCCAGCATTACAAAACTGAGCATGAGAAATGTCTTGGATCTTTTGCTACGCCAGATGAGTTTGGTTTCCAAATCCATGAGCCTTCCAGCCTGGCCGAACCATCGTGAAAAACCAAAAGAAAATTGAGAAACTTCTGTGGCCTTTGATTTTGTAGATAGATCTTCCAGATATGCATATTTGGTGATCAGCATATGCAATTGCCAGTAAATAAATCCGGCTGCGACCAGGGGAATGATGCTCAAAAAGGGGTTTTGGATGATGGTACTGAAAACCCGTTCCAAATATGGTCCAAGCCCGATCCGCCCGCTAAAATCCAGGTATAGTAGTCCGATGATGACACCCGCAACAATCATAGCAAGCCATGCTTTTGTTTTAAATATTCGGTCTACCAGGAAACTTCCAAAATTTACTAAAAGAATCATGCCCAGGGTGAAGATGATAAAATGAACTGCCACACCACTTGATTGGTTAGTAATGACACTTTTAAAAAAGAACGGAACAATCGCAAAAAGAGGTAAAAAATTGAAAAAACTCCCAACCGATTTAAACAAGAGATAATGAGAAAGAGTGTTTTTTGAAATGGGTCTGGCCAAATAGGGACGGGCTTCGAGAGCAGGGTATTTCTGCATCAGCAAACGGATGAGGAATTCAACCATAAAATAATAGAGCATACCCTTACCAAAAAATAAAAATGTATCTGCCTCCGGTACCGCTTTTTCAATAATCTCATCCATAAAGAAACCAAGGGCAAGAAAATTGAGCGCAAAGTACAATACCAGGAATCCGAGAAATATTGTTTTAAGTAATTCCTGGTTGAAGGCAGGGGATCTTTTGAAGGCTAACCAATCGTGGCGTATGAGTTTCCAGAACATCTTTATTTTTTCATCGTTTATTCAAGTGTTCATCGCGAATGCCAAAAATATCATTTTAAATATGAATTCAAAATGACAAAATCCCAACGAGGGACAACAGAATATGAATTGTTATCGGCAGAGATCAATTAATTCCTGACCTTAAAGAAAATAAACAGAAGCTCATTTTGAAACAACTGATATTCGGCACATTCCTCAAATGCTTTATTGTTATTTCTTTGCACGGGCAACTCGCTATGTTGAGTGATGAATTTGTCTCCTCTTGCTTGACTGATGATTGGCTTGACCTGAATACTATGGAAGGATGGAATGCATCGCATCTGGAACTATATGACATCAACGAAACATTTCCGGGGCAACTTACCTTAATGCCATATACTACAGGCTGGTTTCAGAACAGAAGAGGCCCATTGATTTACAAAATAGTATCTGGAGATTTTGTGTTTACAACACACGTTACAGTCACGAATCGTGTGGGTGATGGCCTTCCTTCTTCCACTTATTCATTAGCAGGATGTATGATTCGAGAGCCCAAAACGATGACTCAACCTTCAGAATGGAATTGGAATGAGGAAGACTATATATTTTTAGCTACCGGATATGCAAGCACGAATCATCCCTCATGTTCTGGATGTCCATCACCTCATTTTGAAGTAAAAACAACAACTAACAGTTCTTCTCAGCTCACTATTTCTTCAGTAGATACAGCAAATGTTACAATTCGGCTTGCTCGGTTAGGTTCATTTGTTATTGTACTTTATCATTATCCTGGGGGAGGTTATAATATTCATCGAAGATTTTATCGAAATGATTTTCCAGATTCCGTTCAGATTGGACTGGTCGCATACACTGATTGGCCGAAAGTGCAAACATACAGTACACCTTTCCAAAATGAAAATGTGCTCAATGCATCATTAAATCCTGATCCAAGTACAAATCCAAATCTTGACTTTAATCCGGATGTTTTAGCGAGGTTTGAGTTCGCGCGTTTTGATTCTGTTTCCATTCCTCAAAGCCTAGGGGGAGTTGACTTGATGGACGAAATACTTGTCCCTGATTCAGTATTACTCCAATTGTTGGGATATGAAAGTCAACCGCAATTTTCCGGTCACTCATGGACAGGGGCTGTGAGTGAAGCGTTTCTGAATCCGTTAAATTGGGATAAAGGAAGTGCACCGGGATTTCAGGATGAGGTTTACATTCCAAATTGTGCATGTCCGGGAATGCTTTCCCCCATAATCTCCAATGACACCATTACAATAAGATCACTGCTACTAGCTCCCGGAGCTGAAATCGAGATAGGGCAAAATGGGAGATTGGATGTGATAGAAAATTGATCTATCAAATAATAAATGCCGACCTCCAGGATCAATCAATGGAAGCCGGCATCAAAATCGGCAATGGTTTAATCATCAGAGAGTTCTAATAGTGCGTCTAAAGCTGATAAGCTGCGAATAATCGGATCGATTGGTTTTTGATCGGGTCTACTTCACCATTTCCAAAAGTCGTTCTTGCTCCGTAGCCAAATCGATAAACAGCGCCTAGCGTGACTTTATTCAAGATCGTAATATCCAAACCACCCTCTACATAGATCCTGTTGTAAAGAGAATTTCTCATTGTATAGGAGTCACGGAACTGATCGTACATAACAGGTTCCAATGGATCACTACCATTATCAATTTCCTGACCTTGAATTTTTACATTTGATCCACTCACAGTCATCTGGTTGTCAAAGCTGTACCCAATATTAGTCCCTGCTCCGAATCTCAGGCCGAACGTATTGAGCGCTTTGAGATGATGAATGTAGGCAAGTCCCAAATTCGCCTCGTTGCTTCTTGAATTGAAGTCGATATGACTTGCATAAGGTCTACCTTGATGAGTGATCTGTTTATGGTAGCTCACGAAATCAACACGATCCCAGATAGCCCTTGCTGAAAATTCGAAATATCCATTCTTAAAACTCCTCGGTTGAATACCCAGCGATATCGAAAGAGTAGGGTTCTCGCAAATCATACTTTCCAGGTCTTTGTCAGAAAACTCCAGGGTTTCATATTCAAACCGGGGAGTACCTTTGATCATGCTGACCAGCTGTTCTTGAGACAAACCGTAAATCATGTCCATTTCATTACCAAGGGCAATACTGATGTTTTTAATGACCGACTTTTTCATTGGTTTTTCTGAAGGCAGGAGATGTTGAGCGGAAAGAGAAAGCAAACAAAAGAGCAAAACGTTTAGCAAGTAGATTTTTTTCATGGTGTTTGGTTTTTATTTCTTCACCGAAAATAAGTCCCGTTTTTATACCATGCAGATTTTTAAAACATCCATAACACAACTGGCGACTGGTTTAACACAATCTGAAGAATTGGAAACAGTTTTTAACACTTCGCAACAATTGATTTTGCAGCAATCCATGCAGTTGTCCATGCAGCCTGAAAATTGAAACCACCAGTCACTGCATCTACGTCTAAGATTTCTCCTCCAAAAAATACATTAGGAAGCAATTTGCTTTCCATCGTTTTGAAATCAACTTCATCGAGGTCGATACCTCCGGCCGTCACAAATTCATCTTTGAACGTACTTTTTCCATGCACTGACAATTCTGAACATGTTACCAGATTAGCCAACATATCAATCTCCTTATTTGAAATAGAAGCCCATTTTTTTTCTTCAATCTGAGCCATTCCTGCTATGTTGGCCCATAGTCTTTTCGGAATATTAAACAGTGGTGTTCGTCCAACTAGCTTTGAACCCATTGTATCTCTGCTCGTTTTGAATGATTTTTCGATTTGAGCAATTGATTGATCTGTCCAGTTTATTTCGATCTGGAAATTGTAATTCAAGTCAGCAAGATGCCGTGCACCCCAGGCACTCAATTTGAGAATTGCCGGTCCGCTCAATCCCCAATGCGTGATCAGAATTGGACCGGTTGACTGATATGTGCTATCGATAATTTTGACACTACCATTATGCACGGCAATACCGGGAAGGCCATTGATGACCGGGTGTTTGATTCTGAATGTAAAAAGTGAAGGTGCCGGGGGCACAATTTGATGTCCTTTCTTTTGGAGCAGATTCCAAAACGGAGTATTACTTCCTGTCGCTACAAACAGGTTTTTGGCAAAGTATTTTTGGCGATCTGTATACACTGCCCATCTTTTATTAGCGAAAGTGAAATCACGGACTCCCGATTGCGTGATCATTTCTATGCCAAATTGATCGCAGATTTTCAGGAAACAATTGATGATCGTTTCAGATTTGTTGGAAACAGGAAAGATTCTGCCATCAGATTCAATTTTGGTTTTGACTCCATGATCTTCCAGCCAGGCAATCATGTCGCCAGTCATGAACTGGTGAAAAGGTCCGAGTAGTGCTTTATGTCCCCTGGGATAATATGTGGTGAGTTCTGCCGGGTCAAAACACGCATGCGTTACATTGCATCTTCCACCACCTGAAATTCTCACCTTGTCAAGGTATCTTTTCCCTTTTTCCAGGATGAATATCTTCAATGATGGGTTCCTTTCAGCTACCTGAATTGCAGCAAAAAAACCTGCTGCACCACCTCCGATCACAATGAGGTCATACTCGTACTTCACGATCCTGATCTTTTGAGCGGTAAATCCATGTAGACCATTTCCAGCGCCTGATCATTCCATCTCATCGCATTTTGTTCTTTCCCATAAGTAGTAAAGCCTAGTTTTTGATAGAGCTTGATTGCAGCGATTGATAGATGTGTGGCACATACTCTGATTTTATGAATATCATCAATCAGACTAATTCTGCGAATACATTCCTTGATCAGTTGCTCTCCAATTTTTTTCCCCTGGTAATCCGGGTAAACAAACATGCCCCATATGTTTGCTTTGTGACGATACTTGATTCCTTTTTCTCTAAAACAACCAACGATACCGATCAAGTCCTCTTGTTGGTCAAAGTATCCGAGGATGAAATTTTCATCGTTTTTTTGATTGAGGTCAACCAGTGTGTTTTTTCTACTGATTTCAATGCCAGGAGCGCTCCCAAATGCGTATGGGAAGAGTTCGAGACTATCGCCTCGAATTTGGATAAAGGCATCAACATCTTCCGGCCCAAGCGGTCTGATCATTTAAGTTTACACATTCATTTTAAAATCTATCCGCAATATAGAAGATTGTTTTTGAATGGAAGTTGGAGATTACATATATGATTAAAGTATAATATATGAAAGAACTTCAGTTCGAACATCTTAGATCTTAGAGGTGCGTTTGGTTGCTGTTTTTAAACCATTTATCTTCATGCTCGTTCTTAAAATTAAAAGCAAACAAAAATGGAAAAACAAAATAAAGTATCACTCATAACAGGAGGATCAAAAGGGATAGGACTTGCCGTAGCAGAAGCATTAGTTAAGGACGGATATTACGTCGCCATTACCAGTAGAAATATTGAAGAAGGAAGGCAAGCATCAGATCATTTGAATAAAATGAATCCAGGATCTGCAATTGCATACGAGGTGGATGTCAGGAACGCAGAAGCTCAGGAAAAGTGTGTTGAGGAAATATTAGCAAAATGGGGGCGACTGGATGTAGTTATCGCCAATGCGGGAGTTGGTCATTTTGCATCTATTGATGACATGACAGCCCAGCAATGGCATGATGTGATCGATATAAATCTGACTGGTGTATTTCACACAACTAAAGCTTCACTGGAAGCATTGAAATCTTCAAAAGGGTATTTGATTACTATTGCCAGTTTGGCTGGTGCAAATTTCTTCGCAGGTGGGGCCGCATACAATGCGAGTAAATTTGGACTTGTGGGTTTTACCCAGGCGGTCATGCTGGACGTCCGTGGATTTGGAGTTAAAGTCACCACCATCATGCCCGGCTCAGTCTCAACATATTTCAATAATCGGACACCTGGTAACCAGGATGAATGGAAAATCCAACCTGAAGATATTGGTCAAATGGTGATTGACCTCTTACATATGCATCCACGGACATTGCCAAGTAAAATCGAAGTGCGTCCCAGTATTCCACCCTCCGCCAGAAAATAAAGGAAGGCCATTCCCTATCAACTGCATGTTTCATCAGTTTTCAAGGGAACAGCCCTCACCCCTTTTCATTCAGAGTGTTTGGGTTTGCCTTCGGCCCTTCATTCGGACGGAATGCGCCCAATTTTCTCCTACTTCTTCGTTGCTCTCCAGCCTGGCAAAGACTTGGTTGGAGGGCAGGTTGGTCGCGTAGCTAACGCTATGCCTTCCCGCCGAAGCATCGGTGCAGGTAGGCTCAAAAGCAAAATCCAATAATCGATTATTGACCTGGTTGTCGTTGGGCGACAACTATACGTTTGCCAGATCCACCCATGTCATCTCGATAGCTTACTAAAATGTCATTTCTACTTTTGACTGTTGCTTCTACCTCTCTTTGAAAAAGCACCCAACTTCCAGGTCCATGCACTTCTTCGTATTTCATTGGGAATTGGTTATCCTCATCCATCCATGATAGACTGTCGAAAAACCAAACGATCATAACATCGCGACCATCTTTAGAGTCTCCTAACTGATTTTTGTAGATACCAAATACCTCGTTCGGAAGTTTTTTTGTGTATACTTCCTTTGCTTTTTCGATCAGTGCATTGTATCGATACATTTCATTGGATTTCACATCTACATATCTGATAAGCAGGTTTTTGAGATCAAAATCTTTTGGAAAGTAACTCAGATCAGGTGAAAATGAAAAGTATTCAACATTTACTTCTGATTCGAGGAGAGGTGTCACTTTTTGATCCCAGTGATCATCATGTACACCAGTACCTGGTCTTCCTTCCAACTTTGTCCATGTGGTAGGCCCCATAGTCCATACTATTTTTCCAGCATCGGGACCTGAATTAATCGAATAGACTCTGACGCCATAGTCTCCAGCCTTGTGGTAGAGGTCGTTGTGTTCCTTCATCACTGAAGCTAGCTCTTTATCGACACCTGGTTTAGGTGTGAGTGTAACCATTTGGAAAATTATGTCTTGCCCAATAAGGGTTACAAAACACATGAGGGAAAAGGCAGCGCACAACAATGCCTTAAATGAATTGTTCATTTTTTGAATATTTTGAGGTTATACAATATGCACCTTGGAATAATGAAATGAATGGGCGGATCGGCCGATTGTCAAGTCGATTATTTTGGATGCAGTGTTTAAATTACAACATTAAACTTGATAAGTCAAGTTTATTGGTTTATTTAATCAATGAGTGATCGTCCGTTAGAGTCAGTTGTGAGTACTTCGCTCATATAATCAAAGAATGGTCTCATTGCTTTGAATGTTTGATTTGCTTCATTTAAGAAGGTATCAGACAGGACTTCTTTATCTGTAAATTTTCTGGTAACGATGAATTGTTTGTATCGCAGCAAATCAATAGCCGGGTGATCCCTGGGAAAGCCTTTTGGAGCAGTTATTACCTGGTCCCCCTGCAAAGTTCCGAATGTATCTTTAAATCTTTTTCCGCTTAAGATTTTTCTGAGTGGTTTGTCATCAAATGCGATTTCTTCCCTGATCCGTTTAAGGTCTTCCTTATTGGGCGCCCAAAAACCACCACCGAGAAAAGATTGGTTGCCAGGTTGAATGTGAAAGTAATATCCTCCACGTAACCTGGCTGTCGATCTTTTAAAGCCGCCTGAACGGTTGTTTTTATATGGCGTTTTATCTTTTGAAAATCTGGTATCCCGGTATATCCGGAATAGAATCTGTTTTCCGGACATTGGATCTATCAGGTCATACTTACGCATTTCAGCATGCAACGCTTCTGCAAATTCCCTCATTTTATCTTCTTCTCTGAGAAACCGTTCCTTGTTTGCATTGAACCATTCACGTGTATTATTCTTTTCCAGATCTTTTAAAAATTGGATTGTGGTTTTTGGAATTCCGATTGATTTCATTTCAGATAAAAGTTTGAATTGATAAAAGAGAATTACAAATAAAAGGACAAAAGATTGATTTAGTTGTACAAGGCATAAAAAAAGCCTCTATCCATGCGGATAGAGGCTTTCATTAAAACAGTAGTTGTTTACAACTTCATAAACTTTTTCGGAATCATCATTCCTTCTTTTTCTATCATCACAATATACATGCCACCAGGAAGATGGCCGATATCAATTCTGCGATTATTATTAAAGAATCGAACATCTTTCATTTGTTTTCCGGCCATTGACATCACTCTGATTGATTGAATATCTCCAGAGTAGTCAAGGTTTAACACATCTTCAGCAGGATTTGGATATAGCATCACTTCTTGCTCATCATTGCTCGCTGTCAATCCTTCAGGCAATTCAGGGGAAAATCCAGAGCCAAGTTGCTCGATTGTTGAACCTTGGGCAACAAGTGCTGAACTACCTATTCCTGTAAGTGTTACGGCATCAATATAGACTTGATCCTGGTTCGCACTTGCATCGCACTGGAATCTGAAATCCATTGGGTTATTAAAATTAAAGTTTGATGCTGGAATGGTCACAGTGGCAACATAGAAACTACCATTTGTAAAACTTGTTCCGCTGGCGTAAGAAGCTACTGTAGTCCATCCTGACCCATCATTTACCCTAACCCAAAAGTCTTCACCTGATTCCATACTATTTGGATAGAAGTAGAATTCCAACTCAAGTGAAGAGAAGCCGCTTACATCCTGATTATTGTATGTCATTGATGAGGATGTACCTGAATTATCTCTAAGACGAACTGAGTAGTTGCCTTCCCAGCTGCGTGTAGAACTCACGCGAGCACAATCTCCTCCGCCGTCTACCCATCCCTGGAGACCCGTTTCAAAGAAATGGCCAAAAAGGACTTGGTCTCCACCACCAGGACAAGCAGGGCAATCAGGACCTCCACAATCGACACCTGTTTCATCACCGTTCTGGATTCCATCCGTGCAAGTAGGACATGCGGGACAATCAGGACCTCCGCAATCGACACCTGTTTCATCACCATTTTGGATACCATCTGTGCAAGTAGGGCAAGCGGGACAATCAGGACCTCCGCAGTCAACACCAGTTTCATTTCCGTTTTGAACGCCATCAGAACAGGTAGGACAAGCAGGGCAATCAGGACCTCCACAATCGACACCTGTTTCATTTCCATTTTGGATACCATCTGTACAAGTCGGACCAGAACCAGTTACAACACAGAAATTTGTTGTTTCAGAAGATCCGAAAGCACCGCCGGAAGCAAGTGTGTTTCCATTACCATCAGTTAGCGTATAGTCCCCTGTCCCATAGCTACAACAGATTCCATCGCCGTATGAATCATAAATAATGAAATCATAACAACCATCAATCAAGCAAGCATTTTCCACAACTTGAGAGCCATCAGGTTGACTACCATAAGTACCACCTGAAGCAACGATTGAATTCGTATTGTTTCTGATTTCCCATCTTGTTTCTTCAGGATAATTATCCAGGTTAATCGTGAGCGTTACGGTATTATCCAAACATGGGCAAGGGTTACAATTTGAACCACCACAATCGACACCTGTTTCATCTCCATTTTGAATACCATCTGTACATGTTGGACACGCATTTGGACATGAACCACCACAATCAACACCTTCTTCATCACCATTTTGAAAACCATCAGTACATGTAGGCGCAGCACAAGGAGCGAGGCAATTTCCGGTAGCATTTACCGTGTTTCTCACCACGTTTCCTGGTTGGGTACCAAATCCATTGTTCAGATTTATACCCACAGAAGTTAAGTGACAATAGCTCATGATCGTTCCACCTCCAGATGGATTTCCTGGCAGAGGGCAACTTCCTTCTGTTGAACCGGCACAGCCGTCTATTGCAGTATTGTTGCCATTCCAGACACAAGCATGTGTATGACGAGAACCGATCAGGTGTCCCATCTCATGTGTAAATACCATGACTGACCAGCTATAAGTAGGTACGTTGGCATAAGTAGCATCAATGCTACTGAAACATTTGCTATTATCCGGATTGGATGCACAAATGCCCGCAAAGCCTGCTGCAATTCCACCACTTGCCTGGTATGATACCAGGTGAGCCAAATCTCCATTAAATGATCCTGTATTGGCCTGGAAATCACTCAACATCCCGCTTGAAGAGGTTGAACTGTATGGGCTTGTGCTGGTCCATGCAAAGATTTCACTTAAAGCCATTTCAATGTTGTCGTTTGCATACAGTGTAGCACTTTGTGCAAATAATCCTTCAAGGTATGTTGTCGCATTTGCAGCACCGCCTTTTTGATTGACGATATCGTTATCTATTTCGATCTTTAAGCGAATGCAATCGCCATTATCTCTTGATTGGGTTACAGTTTTGAGTTGTTCGCTTGTATAACCAATTCCATCATCAGGAGTCCCGCACTCCCAATCTGGTGTTTTGGTCAATAAATTGTCATAATAAAGGACATGTTCTTTTTCTTTTGATTTTTGCAGTTTCCCAAGTACCAAATTACCGGCATTTGAGCTAATCAAACCCATTACTTCATTTTTAAATACACTAATAGAAACAATGGAGTTTTCATCTCCGCTAATCACACCTCTATAGTGCTTCCCTCTTTCATATTTGAGGGGCGTGTTTGGTTGGTCACTCGTATACGCTTCATAATCAGGCGTATGAATGTTATGTTGTACCAGGTCCAAAACCAGATTGGATCGACTATCCGTCGGAATCGGCATTTGGATTCTTGACGGTGCTTCATTAATTAAATTTTCAATGGCTTGAAAATCAATTTTCAGGATTGTTCCGCTACTCAAACCTTCAAGGTCAACAGATCTTGTAGAAAGGTTATTCGTTTGGAATTCAAAAAGATTCGTTTTTTGAAAGTCAGCCCCGGAAGCACTCAGGTTCATAACTTCCTTTGCCACTCTTTGTTGGGAAAATGCCAACAGTGGCGTGATACATAGCATTAGAAATAAAGATAATCTCATTTGGTAAAGATTTAATGATTAAATAGTTTCAATAAATATCTATTCATACAATGCGCATTACGCACTGATAGAGTCAGTAAAAGTTAGTTCTATTGTATTGGGCAAATAAAAGGGGGCGCTTTGTCCGGGGTTTTAAGGACTGCGGCTCTAATATATTTATAATTCCGAATTCTGGAGCATACTCAATAAAAAATTTTAATATTTCAGGTTTTTCTGGGATATAATATCGGTGAAAGGCAAGGAGGTAATAAGGGATTTCACTTAATTTATCATCTTTTTAAAATGACATACTGAAAAAAAAACGCTATTTGTTTTTTCCTGTTGACCAGGAGCACTATCTCTTCTCAAGAAACAGGGCTTTCAGATCAATCAATGTTTGCATTGGGAAATTTGGACTCAAATTCCTCGATTTATTTTATATCCAAAGGCAACATGAAAGTGGATGGAAGTAAATTTTAAAAAGATGAATGGGGAGATGGTCGTACCAAACTGAAGAAGATCAAGCGAATTGAATGTTAAAGCGGACGAAAAGCTAAATTACACCCCTATGACAATTCCAAAACCAATCCAGTTTCCTCGTTGAATGGCCCCTGCTCCATTTTGCTGAAAGTAGTTATTTACCGGACTGCCAAGTGGCATTTGTCCAATTTCCCCATTGTTTTTTGTGTAATGTAAGGAGAGCTTCAGCTTTGGATTTAGATAAAAATTGAAACCTGCATCTAAAACATGGTCCATTCCCGAAGGCATTTGGACCTGGGTTGCTAACATTTGTTTGTCAAGGTCCTTTTCTCCTGAGTATGTTGAAAGCATAATGACCGGTTCAATCATGTATTTACCAGGAAGAAAAATATTGTAACTCATCTTGATATATCTCACTTGAGCCCTGGCTTCAGCTTCCTGGTTCGGAGTGAATCCATCTCTTCTCAACCAAAGCCATTCACCATCAATGTTGAGGTGTTTCCAATTAAACAGCAGATCAAGACCTATCATGCTATTTTGTGCAAATAAATCTGTTCGGCCCTGATACGTAGTTTGGATACCAACAGTTAGTCCTTTTCTCTGGCTAAAATAATTCGCTTTATGCCCTAGAGAATATTTGTCATTTTCAGGATCTCCCAGGTGTAAGGAAAGCTTCCCGGCAAGCATGGGAGCATATTCAATGCCTGTCGAATTTCCTGAGAATGCTTGAAAGACAGGATTGAAAACACCAATGTTGTAACTGAAACGCAACTTTTGATCGCTCACCTGGGCGAGGCCGCCAAGATTTATTCCTGTAGCTCTGCCCGGACCAGTACCTGTGATATGTCTCCGCAAATAGTTTTGTGTCCATACTTTTTCCATTCCTGTACTTCCGAGTAAACCGGTAATGCTTTCACGCCCGATCTGAGGGGCCATATAGCCGAAAGTGATATAGACTCCTTCGTTTTCTTTCGTCATTTTCCACTGACCTGTCAATACCCAGAGTCTAAAAGCCGGGTTGGCTCCATTATTGCTCCCGCCGACAGTAGCAGACAGCACATCCCTTCCAATAAAATCAACAGAAGAAACGAATTTGATTGAAAGCCTCGAATATGGCCTGACTGAAAATCCAAACCTGGTTCGCCGTATTTGTGTCTCTATTCGATTTGAAACAGGGAGATACTCATTATCTTTTTCACTCCATAGGTGTTGTCCGAACGAATATGAAGCCCATGTTTGAAGGGTAAGAGAAGGCTTGAATTCAATCTTCTCAAGAGTTTTGAGCCAATTATTTTCTCCGGATTGACTGATGCCAACTGAGAGCCAAATGAACCAGACCCAGGCAGTAATCCATTTTTTTTGCATATAGTCCTATATACAAAAATCTAGTGTGGGAGTTTTGACCTCAATGCACCATAAACATAAGTTCCTACTACAGCACTAATGATGACAATCCAAATGGATAATATCCCATGTCCGACGAGAGTAAACAATGGGCCTGGGCAAGCACCTGTCATAGCCCATCCAAGGCCGAAAATGATACCACCAAATAAATACCTGGGGATACTCATGTTTTTTGGATTGAACTTGATTTCTTGTCCTCCTACATTCTTCATGTGGACCTTTTTGATCAATGCGGTGACGATAGCACCGAGGATCACGGCTGTGCCGATGATACCATACATGTGAAAACTCTCAAAGCGAAACATCTCAAAAATGCGATACCATGAGATGGCTTCAGACTTGGTCATGACAATGCCAAAGAATATACCGACTGCAAAATATTTTATGTATTTCATTATGTTCCGAATTTAAAAGAGGGTGAGTAAGGAAGGGAGAATAGCCCAGGTCATCAGCAGTCCGCCGATGAAAAAACCTACGACAGCAATCAATGATGGGAGTTGGAGATTTGACAATCCGCTGATTGCATGACCGGAAGTACATCCACCAGCCCATCGCGTTCCAAAACCAATCAGCAGTCCACCAATCACCAGGTAAAGGATAGTCGTTAGAGACCAAACATGATAGATTTCGGCTGGAACGTATCCTGTTCCTTCAGCCATTGTATCCGGATGATTGATTCCTTTTGATTCGAGAAACTGAATGGTAGAGTCTGATACCTGCACAGGCATGTCACTGGCCAGATAGTGGGAGGCAATGAATCCTCCTGCGATGGCTCCAGCAATAAATACGAGGTTCCAGATTTGGCTTTTCCAATCAAAATTGAAAAAGTCCACCTTTTTCCCTGCTCCACCGATAGAGCATAATGTCCTTAAATTGGCCGAGACACCAAATTCTCCGCCAAACCATAGAAGAAGTACCATCACGAGAACGATCAAAACGCCCGAGATACTCCAGTGCCATGGTTGAGAAATAAAATCGATAAATTGATTCATCTTCGATAATGTTGAGTGAGGAAAAATAAAAATTTGGGCCTTCTGAATTCAGATGAGACCCAAACTGCAAAATATTCATCAAAAATTAATTGCGAGCTGCAACTTGTTATAAAGTTGATGGACAAACATACTCACTAACAGGAACCCTGCTTTCTTTAATATGCTTAAATCCGCCATCCACATCAATCATATTATGATAGCCACGTGATTTTAAAATGGAAGCTGCAATCATCGAACGGTATCCACCCTCACAATGCAGGTAGAAAGTTTCCTCTTTAGGTATTTCTGCCAGGTGATCATTGATGAAGTCAAGGGGAACACTAGTTGCACCGATGATATGTTCTGAAAGAAATTCAGCTTCTTTTCTGACATCAAAAATGAGCATCTCTCCGTTTACTTTCTCATACTGTTCAGTAAATTCTTCAACTGTCAAAGAGACAACAGTATCTATTTCTTTTCCTGCTTGTTTCCATGCTTCAATACCACCTTCCAGATAGCCAATTGTTTGGTCAAATCCGACCCTGGCTAACCTGGTGACTGTTTCTTCTTCTCTTCCCTCAGGTGTAACCAATAGGATTGGCAAGCTAACATCTTTAATTAAGGCGCCAACCCAAGGGGCAAAACTTCCATCAATCCCGATACTGATACTTCTTGGAATATGGCCATGGGCAAAATCAAGCTGATCTCTTACATCTAAAATCAACGCCTCTGTAACTTCTGCTTCAAGTTCGAATGCGGTTGGGTTTAGCCTTCTTAATCCAAGATCAAGCACTTTATCTATACTTGTATACCCTTCTTTATTCATTTTCACATTGAGTGGAAAATAGGCTGGGGGAGGGAGCAGACCATCTGTCACTTCGTAAATGAATTCTTCTTTTGTCATATCCGCCCTCAAAGCGTAGTTCATTTTCTTTTGGTTGCCGAGAGTATCTACAGTCTCCTGCATCATGTTCTTCCCACATGCTGATCCGGCACCGTGTGCAGGGTAAACGATGATATCATCGGCCAAAGGCATAATTTTAGTTCTGAGGCTATCGAAAAGCATCCCAGCTAATTGTTCTTGCGTCATGTCCGCAGCTTTCTGAGCCAGGTCAGGTCGTCCAACATCCCCCAAAAAGAGAGTATCACCTGTAAAGAGGGAATGATCATTTCCATCCTTGTCTCTGAGCAGAAACGTGGTAGATTCCATCGTATGACCTGGAGTATGCAATACTTTAATTGTCACATCTCCGAGTTTGAACTCTTCACCATCTTCTGCAATGATTGCTTCAAATGCAGTCTCAGCTAATGGACCATAGATGATTGGGGCATTGGTTTTTTCAGAAAGTGTCACGTGGCCACTGACAAAATCAGCATGAAAGTGTGTTTCAAAAATATATTTGATTTTTGCATTGTTCTTGTTTGCTTTCTCAATGTATTGATTGACTTCCCGTAATGGGTCAATGATGGCAACTTCGCCATTGCTTTCAATATAATAAGCTCCTTGAGCCAGGCAGCCAGTATAGATTTGTTCAATTTTCATATTCCTTTTTTTTATTTGTTTGATTATGAAGACAAATTTAGATTCATTCTTGTTTAGCGATTGTGATCACCGTCACAAAGTAATGATAATGTTTCTTCCACTTGAGTATGTGTAAAAGAAAGAGCGGACTCCTTTGAGCCCACTCTTCGAACAAAATCTATACACATGCAAATTTGTGACTTACAACATGGTTGTCGGTTCGACAAATTCCGTCAACTGGAATGCGCCGGTTTCCTTTGCCACCTCTAATCCTCCTTGCACATTAATCAGGTTTTCGAAACCTCTTGCTTTCAATATTGAAATGAAAACAACAGATCGATAGCCTGTACGGCAATACACGTAGTAAGATTTATCTTTATGAATACTGCTCATCGTATCATTGATGTAGTCCAGTGGAGTGTTTAATGCTCCAACGATGTGCTCACTGTTAAATTCGCTTGTTCTTCTCACATCCAGCATACTTGCTGCACCTTTTTTCTTGATCAGACTGTCGACAGTGATAGAATCAATCGTATCTACTTCTCTATCATCATTTTTCCATGCTTCAAAACCACCTTTTAGATAGCCAATGGTATTGTCATAACCAACACGAGCCAATCGTGTGATTACTTCTTCCTCTGCACCTGGATCAGATACAATGATAATCGCCTGACTGACATCTGGAATAAGCGTGCCAACCCATGATGCAAAATTGCCATCCAAACCAATGTTGATTGTATTTGGAATAAATCCTTTGACAAAAACATCCGGATCTCTTGTGTCCAAAAGCACTGCTTCTGTTTCAGTCGCAAGCATTTCAAATTCTCTGGGATTGAGTGCTTTTGTACCTCTTTCCATGACGGTATCAAGGCTTTCGTATCCTTTGATATTCAGCATCACATTTTGAGGGAAGTAGCTTGGCGGAGGTGTTAGTCCTGAAAGTACTTCTTTGATGAACTCCTCCTTGGTCATATCCGCACGAAGCGCATAATTTGTTCTTTTCTGGTTGCCCAATGTATCTGTTGTCTCCTGGCTCATTTTTTTACCACAGGCACTTCCTGCCCCGTGTGCAGGATAAACAATAATGTCATCATTCAATGGCATGATTTGATTCCTGAGCGAATCAAATAAATAGCCCGCAAGTTTTTCTTCCGTCAAGTCAGCAACGACTTTTTGCGCCAGATCAGGACGTCCGACATCTCCGATAAAAAGTGTATCGCCTGAGAACAATGCAACATCCTTGCCTGATTCATCAGTCAAAAGGTAACAGGAACTTTCCATTGTGTGTCCTGGAGTGTGCAACACAGTTAATGTGATGTCTCCAATCTGGAATTTCTGTTTGTCCTTTGCTACAATCATGTCAAAGCCTGTCTCCATCGTGGTGGGTCCGTAGATAATATCTGCTCCTGTTTTGTTCGCAAGATCAATGTGTCCGGAAACGAAATCCGCATGAAAGTGCGTTTCAAAAACGTATTTTATCTGTGCACCGTCTTCTTCGGCTTTATTAATGTAGGGTTGTACTTCTCTTAGTGGGTCTATGATTGCTGCTTCACCTTTTGATTCGATGTAGTATGCTCCGTGTGCAAGACAGCCAGTATAAATTTGTTCAATTTTCATATTAATAAATGTTTTTTGGTTAGAAATAGGTAAATATGATCATATCGTCATGTACATTAGAAAAAAATATTCAAAGTTTTAAGGACATCTACGACCACTCATACAAAATGATTTTGAATTTATCGAATAAGCTCAATTTCATAAAATTGCGTCATTAGAAATTCCTGAAAGCAAATTGGATAAAGCGCATTGCATTGTAAATGATATGTATCAATAAATTTATTGACATTCATTTTAACAGAATCAGGTTTATTTAAGCTATGAGTATTCATTTGTTTGCATTGTATACTCTGAGAATGAATCAGGATTTTCTTTTACGCTCTGATCAATAGAGTCAACCGCATTTTGAACAGTTAAAAAGAATTGTTCATCTCCTATTTTTTCCAACAAATCCGATTTTTGCATTTTATCTCGCACCGGTCCTTTTACCCCGGTAAACAAAAGGGACATATGGCCTCTTTCAGTTGCTTCATGGATTTCTTCAATAAAATGAAGTCCAGAGGAATCGATATTGTTAATACTCTCAAAATTGAGAATCACTGCTTTGATCGGACCTTTCTTTAAATCAATATAATTATCTAATGCCTTTTGAAAGTGGTCAATATTTGCAAAATATAGTTGAGCATCAAATCGCATGATCACTAAATCGTCTCGCACGATGACATCTTTGAACCGGTTTTTGTTTCGATAAGCTTCAGTGCCTGGTACCTGACCAAGTTCAGCATGATGGGGATAAGCCGTTCTAAAGATCAGCAGCACTAATGAAAGAATAACGCCTACACCTATTCCCTGTTCAATACCGAATGCCAGGGTCGTAAAGAAGGTGATAATCAACATAAAGAAATCCGTTCGATCAACTTTCCAAAGCTTGATAGCTTCCTTGTAATCAATCAGACCCGCAACTGCCACCAAAATTACCGAAGCAAGAATTGCATTAGGCAAATAATAAAATAGAGGTGTCAGGAACAGAAGTGTCAGGATCACCAAAGCTGCGCTGATGATGGAAGCCATACCTGTTTTTGCCCCGGCCTGATCATTCACTGCTGTCCTTGAAAATCCACCTGTAACCGGATAAGACTGGAAGAAACTCCCTGCTATGTTTGCTATGCCCAGAGCCATAAGCTCCTGGTTGGCACTTACTTTGTAATTTTTTCTTTTAGCCTGAATTGCTTTTGCGACTGCGATACTTTCCATAAAACTGACAAATGCAATAGTAAGAGCAATCGGAAGCAGACTTTTGGCTTGGTCAAGTTCAAATCCTGAAAATTTAAAAGCTGGAAGCCCGGCTGGAATATCTCCCACAATTTTCACCCCATAAGCGGTCATTCCACCAATCCATACAGCCAGCACACCAAAGATGACGGCGACTAGCTGGGCAGGAATCGAGCGATGTATTTTTTTGATCCCGACAATAATCAAAATGCCAACCAACCCAATACCAACTGCATAAGGATTGATCTCACTCCATTTTCCGATAGCATGCCCGATGATTTCATGCACGTGATGACTTCTGGGGATTTGAATACCCAGTAAATGCTTTAATTGTGATAATCCGATGATCAAAGCTGCGGCTGATGTGAATCCGGAAATAACTGGGTGGGAAAGAAAGTTGACCAGGAACCCCAGCCTGAATGCGCCCATCAAAAACTGGATTGTTCCAACCATTAATGCCAGCACGATCGCTAAGGCAATGAATTCTGCAGTGCCAGATTGAGCCAATGTGCCTACTCCTGCTGCAGTCAATAGGGAAACCATTGCAACTGGACCAACCGCAAGCTGCCTGGATGTGCCAAGCAAAGCATAGATAATCAGTGGAATCGTTGATGCATACAAACCATAAATTGGAGGTAACCCTGCGATCATCGCGTATGCCATTCCCTGAGGAATCAACATGACTCCTACAGTCAAACCGGCTGCGAGGTCGCTTTTGAATAGCCCGGAAGAATATTCAGGCCCCCAATTTAAAATAGGTATGTAGTCTTTAATGCTCATTTATTATGAATTGCTGAAAATAGATTAAAGCAGATGAATTTTATTCCGCTCTAATTTGACATTCCCTTCGTTTTCTAGTTTTTTCAATAACCGTGAAACTGCTTCTCTCGTGACATTCAA
>Ga0316201_10000761_pt1 | contig 19827 bp, 7 predicted proteins | sample CS6wburrow_MG_FD_204516 | JGI IMG/M metagenome (GOLD analysis project Ga0316201, IMG submission 204516) | Coastal sediment microbial communities from Delaware Bay, Delaware, United States - CS-6 worm burrow | ecosystem: Environmental > Aquatic > Marine > Coastal > Sediment | place: USA: Delaware... | reverse complement strand
TGGGTGTCGGGATTGTCGGGGTCGGACGAGCGGACTTCGTCTACCGCCAGGGCACTGCGATCAAGCTGGAATATGCCGGTACCGTCAACATAGGCATCGCCGATCGCAGTTCCCGTGATATCGATCGTGAAGCTGTCCGGATCATTGGGGTCCACCGTGACCGTCGCGTCTGATGGCAGCGCAATGGCGGTGCCACCGGCATCGAGAATCTGTATGTCGGTGAGCGTGATGTGGTCGCCGGTCTGCAGGCCGTGCCGGGTCGAAGTGATGCGTAGCTGGTCGCCTGTGCGGGTCACGTTCTCGACCGCGCTTATGTGCGCGTCTGCGCCCAGCGAAAAGGAGATGTCCGTTGCCGTGCCGGTGAAGTCCCAGGTGTCCGCTCCGCCGTCTCCGCCGGTCACTTCCATAATCTGGTCATTGCCCCAGTTACCGCGGAAACGGTAAACATCGTCACCGTCACCGCCATCAATAACGTCGTCGCCGTCACCGCCTTCAATATCGTCGTTGCCGATGCCAGTAGTGATGTTGTCGCTGCCGGCACCGCCGAGGATGATGTTGTCGCCCCCTGCCACGATAATCGTGTCGTTGCCTTCGCCGCCGTCGATCTCGTCGTCGCCGCCTCCGCCGATGATCCTGTCGTTACCTTCGCCACCAAAAATCACGTTTTTGCTGTTTGGCGCGGCAAAGATCGTGTCATTGCCGGTGCCGCCGTGGATCTCGATCTCGATCGTAGAGTCCAGTACTCCGCGCAGGTCGATTCTGTCATTGCCAGCACCGGAGTTCACCATGATTTTTTCAATTCCGATGTAGCGCTGCTCGATGCTTCCGTTGCTGACGTAGACACTACCGCCCTCGGTTCGTACCGTGAGGCTTTCGCCATTATCTACCAGCGACCCGTGTATTCGATTCGCACTGGCCGTGCCCATGTTGAGCTGCAGCACGCCGTTGCCAATATCCTGCGCGAGGACCGGCGGCCGGGCGAACGGGATATTGAAGGTCGCAAGAGTTACCCGCGCGACTTCGTATTCCGCAGACCAGAGGCCGAACAACACCTCGACGTAGGCGCGCAGGAACGCGTCGATCTTGCCGCTGGTGTCAAAAACGGCGATCGGGTTGTAGTAGTTCAGCAGGATGTTGGCGAGCATCTCGCTAAGCCGCACCTTCGAGTCCTGATCAGGGTCATTCAGGTTGAAGTAGATGGTTGCGTCGATGCCGCCTTCGACACCTGCGGATGCGACCAGAACATCCAGCGATGCGCCAGCGGCGATGCCGCCGTACAACGTCAACTCCGGAATGTCGACACCGTTGGCATCCAGGTCCTGAAGGAAAAAGCCGTTGACGAGGTCCAGCGGGTTCTCGCTTGCAAGGAACTGGTTCAGGCCGAGCGTGTCGTAACCGAATCCGAGATCGATAGTAGCGCTGAAGAATCCCCGCAGCGTTGCGAATAATGGCGGATAGATCGGGAATCGTTGCAGGTACTCGAAATCAAAACCGAACGGCGGCAGGTCGTATTCGATCAACGTGACATCGGGCTTGCCGAGAAGCAGGTCGACGATCGTGCCGGCCTGGAGAATATTAAATGTGACTGCGCCGCCGCTCGGCCGGGTAACGCTGCGGGTAAAGCTCTGCGTCGCTGCAGTACTGCCGCCCGATTGAGCGCCGCTGCTGGTGTTGAAGCCGTCGATGGCCTGGGTCCCGGATATCAACCCGTCCAGGTTTGGAGCGGCGTCCGCGAGGCTCCCGCCCTCGTCTGACGCGCTGTCGAGTTCACTGCCGGATAGCGATACATTTCCGAAGTGAATCAGAATCGCACCACCATTGTTTTCGGCCTCGGTTGCGGCGTCCGCTACGAGGCCGGTAAGGAAATAGATTTGCTCGACCGCATTCAGGAACGGTGTGATCTTGTTTTCGGTATCCAGCAATTCCGCAAGCTGCTTCAAGGTTACCGTTTCGCCGGCCAGGTCGGAGATTACCGGTAAGCGCTTGTAGAGCAGGCCGTCCTGTCGATCCAGCAGGAAACCCAGAGGCTCGAGGAACTCGCCGATGTCGGCGAGGAACGGCCCGGCGAAATCGGTGACAAACGAACCCAGGTCCAGTGTGATGTCTTCGAACATGACGTCCGGAGTACCGATCTCGGCGCCATCCGCGGTGCCGAAGCTGACGGCCCAGTCGATCATCAGGTCCGTACCGATTGCCGGCAGGAAAGATGCATCAAGACCCAAACCGTCGAAATTCACGGTCAGACCGAGGTCAACCATGGCGCTGCCGTTTGCCTCAGCCGTGATGATGTCGCTGAGTTGCGTGCTCGACGAACTCATTTCAGAGAAGCTCAGGCGTCCGTCGTTGTTTGATCCTGTACCTGGATCGAGAATATCGACCACGATCTCGAGGCTAAGCCCTGAGTACTCGCTCGCTATCTGGCCGAGCGCGGCGCGGCCGCCGTCTACGGCCTGTAGCGCGAGGAAACCCAGCCGGCCCATGGCCGTGGCGCTGTCGTAAATCGCGAGAGTGGTGCCGGCGGCGGCGACCAGCCGCAACTGGTTGGTGGGCAGGTTGTCGGAATCCAGCACCATCTCGGCGGTCACCAGGCTCTCGTCCATGCCGAGGGCCAAGAGGCGATCGTTAATAGCCGCTTCGATGTCGGCGACCAGATTGCTCGTACTGCCCCTGTCGCCGGCAAGCAGCATGATGTTGTCCACCGTCACACCGCCCACATCAAGCGCAAACACGACATCGCCGCTGAGATCTCCGCCACCAGGTAATTCCGCGGTTGCCGTCAACACAACCGGTCCGTCCTCCGGATTGATTTCGATGTCGCTGCCGGTGCCCGGCGCAAACCCGAGAACACCGAGAAGGCTCGCTTCAAGCGAGATAATCAGCTCGCCGAACTCGCCCGCGTTAATGATGGATTCCGGCGCCAGCACCGAATCCGAAACAAAGTAGAAACCGTCGTTCTGACTCACGCCGAATCCGAAGCCCAGTTCCCAACCGAGTTCCAGCTGAATGCCGGCATCGAGGTCGAAGTCGAGTATCGGCAAGCCGAGATCGAAGTCCAATGACTGGCCAAACACCGTGCTCTGCCCCAGCAGGAAGTCGAACTGGCCGAACTCGTCAAACAGGCCGAATCCGGTCTTCAGGATGTCGTCGATGTCGACGATGCCGTCGTCGGTCGCATCCTGCAGGAAATCCAGCGCACCGACGCTCAGGCCAAAAAGGTCCAGCGCGATAGCGCCAGCCGACGCGATAAGGATGTCGTGCGTCGGGTCCGTCGCTGTAAACGTCAGCCTGAAACGACCGTCAGGTTCGGTCACGAAACCGGCCGTCACGTCCTCTGCCAGCCCGCGTCCGTCCAGCGAGTCGTTGATCGCCTCGACCAGCGCTTCGGGCGTATCTTCGGTGATGTCTTCGGCGAAGACGACGATACGTGTCGGGTCGTCATCGCCAACAGACAGGTTGAACTCCGCATCCATGCCCAGCAAACCGCTGGTCAGGACAGTGGATGCCGTCAATAGTCCGGTGTCTCCAGCGCCCGGGTCGAAGCCGAGGACCAGCACCGCGGCCGGGTCGCCGTCGTCTTCGCTGCCAAAGATGTTGTACAACGTTTCCTGTACCAGCGTGACCGGGTTCAGCCCGCCCTCCCGAAGCTTGAGACTCAGATAAGAGAGCACGTCCTCGCGAAAATCGGCGATGAACTGGCCCGCGGGAGCGAGGCCGTCTCCGATCAGCGGCATGTCGATGCCGTAAATTTCGCCATCCAGGGCATCCTGGATAGAGAGCAATATGGTGTCGAGGCCGTCAATAATGAATTCGGGGTTGCTCAGCATGCCGATCAGCGTCGGTGTCGGGAACGCCGTGAGATCCGGGGTTGCGATGACAACGGATTCATCCGTGCCGCTCAGGAAATCCAGCAAGCTATCGATTTCGATAACGAGATTATTATTCGTGTCGTTGACCGGCGTGGATTCAGTCGGGAAGAAAAGCGGCAGCTCGGCGATAGCGGAACCGCCGAACTCGGTGTCGACTTCGAAATCTTCGGTCTGATCGAAATAGGTACGGCCGTCATCCTCGCCGTCGTTGTCCCGCAACGTGACAGAGAATCCGGCGTCGAGATTGGCGCTGCCATCGATGACGAAGAAGCCGAACGGACCGATCTGCGCCGTGAACTCGAGATTGTTACCACTGGCGCCCGCATGCAGGTCCAGGATCGTGCCAGCGTCGCCGTTATACAGGAATGGTTTGAGCAACTGCGATATGGAGTTTATTTCCATTTCCAGTGCGGGATTGGTCGTGAACTGCAAACGTCCGGCACCGCCGCTGCCTGACGGCAGCAAAGACACATCGACGACCTGGGTAGTGTCGTCAAGCCCCATCGCATTGTTGATCGCCAGTTGCACGTCCGCTTCGAGACCGCCCGTGTCGGCTTCGCCATCCGTTCGAAGCACCGAGCCGATGATGGCGCGGTCGCCGTCGTCGTCGCTACCCTTGAGTCCCAACTTATCCGCTACGTCGGACGACCCGATGTCATCTATACCGAAAACGCCACCGCGATAAATCGTCAGGCGCTCACCGAATCCGTCGCCGGTTCCCTGGAACGTCAACTGTCCGCCGTTGACGATGCCGTTGTACGCCACATCGACAACTGCGGCAGCAACCGGGTTGAGTTGCCCGGCGTCGACCATCGCCTTGCGAATGGCTTCGTCAATCGTGGCCAGCCACTCCTTGCGAGTCACACCGCTCATTGCAGCGACGGTAACCGCAACCGGACTATTGTTATTACCGACCTGCAACGAAAAAGAGATCTCGCTAAATTCGGCAACGCCGATCTGCGTAACATAGACGCCGGATTGTTGATCGCCAGCCGGGGCAACGCTGCTGTCTTCGATCAGGATGCGGTCGCTAATGTCGTCGAATACTGCCGTGATGTCATCACTGGCGAGATTGATAACGCCAATGACTTCGAGAATTGTAAGGTCCACTCCAAGTGGATTGAGGTCGATGTCGACCGTCGTGCCGTCGCGCAACGTAATCGACATGTCGTCGCCCGCGACCAGGGTCGGGGCGTTTTTCAAATCGCTGAGCACGGTGTCGGGACCAACTTCGACAGGACCCGACGTCTGGTCGCCAGCGGTGACCGTAACAACATACGTGGTGTCGTCCACTACCAGTTCGAAGTCAATGTCCTGGTCGACCAGCCTGTCCGCCGCCGCTTGCGCATCGCCGCTGGCCGTCAGCACGCCATCGACAGACACGTCGCCATCATTAAAGCCCAGCGCCTCGGCGGAGCCGTTGCCCGTGCCCAGCGCGATACCAAAACTGAGACGCACAGTGGCGTCAGCCCCGACACTCAGGTCGCCAGTGGAACTGACTCCGATCAAGCTGGTAACGCCGTCAAGGAAAGTGCGCGCCAATGAGTCCGAGGCGGTGAGGCTGACCAGGTCCTCCAACGCCAGGTCGAAACCATACGACTCTTCGACGCCAGCGTTGAACTGCAGATCGACGCGCAGCGCCAGTCCGTCGTCGAAATCAAGCGACAGCGTGACCAGCTCGCTGGGCACGCCGAGCAGGTCTTCGAGCATGCTTTCGAGGTTGCCGAGTGACTCGGCTGGGTTTGCGATGACTTCGTCCACCAGTGCCGCGAAATGATCCGCCACCATCAACAAATCTGACGGACTTTGGTTCAGCAACGGCAACGGATCGTCAAGAACAGTCGCCAGACCACTGTCGCCGTCGCCGTCTCCCTGCAACTCGCGCAGGAATTCGACGACTTGCTGCAACGCGTCGACAACATCTGAGAACGTCAGGTTATTCAACGCATCGTAAATATTCAGATCCAGCCCGCTGATGTTCACGGACAAGCCATTACCCAGACTCGCGTCGTTCAGCGACGGCGGGTTATTGAGCCAGTCCGTCAAGGTCAGGTCGATATCGATATTCGCCGGGTCGATCGGAGTGCTGATCGGCAGCACGGGCGACACATCCAGGTCGATTGCAACGCCGCCGGTAATATCCGCATCGACAAGCTCCGTGAGGTCCAGGTCGCTGCTACCGATGTAGTCCCAAAGTTCGTTGAGCGAAATTTGCGCGGAGCCGTCGTTTGGATTGACGAGCGTCAAAATGACATCACCGGAGATGCCGCCACTACTGTCAGTCACTTCGACGCCGATGCCGACACCACCGTCGCCACCGAGTCCAACCGTTGCGCTGGCCTCGATATCCTCCGCATCGAGATTCAAGCCGCCCGACAGCGTCGCGTCCCGGATGAAGAACTCGCCACTTTGTACGCGCGCAGTCTGGTCGTCGTCCGTGCTGAAACCAAGTTGGCTGATTGCTGCGTTGTTCGGGTCCGCCTGCACTGCGGGCAACACCAGCGACTGTATGCCGCTGTTTTCGTCAGTGTAAAACTCGATGCGATTGCCGTTCGAACTGACGGAGTCGCTGAGCATGACGCGCCGAACCTGGACGTCGGTACTACCGATCTCCGTTTCCAGTGCCGTGTTGATGTCGCGAATCAGATCGCCGACGCTACTGTTGCCTGGGGTCGCCGCTACCGTGATCGTGTAGGGCACATCGTCGACGATGATCTGGAAGGTCGCCGTGCTGTTGAGGACACCGTTCGCCGGAATTGGCGAGCTCGACAAACCAAGCTGCTCGAAAGCGGAGTCGTCGAACTCTGCATCCACCACAATTTGTCTTGCGAGCAGCCGACCGGGGTTATTGGCGTCAGGCTGCAGCAGCACCGGGGCGGCATATACGCCGAAGCGCTGACCTGTAAATTCGGCGATGACAGCGGGTGAGAAGAAGTGCAGCTCGGCATTCGTGACGCCTGTTATCGAATACTCGAGATGGAAATCCTGACCAATATTCTTACCGACAGTGACTGTAGCACCTGAACCCGCAATGGCCGTGTTAATAGCGGCCTGAACGTCCGCGGCTAGCGCCTCGGTGGGGTCGGGTTCGTTTTCCGATTCCTGCTCGTTATCTATAGTGCCGGCGGCGCGAACAACGCCCTTGTATGTCGTCCCGTCAATGTCGATCTCGAAGAACACGTCCCGATCCAGCACGCCGTTTTGCGGAACTTCGATGTCACCGACAATCGGGATTGCACCGATAGACGTCACCCCGGTCAAGCCGAGCACCGGGTTATCGACCGCTTCGAGCCCAGCAATTGTTGTCGCCGCATTGATCGTTCGTTGCAGGTCGTCGAGCAAGTCGCGCAACGTGTTGTTGGTATCAGTATCCGACGCCTCCAGCGTAACGTCGTCGATCATCGCGATTTCGAATTCATTCTCGGTGACCAGTCGCAACTGGTAGCCTGCGAAGCCCGTGCCGTCCGCGCTAATCTGAAATCCGCCTTGTGCGGCGCTCGAAATGCTGACCTGCAGTCCGTCGAAGCCACTGGAAGCCAAGGCGTTTGTCATGGCAGTGCTGAGATCAATGGCCAACTCATCGAACGGATCGCTTAGCGGATCATCGTTGTTCTCATCCGTATCGAAGCTCAGCAGCACAGCATCGACAAAGGTCACTTCGCCACTCGTGTCGGTGACCTCGATGAAAAAATGGTGGTCTCTATGCGCAGCGCCGTCGGAGTCGAACAGTTCGCCGGAGATTGGCGCCGTCCACACGACAGACGTCGCTGCCCCACCGGCCGTGACCGTCCAGTCGCCGACATTCAAGGTGCCACCGCTCAGCCGCTCCTCAGCGAGGAAGTTGTCCTGAGTGAGCGTGAAGTCGAAGGATGCGTCTTCCAGTAGCTGACCGAGATTCGGCAGTGCAGGCACAGAAACAGGCGGTGCGACAACCAGCGAGCTCGACGGATTCAGGTCGACACCGAATGTGAACTGCAAGGCTGCATCGGCCGTAACGCCAAGGTCGGCGCTGCTCTCTAAATCTATGAACTCCCCGAGGTCGACCGAAACGTCGATCGGCGCAGATGCTATGACGAAGTCTTCATTGATACTGACAGTGAAGCTCATTTCGGAATTCGCGACATCGAAGTTGACCGTGATGCCGCCGACAACCCCCGACAGAATAGCCGACAACTGGTCCGCCAGATCCTGGGCGCTGACGAACGATGCGGCTTCCACGCCCAGGCTCATCAGCCCGTCCAGCAGGGTCGATGGATTCTTCACGCCGACCAAAATGACGTTACCGACTGGCGTTCCGTCGCTGATATTCGTGGCATTCGGGGACAGCTCGAATCGCAGTTCCTGCGTGACGGTCGGATCGAGTTCGACACTGATATTCGCGATACCGTCGTCATCGAAACCGTACTGGACAATCAACGCATCATTGATGTCGCTGATCAGGCCAGCGATGCCGCCGGCGCTTGCATTCCTATCAACCGAAATCGTCGTCTCTTCGCCGTCAACGTTCAGCGTGAACTCGAGCGCATGCCCGAGCACGCCGGTTTCAAACACGGACGTCGGCACGGTCAGGTTATTACCAATGGCACCCAGCGTTTCATTGCCGATCATCGGCAGAGCAACGCCCGTGACGGTAGACGCGTTTGCGATTGGGCGGAACCCGATTCGCCCCTCTTCGAGGAAAACTTCTATCTCGGCCGCCAGCGTCGCCCCTACGCTGTCTATCAAAGCCTGTTCGACGTCATCGCGCAGATCAGCTGCGCTCGTATTTGTCGATGTATCAGCTGCGGCAAGCACAATCCCGTAAGACTGCGGTCCGGCCGCAGTGACAACATCTATCGAAAAATTAACGCTCTCGTTGAGGATGTTGCCGTTGGCATCGTCCAGCCGGCCGTCACTCAATACGGCGGCCGACAGCCGCAAACCATCATGATGCACGAGAAAGCGCAGCATTTCTTCGCCGAACGCTTCGCCGAAATCGATCAAGTCGCCGATGGTCGTATTGCCTGCGAACGGAACATTGAGGGCAAGGATCTCGGACCGGCTAAGATCGGCCAGCCAGTCGCCAAGCTGGTCCAGCATGTGCAGCAGTTCGTTTGGCTTGATGAATGTGAAGTCGCCGCTTTCCCCTGGCAGCGTGACGACCAGGTCCGTGGTCAGGAAGTTCGTGCTGGCAAGGTCGATCAGGCCATCGGCGATGTCGGCAACGCCGGCGTCGAAGCCCGCGCCCGTGTCGAAGTCCAGGTCAACGTCTATGGTGCCCGTTTCACTGTTGATGACGAACGGGTCTGCGCCCAGCAGTTCCAGTTCAGTCAGTGTCCATCTTCCACCGGAGTCGCTCAATCCGATATTGGTCACAGCTGACAACGTCGTCAGGTCGGCATCCAGGCTGCCGTCGACGAAACCTATCAGCGTATCGACCACGATATTCACCGCGCCACCAGCCAAACCGGCGGTCGCCGCAACGCTCAGGCCGTCGTCGACGAAGAATTCCGACGTGGCTCCAAATACGTCGCTAAGCCCGAAGCTGTAGTCGAGTTGAAATCCGCTGATAAAATCGAACAGTGTCGAGCGCGCGACCGACACGTTCTCGGTCTGTAGCGTTTCCGACAGGTTGAGATCGAAGCCACTGTCCCGGGTGCTCGAGAACTGGTGTGTGAATTCAAGATCGGCTACGCCTGCCGAGTCCACCGTAACCTGGCTGGACGCCGCCAGGGCATTGGCTACCCAGGTGATGGTGCCGCTGAGGTTTTCCTCCGAGTTTGGGTCGACGGTGCCTTGCAGGTCATAATTGAACCAGTCAGCAAGAAACGCGGTAACGTCGTCGCTGGTCGGGTCGGCGGGCGGATTTGTAAGAAAATCGACATCGAAGGCGTCAACGAACTCCTGCATCACCAGGCTGAAGTTCACCAGATCGCCAAATGTTATGCCGAACGGATCGGCCAGCGGGATGCTTGCGTCAAAGCCAGCGACGCTGTCGAGGTCACTCATAAAGTCGGCCAGCTCATGCAAGCCGTCAGAAATTTCTTGCAGGTCTGTGCTTGACAGAGCAACTGCGGACGCGTCGACCCGCACGCTTTCGAAGTCGCTGTGGGTGACCGTCGTGGCGGGGTCGTTCTCAAACACCAGCGTCGAGCCGGTGCTGCTGGTGAGCTCGAGTCCGCCGGCATCGACGACGAGACTGTCGGTGCCACCGCCACCACCACCGTCAATAGTGGCCGCGCCTGCCGAAACCCGGATGGCATCAGAACCAGTGCCACCTGTCACGTCTTCGATGTCGGTGACACCCAACGTGCCACTGGACGTGCCCGCAACCAGGTCAATATTCAGGCCGATGGCGTATGCCGAGAAATCGAGTGTATCGGTCCCGTCGCCGCCACCGATTGTGCCGGCGAGTTGTGCACCGTCTGCGAATATGAATTCATCGTTGCCCTGACCGCCGATAATGTTTTCAACATTCGCGGAGACGGTCGCGTTGTTGACGCCATCGGTGACATCAATCGTGCCGTCCGCATTGATCGTGAATGTCAGGTTCGCGGTGACTGCCGAGAAGTCGAGCGTATCGTCGCCTTCGCCAGCAAGCTCGGTTACCGAGTCGTCGCCCCATCCGTCGATGAACTCATAGACATCGTCTCCGGCCAGGCCTTCGTAGTCGTTATTGAAGGTGCTGTTCTCGAGAGTGTCCTCGTCAACGGTTCCAAGAATGACGCCGTCCGCGCCCGGCGGCGGAATCAACGCCCGGACGATAATCGGCCCACCCTTGCTTCCGTCAAGGGTTAACAGCTGCACGGTCAGGTCGCTTGCGTCGTCGTCACTCGCGGTTGGGGACTTGTCCGGCATGTCGGGCACAAAGTCCGACTGGCCATGCCGGGCACTCAGATCACCCTGGCTTCCATTATCCGGCGCCGGCTGGCTGGCTGGCGGCGGTGTGGCGATGACTAATGCCGAGGACTTGCCCGGAAGGTCGGGAATGAATTCCGCCTGCCCGTCATGCGACGCCCGTTCGGTAGCCTGGATCAGCTCACCGTCGATGGCCTCCGCCAGTAACTGGCGATCCATGTTGTGAATGAACCTGTTGAGCCCGCCGAACTGTGACTCCAGTACGTCTGCGCTGTCCAACTCCAGAAGCGGCGGAGACGGCAACACCCATTCGATCGGAATATCCGGGGTCGGATTCGTGCCCTGCGACGGTGGAAGCGGCGGACTTTCTTGCCTCACCACTTTAGCCACTGCGGCTTCCGACTGGTGAACGGGATTCAGATACCTCGACTCGAGAGTTGTATAGCGGTCTTTCAGTAGCTCATCCATGAACGGATCGCCAGGCGGGATGCCAATCTCCGCAGACAACAGGATGCGACTTTCGAGCGGCTCGAACCGGAGTCGGGGCACGGCGACAACTGGCGCAGCAGACTGCTTTTTGTGTTGCAGATCTGATGGCCAGGGATAACTCATTTGCTAAGGCCCGCTCGTCAACATGTCATTGATGTCGTTGAGGTCGGCCTCGGACAATATGCCGGCCGCCTCCTTTAGTCGCAGCGTACTGACCAGGTAGTCGTAACGAGCCTGTGCGTGATCGCGTTTGATCAGGTAGAGATCGCGCTCCGCGTCCAGCACGTGCAATGCGGTATTAATGCCGGACTGGTAACCGCGTTTCTTCGCCTCTAGCGCACTTTCCTGCGCAGTGACCGATTCGGCCAGCGCTTCGACGCGCCTTACACCACTAATAACGCCGAGGTAAGCACTTCGCGACTCGCGGTTGACCATGTATTGCTCGAGCTTGAGTTCCTCCATGGCACGCAGGTGTTCGAAGTTCGCCTGGCGAACTCGCGAGCGAGTGCCGCCACCTTTGAATAACGGCATGTTGAACTGTAACGCGATATCGGCTGTCTCGACTTCGCTGCCACCGCCGAACAGGCTGCCGTTGGTGTCACGATTGTCCAGCCGCGCGACCAGATCGAGGGACGGATAATAACCGCCTTTTTGCCGTTTGATTTCCTTTTCCGATACGACCACCGCCTGGCGTCTGCCCTCGACAGCAAGGTTTTGCTGCAACGACTGGCTGACCCAATCATCGACGTTGGCCGGATTTGGGAGCTGTAACGGTATGATTGCAGCCAACGGATCGAGGTCGACCGTCAGTCGCCCGGTGCTTTCCATCAATGCCTGCTCAGCGTCGTTAAGACGATTGCTTGCCTCAATCTCGCTGCTGACCGCTAATGCAAAACGGGCCTTCGCGTCGTATTCGTCCGTTCGCGTTGCCAGCCCGCTCTCACGGCGCCGAGTCGCGAGTTCCAGCTGGCGTTCGATCGCAAGTTTTTCGGCACTGCTGTAGTCGAGATCGTCCTGTGCCGCCAACACGCCGAGGTACAGCTGCGAGATCCGGAGAATCTGATCCTGTCTCGCAGCGGTGAGTTCGGCGACGGCCTGCGCGACTCGCGCATGGGACTGCTTCAGATTTTGCCAGTCACCAAAGCGAAAGATGGGCTGTGTCAACACCAGGCCGTAGGTGCTGGTTGGAAAGCTCGTGCTTCCCGACCCGAAGACGGTGTTGTCAGTACTCCTTATATCCTGGTTGGTTTCCAGATGTTCGTAGTTGAAACTCAGGTCCGGAAATAGCGACGCCTTGGCCTGCGGCACCGACTCCTTCGACGCCTCATACTGGTAGATCGCCGCCTGCAATCGCGGATCTTGTTGCACGCTGAGTCGGTAGACCTCCAGGAGATCGGCCGCGCCGGCGATCGATGCGCCGGCGAACAGAACTACGATGGTTACGACAATTCGACTTGCCTTCATCGAGACTTTCCTCCCCGGGGTCTATCTTCTTACGGGGCGGCGGCTGCCAGTTCGGCAGGCAATACAGCCGGCTTGCGCCGACTTCCGCGCGCTTTATTCGGTGCGTTGCGATACTCGCGTCATTCAGCACCGAATTATCTTCAGGTTCCCGGAATTATTGGACGAGTTATGCTTCGTTCTAATTTTTCTGTTGGCGCCTTTCGTGCAGGTATGACCCCAGCGCCTTTGACCTGATAGTCCCTCATTTTGGTCAGGTTATCCAGTTTTGCTCCGCCGGGAGCGCCTCGATAATGGTTACATTTGGCAAACCACCGCTTTCACACATAGTCTGCAGGCCTTTGCGCAAATTACGCGTCCTCAGGGCGTTGATCATAGTTGCCATCAGTTTCACGCCGGTTGCACCAAATCGAAGTTCAGCTAGACGTTGGACTAGGACCACTTGCTTCGTGGTGGATGTTGCCGCCGTAGAATGGCGGTAACTACACTCTTGTGTACCGAATCTGCCGCATTTTCGGCGCCACCCGCTGCGAATCTTACGTCGAAGACTTTTGGCATTAGAGCTGTGCCACGTGCTGCAGCTCCAAAGTGGTTCCTCCAATGATTGCCTGGCAACTATCTAAGTGGCCACCGCCGATTGGATCGGACAGAAGAAGAGATGGTTGTGTGACGATTGCGTATTTGACGACCATCAGGCAATCATTTTCAAACTTGCGCTGCAGATCGGAGCAGTCTTTAGACCAATACGGGTCTTGAATGCAACGCAGGTCGTTGAGCCCGAATGTATCCGCCGATGGCAAAAGTATGTGTCGTCTGAAAAGACGTATTGAATTCGCAACAATTGTTGTCGCTACTTTTCTGTCGCCCAAGAAAAAGCCCCACCCCCGGTGTCAAAAGGTGTTTTTCGAGACACCTTAATTGGTCAATTGACACCCCCATTTGGGGGGCTTTGGCATTTGGTGGCCAGGGGCAGAGCGATTTGCGAAGCAAATCACGACGCCGAAGGCGCACCCAGAGGGCATAAACCCGAAGGGCGAAGATCGCCAAAGGGCGATCTGAATCAATGGATCGCTGGCTGCGCCAGCTCGCACTGCGTGCGTCTGTCGGCGCTGCGCGCCGCGGTTGAACCTCGCTCGGAAGAACTCAAAACCATCCGGTTAAGGCATCACGACTTTCTGCTGGACACGCGGATTTTCAGTGGGACGGTGGTGGACTTCTGGCTGTGTGTTTCAATAAGTTAGCGGGGCGTCCGGCGCCTAATATGCATCACTGTGCGTAACGATGCACAGCTGATTCACGCAAATATCACGCATCACGTCTTTCGCTCATGACTGTCAAATCGTCGCTCCTTGTCAAGTTAGGGCCGAGATACTCGAACGCTTCCTCGACCGCGGTGACTTGCATGAGGGGCTCGAGCCAAAATCCATCTTGACGTAGATGTCGCCGATCGGGGAAGGAGTGCTAGGATCGTGGCCCACGTTTCGAAACATCACGGTGACCGATGAAGCTCCGATACAAGATTATCAACGGTTTTCTAGCTGTCCTGGGTGTGGCCGTTGTCGCCCTCGCGGTTACGATCAGCTACACGTCAGAGTGCACTCCTCCACCAAGCATCGCTGACGGCGTTGAGACGATGAAAGCCGTCGTCTCGCGTTGTTATGGTGGGCCAGAGAAAATTGAGTATCTGGACGTGGCGAAACCAAAACCAGGGCCGAATGAGGCCGTCGTCGAGGTTAAGGCCGCGGCCGTGAATCCACTGGACTACCACTACATGCGCGGATCGCCATACCTGATGCGGCTCTCTTCCGGTATTGGCAGCCCGAGTGATCAACGCATGGGTGTCGACTTCGCCGGAGTGGTCGTCGAGGTGGGCAGTGAAGTGACAAAGTTCGCGGTTGGCGATGCCGTGTTCGGTGGTCGCAGTGGTGCCTTCGCCGAGTACGTGGTGATACCGGAAGATCGTGCGATTGCCGCGAAGCCGGACAACGTCAGTTTCGAAGAGGCGGCGGCCATACCCATTGCGGCGGTGACCGCTCTTCAGGCATTGCGCGACGATGGCCGGTTGAAGTCTGGCGAGAAAGTACTAATAAACGGGGCATCCGGCGGCGTCGGAACCTATGCGGTGCAGATCGCAAAGGCGCTCGGCGCTGAGGTGCATGGCGTTTGCAGTACGCGCAATGTCGAGCTGGTTCGCTCACTCGGCGCCGATCACGTTTTCGACTATAAGAATGAAAATTACACTGAAACCGACAACGAGTATGACCTGATCGTAGACATGGTGGGCAACCACTCTCTGACTGAGAATCGTCGTGTGCTCAAGCCGCAGGGACGGATGGTGCTCGTCGGCGGTCCGAAGGGAGACTGGCTCGCGCCGCTGTGGCCGCCGTTGAAAGCGATGATGCTGTCGCCGTTCATCGACCAGGAGATTGGCGTGATGCTAGCAGTGCTGAGCGGTGACGATCTCGAATACCTTGCCGGCCTGATGGCTGACGACCGACTAACGTCACGGATTGATACGCACTATCCGTTGAGCGATACCTCTGAGGCCTTGCGTTACCTTGAAACCCAACGCGCACGAGGCAAGGTCATCATCGCGGTCGACGAGTTACGGGAGTAACTGGCCGAGGCTGACGCGCACTGGGACTCTTCAGCGCGTCGGCAGGCACCCCGACACATGGCCAAGAAAAAGAATCAGCCTGTAGAAGTCCGAATCGAGATCGATGGCCTCGAAATCACCGCCGTGTCGAACAAGCACAGCGCCGAATTCGACCGCTTGCTCGAGCAACGGGGTGCCGAATCCTTCGTGTTTATCCCATTGGCGAAACTCGGCAAAAAGGGACAACGACTGCTCGGCGACCCGGCCGCCACGGCCCGCAAAAGGGCGAAGTTACCGGAGGTCGACTGGTATGACGGCGAACTGCGAGGCCTCGCTGATGACTATGCGGTACCTGGCGTTCTTGCATTCGATATTCGACGGCGCACCGCTCGCGAGATAGCCAAGGCAGTGGGCGTGAATCAATTCATATGGGGTACGTCCGGTGCGCCGGTCGAACCGCATGACGTCAAGGTATTCGAGGACGAGGGAGACCATTCCTGGAAGTCGGCGCGAGCACGCGCGTTTGCCGGGCTGTCGGATATGGCGGTCTCAGCGCGACATATTGCGGCTCTACCGACGGCGGTCGAAGAGTCACAGACGACAATGGAGAAGTTCTGGCAGCTGGCGGCCGTCGTCCTGGGTGCCGCGATCGCTGCCGGCGCCATAAAGGCCGTCCTGTTTTCGCTGCTGGGCTCGGATGGATCGACGTCATGGATTGTGTCGATCATTAACGTCCTGTTTTACCCGTTCGTCATCCCGGCGGTTCTCGTCGGCATCTACCTGCGAGAGCTGATGCAGAGAGGCGAGCAGCACGCACGCGATTTCACCGCAGCGGAAGCAGAGCAAAACTGGATCAAGGTGGCACCCCACCTGCTCGCCCTGTGGGCCCTGTGCTGGATGGCTATTGTGCTGCTCACGTTGCTGCAGTCCGTTCCCAGTGCCGATCTTGGCTTGTTCGGGCGCACCGACGGCGTGACGACGTCGTTTATCATCTGCGTCTGGATGTTGCTGCCCATCGCCCATTCTCATGACGTCGAGACGCTATTCAAGTTCGCATTCGAATCGGGGATCGCTGCGGCGGTGTCGATATTCACTATCAAGCTGTCGCTGTACCTGACTAACCTGGTCACTGACGCCGTGCTTGGTGTCCTCACGAGTCTGTTGCCGTTCGAGATTCCTGAACGACTACAACAGATCATTAGCTCGGTCATCAATCTCGGCGCAGAGGTGTTCTTTGTGGCTGTGTTGCTGGGTTACGCCTGGTCACGAACGCGACAGCAGTTTATGCGGTTGTGAGATCGCACGGCGGCTCGTCAATTGACCCGCTTGATTCAAACAATGGTGGCCAGGGGCGGAATGGACGCAAACGCCTGTCGGCGCTGCGCGCCTCGGTTGAACCTCGCTCGGAAGAACTCAAAACCATCCGGTTAAGGCATCACGACTTTCTGCTGGACACGCGGATTTTCAGAAAAGTAGGTGGTTAATTCAATTCATATTTATCAATCAATTACCGGTGCGTCCGTTGCTCAATTTTCATCACCAAGCATGTCCATGCACAGCTGATACACGCAGAATTCACGCGCCTGCTATGCGTCGCGCTTATCCGACGTCGATTCAGGACACCTTACGGTGATAGACGTCTTCGGAAACCTGCCGCCACGGCGCATTACCGCTGCGCATGAACGTACGATTACCCCAGGTGTCCTTATCGATGACCCAAAACGTGTCGCGCACCTCGCCCTCGGCGCCATCCGGCACCACGGTGCGGATGCGAACTTCCCTGGAACCGGTCTCGACGTCAAACGGCGTCATGAAACCGGCGCCGGAGCGCCCGTCGCGAAATACGCCAACCACGGCGATACGGCGAGTGAGTGGGTCAAGACGATAGTAACCCTCGCCGATCGGGCGAATGTCTTCCTGTTCAGGGAACTCAATTTCCAGTGTGTACTTGATTATGGTTTTCTTGTCGTCGTACCAGCCGTAATCAATGATGAACCGGTATTCGGTGCCGTTCGGAAAGACCTTGTCGTCACTGATGAATGTGCCGATGAACGGCTCGAACAGCGCCATGTCCGTGGCTTCGGCGGTCTGCCATGTCATATCGTCGAATGGCGCCGAAAGGTGCTCCCCGGCGTCGTCAGCATTCACCACCTGGCCAAAGACGAAAACTGACACAACAGTGGCAACTACGCCGTGCAAGGCGCCCCGTTTGCTTACGCTACTCATACAATCCCCCCCGGTTAAAGGCGATGGTTTGCCCTGCATATAGTCCATTCAACGTTATCACGGCTCGACGCCGCTCATGATCAGCGTTTCGAGGGCCTGCGAAAAATCCCGAACCTCGGGGCTCTGGCCCCCGCCGTTCAGCAGCAGCATCGCGATCGTCGGCCGGCGCGGCCATGGCGGTACCCGCCAGCAGGAATACCAAATAGAACATGACAGTCGGGTGCGCACGGTAAGCTCGCGCTCGAGGCATCGGGTTCTCCTTGGTATGCGTTTTTATGGAAAAACTGATACCGGTAGATGCGCTATACGGCCGATTCGTCGCGCTTTGGATGCAAATCGTCTTCTTACGACCAGTTCTTCTTCAAAGATGGATGCTACCAGTGAGAAAGAGCGTGCACTGGCCGCTCATGATGACGCGATCACCCCGGTGCTCGCAATGCAGTTCGCCGCCGCGCGGTGAAACCTGGTGCGCGACGAGTTGCAACTTGCCCAGTCGTTCTGCCCAGAACGGCACCAGCGTGCAGTGCGCTGAGCCGGTAACCGGGTCTTCGGCGATGCCTGCTTTGGGCACGAAGAATCGCGACACGAAATCAACGGCGTCGCCCCTGGCTGTGGCAATGACGCCGAGACCCTCGTCGAGTGCCAGCAGCCTGGCCTGGTCGGGCGACAAAGCGCGGACCCGCGCTTCATCGTCGTACACCGCGAGAATGTCTCGCGACGCATGGACCTCCGATGGCGCTTCGCCCAATGCATCGATGAGCGCCTGCGATACCGCGACCGACGTGGGCGCCCGGGCGGGAAAGTCCATGGACAGCCGGTCACCATCGCGGGTAACAATCAGCCTGCCACTGAGTGTCTCGAACGCCACCGCGTCGAGATCCGGCTGCAGGTGATTGAGGACGACGTAGCCGGCAGCAAGCGTGGCGTGGCCGCAGAGATCCACCTCAATCGCCGGTGTGAACCAGCGAAGGTCGTAGCCTTCGTCGCTCGCAACAATGAAGGCCGTCTCCGCCAGGTTATTTTCGGCGGCGATACTCTGCATGGTGGTGTCATCAAGCCAGGCATCCAGGGGACAAACCGCCGCCGGGTTGCCGGAGAACGGGCCCAGGGTGAACGCGTCCACTTGGTAGATTGGTATGTTCATCTGTTGTCTTAGGGTCTAGAAGATAACGCGGCTGCCGGTGAGGCCAAGGAAGATCTTGCGCGGCGTCAGCTGCGGCAACAGGAGCTGCCGCGTGGCCGTCACGGCGCGGCCCACAATATCCGCCGAGTACCTGAGCGGTTCGTGGGGCGAGGCAAGGCGCGCCATCGTGGCTTGGTAAACGCCTTCTTTGGCGGCCGCCAGCAGCGGGCTGGCAACAGCCGCTTCACCCACAACCAGCCAGGTCGTGATGTCGCCGAAAGAAATCAGCATCGGCATGGGCTTCGCACGGAATTCTGTCAGGCGTCGACCTTCGAGCAGGCGGTTGATGTTGTCGCCCGCCACCTCCCCCATGTCCATCGCGTAATAGGCCTGTTTGCGAATCGGCGCGGGAAGCGCCGCGCAATCTCCGGCAACAAAAACATTATCTGCATAGTCGCTCTTGAGCGTCTCGTCGACGGGCAGCCATTGATCATCGGCTCCCTTAAGCCCGGCATCGCGCAGGAACTCGGGCAATACCATGCCTGCCGACCAGATGCACAGGTCCGCGGTGAGCTTCTCACCGCTCTCGAGCAGGACGCTGCGTGCGCTCACCGCTTTGACCATCGCGTTCGTATGTAGCGTCACGGGGTAGGCCGCGAATCGCTCAGCCGCATCGCGAGCCAGGCCGTCGAGCTGCTGGTCGAGGATGTCCGATTCGACCTCGACGATGTGCAGTTTGAATGCGTCGCCCTGCCCGCGTCGGCGCAGGATTTCACCCACCGCTTCGATGCCCGACACGCCGCCGCCCACGATGACCACCGAGGCCGGGCGTTTCCGCGTGGCGAGCTTGTCGAGACGGGCCGCGATCCGTTCGGCGTCATCGACAGTTCGAAAGCCCAGCGCGTGTTCGTCCGCGCCCTCGACACCGAAGGTGGTCCTCATGCTGCCCGCAGCAACCAGGCAGGCATCGTAGGGCAGGGTGTGCCCGCTCTCGGTCGTCACCGTGTTGCTGTCGGTGTCGATCCCGGTGACGAGATCCTGGATAAACGTGTGGCCGTAACGGTTGACGCACTCCGCCCGCGGCAAGACGACGCCCTCGCGCTCTTTCACCCCCGACAGGAGCTCATGGATGTTAGGCGTCCATTCGAAGTCGGCACGCGGATCAACCACGGTCACATCGTGACCGCGGGAAAGGCGGGATGCGGCGACAAGGCCGGCGAAATTGCCGC
>Ga0316201_10000760_pt1 | contig 19841 bp, 15 predicted proteins | sample CS6wburrow_MG_FD_204516 | JGI IMG/M metagenome (GOLD analysis project Ga0316201, IMG submission 204516) | Coastal sediment microbial communities from Delaware Bay, Delaware, United States - CS-6 worm burrow | ecosystem: Environmental > Aquatic > Marine > Coastal > Sediment | place: USA... | reverse complement strand
ACCGCATCGGTATTTCCTACATGTTGGGCGGTGATATCGGAGCGGGCGTCAGCAATGCGACGCCTTACCATCCCGACCCCAAGAACGCCGAGGACTACACCGAGACCGGACCCCACCTGATGATCGTCGTGCCGAAAGAAATGCTCGAGGGCATCACCGACGATCCAAGCTCGGGAGGGCCTTACGTGATGTGGGGTGACACACCCTATGCACACATCATGGTGCCGGTTACCGACACCGAGTAAGTTGGTGTATCTTCTGTCGTATGGCAGATACACCCATTTCAACGGAAGTGCTGAGCCTCCAGGCGAGTGTTCTGGATCATTCCAGCGAGTTCGTGGAGCTCGTCTACACGGCGGCTCCGGCTGAGTACCGCAAATTGATGGGTTCGCCGCGATTCCGGCAGGAACTGGCCAGAGACAGCGTATTCAATCACGGCAAGCTTTATGCCTACGCTGAGTTCGTCGTGTTCCGCAGGGAATTCCGGAGGCGGTTTCCCGATGCGTCAAAGGCGGCCTGTATCAACGCCTTCAGCAGCCTTTTGCTGAAAAACGATATTTCCATCACCAATCTGGTGGACTTCGTCGAGGGCCCGGACCATCGCGAACAGTTGCTGCTGAACCAGCCGGGCGGCTAGGAGGCCGCCCGCGGGTCGTTTCTTCCGAACTGGTCATGGCTGGACACCCAGTCCAGTGACGAAATGGCCGCCGCCAGGGAAATTTCACCGGCCAGTACGGTCCCGGCTACGATTTCGGCAAATTTGTAGACTTTGCCCTGGCCGTAGCACCCCAGCGCTTCAAGCGATTCTCTTTGCGTGGGAAGCCCGGTACCGCCGCCGCAGGTGGCCACAATCAGCGAAGGCAGCGTAATCGACAGGTACAGGTCCCGTTCTGGAGTGAGTTCCGAGTACAACAGGCCCATCGAGGACTCGGAGACGTTGGCCACGTCCTGCCCGGTCGCGAGGAACATCGCCGTGATGGCGTTGGCGGAATGGCAGCCGTTGTTATTGGCGCCGGAAAGCGTCGAACCCAGGTTGGCGACCTTACCGTGGTAATAGATCGATTCTGTCTCGGCATCCATGATCTCGAGCAGCACGTCGCGCTTGACGACCGCCTCGGCGACGACTCTCTTGCCCCGGGTTTTCAGCATGTTGATCATCGAAGATTTCTTGTCGGTCGCGAAATTCGACTCGAGGAAAAATCTCTGGATTTCCACGACATCACAGTTCTGCAGAATCCAATTGCAGGCCGCGAAGGCAGCCTTGCCGGCCATGTTCATTCCCGCTGCATCGCCGGTCTTGAAATTGAACCGCAGGTAAGCGAACTTACTGGCGAGGTATTGATCGATATAGTCCATTCGTACGAAGGGGTCCGTTGCGTCCGCTGCTTTCTTGATGTCCCCGGTTCTTTCGAGCACCCAATCGGCGAAACGCTTGGCTGATGCAGCGTCGTCGAATACGAAGACCGGCGCCCGCTGCATGTTGTCGCCGATAACGGCGCATTTTACCCCGCCGCTGCGGTGCAGCACTTTCATGCCGCGGTTGTAGGACGCGACCAGGGTACCCTCGCTGCAGGCCAGCGGCACGTAGAATTCACCCTTGGCATGTTCGCCGTGCACCAGCAACGGCCCCGCAAAACCCAGCGGCACCTGCGCCACACCGGTGAAATGCTCGATGTTACCCCGGGTGACGTGTGGATCGAACGAGTAGCTGCTGATGTGTTTCAGGTCCGCTCCCGATTTCTCACCGATAAATGCCTGGCGCTGCTTGATGATTTCATCACTGTAGTCGTCGCCCGGATCGCGCGGCACGGAACCTGGCGCTCGATCTCCGGTTTTCAGTGAGTCCTGCACCTCCAGGCTCAGCCGGCCGAACGAGCCGGCATCGAACGTCAGGCCGATTTCGTGACGGCCCTCCGCCAGGGGGTCGGTTTCCAGGTATAAGTGCAGCAGGGTTCCGAGCGGAAAGTCCAGTGCGTTCTCTGCAGTGAGCTCGCTGACCGGAAACGTTTCGCCCGTCTCGACGGCAATGAAAATTCGCTCAGGGGGCAGGGCCTGGCCGTCGATAGAAACCTGTGAAATAGCGCTCAGTGTCGTCGGGCTCAGACGATTTTTGACGGAAAAGGTGACAAAGCCGTCCTGGTTCCTGAGGCTGGTCCGGTTATACAGCTTGCTCAGCACCGACTTGGGAATAAACTGCATATCGCTCTCCACCGGGGAAAAGGGAGAGTTAATTTTACGCCGGGCCAAGTTTAGGAGCATTGACTTGACGCAAGGTCTCGCCGTGTCGCTTTCGCTTGTCTCCGTTGTCGGGAGCAAGCAAGCGACACTCAGTTATGCTCCTAGCCAGAAGGAGCTGACTTCAATATCCAGATGAACACGCCGATAAATGAACCCACGCCCAGGATCAGCGCCGCCATGAAAGCGTTGTAGGCCCATTTCAGCAAGGCAAATTTTTTCTTCAGCACCGAGCCCAGGCCATACAGGTTGCGAATCATGGTTTCGTACACCAGGGTCTTGTCTTCCATCAGGCCCATCATGCCTTCGGTGAAATCGTCCTGGCTGAGGTTGGCGAAGTCGCCGAAAAACAGGATATTGCCCTGGCTGTTTTCCAGGTCTTCCAGAGTGATGCCCGTGGTGCTGACGCGCGGACGGGCGGCAAGAATGGCATAAACGATAGAAATCAGCGTGCCGCACAGAAATATGGTTGCGGGTATCAACAGCCACGGATTGGAATCCAGCTTGGGCGCGACCGCCGCAATGATGATGGATATGATGATGCCGTTGATGCTGATCATCATGTTGGCCTTGTTGTCGGCCAGCCCGGTCAAGTCCATCTGCACTCGGTAGGCGCTGCGGAACAGCGTTTCAATGCCGCGGGCGGTCCCGGGCTTCTTGTGTTTCGCGGCGTGGGCGAGATCTTCTACCTGCGCTTCGGCATCGTCCAGTTTCTTGTTCATGCTGGCATTCTAATCCCTTGTGCGGGATTTTTCCGTTGTGATGCACTATCTTGTCAGGAAACTACGGGAGAATGAAATGGAATATGCCGTCTTGGTCATCCTGCTTGCGCTCGTCCAGTTCACGTACTTTTCAATTCGGGTTGGTGCGAATCGCGAAAAATACGGGATCAAAGCCCCGAAGATGACCGGTGATGAAACCTGGGAGCGCCTGCACCGGGTTCACCAGAACACCATGGAGCAGCTGGTCGTGTTCGTTCCGGCCATGCTGGCCTTCAGCTTTTACGTCAGCGCTCGCTGGGCCCTGGTCCCGGGCATCGTGTTCCTGATCGGACGGCAGCTCTATTCGTACGAATACGTCAGCAAACCGCCCAGCCGGGTTCCCGGAATGGCGCTGACTTTGCTCGCCAATGCCGTTTTGCTGGTTGGCGCCTTGATCGGAATCGGACTGAAAATAGTCTGATCAGAGATAAGGGGTAAAAAGCGCCGATGCGCCATCGCGCAGGCGTGCGAGTGTTCTTCGGGCCCGTATTTGCTCCAGTGTAAAAGCTGCGCAACCGCGGGCCGTCTCCGCGAAGTGGCCGCTGAGTTCGGTATTGAGTTCCCGATCGAACAGTTCGATCCCCAGCTCGAAATTCAGCCGCAGACTGCGCGGGTCCATGTTGCTGGACCCGACCAGCGCATAGTCGTCGTCGACAACCATGCACTTGCTGTGGGCGAACGGCGGCGGACGGCGCAGGATTTTCACACCGGCATCCAGCAGTTCCGCCATGTTGTGCTGCAGCGCCCACTGGACCAAAGGCCAGTTGTTGTTCTCGGGGATCATGACCTGCACATCCACGCCGGTCAGGGCGGCCGCCTGCAGACAACCGAGTATCTGGCGCTCCGGCAGGAAGTAAGGAGTCATGATCCAGACGCGCTGCCGTGCGCTGGAGATCACGCCCATGATGACCAGCATCAGCGAGTCCAGCGTGTCGTCCGGTCCGTCCGAGATCAATCGACACGGGGATGGGCCTGCCTCGGGGCACGGCTCCGTCCAGTCTTCCAGCGGTTCGCCGCCGGAAAACTTCCAGTCATCGGCGAACAGCCGTGCGCACTCAGTTGACAGCGGGCCCTCGAAACAGAAATGCAGATCGCTGGCCCGGTGTGGTGAAGGGCCGTCCACCAACTGCCGGTCGCCGATATTCATGCCGCCGGCGAACGTGATACGCCGGTCGGTAATCAGCAACTTGCGGTGGGTGCGAAGGTTAATGCTGAAGCTGGGCGGAAACAGCTTCATTGGCATGAACCGGCGATGCTCAAGGTCGTTTTTTCGCAGTTCCTGGAGGATCGATGGAAAGCTGTAGCGGATGCCCACGTCGTCGACCAGGACGCGAACCCGGCAACCCCGATCGCGCGCGGCCGAGAGCGCTTCAATGAAAAGCCTTCCCGTGTCGTCGTTGTCAAAGATGTAGCTGCTCAGGAGCACTTCGCGCTGAGCCTCCTCGATGGCCGCCAGCATCAACGGGAAGGCTTCCTCACCGTTGTAACAGGTCCTGACGCGGTTGCCGCTGATCGAATCGCTGCCGGTCACCCGGTAACCGGGGCCGGCGCGCGACAAACCCGCGGTGACGGCTCCGACCAGCGTTTCCTTGCCGGGGTCGGCATCCGCTTCGCGGGAAACGCGCTGCGCTTTGCGGCGTACCCGGTTGATGCCAAACAGGGCATAGAGCAATGCGCCGGCGATTGGAAACACGACGATCAGCCCCAGCCAACCGAAGGCGGCTCGCGAGTTTCGCACGTACAGCAGCACGTGCACGCCGGCGGCGGCGGCGATGACCACGTACAGGGAAAGCAGCGATAGCAGGTATTCGAGCCACATGGGCTAAAACCTTACGCGACCGGGCATGCCCCCACAAGCAGACGCCGCCAGGGAAACGGCAGACCCTCAGTCAGCCGTGCGGGCGAGAAGTCTCTCCCGGGCCACATGGAGGCCTTCGTTGCGAATCTCGGGGTCAACGTTTGAGAGCGTTGCGGCCAGGTTCGTACGCGCCTGCCATTGCGGCAATCGCAGCACCGCTCGGGGCAAGCGGCTGATCTGCAAGCCAGCGCCTTTCGGGTCACCCTGCGCCAGTGCTATATCGACAGCCAGGCCCAGAAGCGAGCCCTCGCGCGGGTAACGCTCAAGCCCGGAACCAAGCACTTTTATGGCGGCCGGCCAGTGGCTATCGCCGGCCTGGACCAGGCAACTCGCGGCCAGGCGATAAAGTTCCGGTGCGGGAGCCTGGCTTAATTCGATGGCCTGCCCATAATCCTGTGCCGCCTGCTCCATGCTGCCCTGGGCGGAGCGCGCTTCGGCCCTCAGGACATAAGCTTTTGCATGCAGCGGTATAGCGGCGAGGTAGCGACTGAACGATTGCTCCGCGGCGGCTGGCTGGCCGCTGTCGAGCTGCAGTCGGCCCTCGTAAAATGGCAGCTCGGCCGGAACGGGTTCGGCCAGCCCCGCGGCAGTCAGGTCCTGTTGCGCCGAGTCGAAATCTCCGTGCCGCCGATACAGGTCGGCGCGCTGCATCAGCAGGGCCGGATCACCGGGGTGCTGCAGCAGCTGCGCCCCCAGGATATCGATCTGGCTCTGAATTTCCGGATGCGAAAATACGCCCAGCGGCGATGCCAGCATCAACGCCAGGACAGCGGCCTTTAGACTGAGTCGCGCGGGGCGAAGATCAGAATGCGACCGTTGCATCGTCCGAGCAATTGCTGGAGTTCACCTCGCAGACACGGTAAACATAGCTCGCAGTGCCCTTATTCCCAATGTTGTCCGTGAAACTGGAGCCGCTTACATTGTTTGCCACTTCAGTTTCGTCTCGAATGACGTCAACCGCGCCGGCATTGCCAGACCAGGTGAGGTCGACGATGTGTTTGCCTTTTACCTTGTAACCCCTGGTGGTCAGCGAAATTTGCGCTGCAGCGGTCGTTGAGCCTCCGGCGGTCGCGGACCACTCGGAAGTTCCGGCACTATTGCGAGCGCGGATGCGGTAATCATAGGAAGTGGCCGGGCTCAATGAGTTATCGGTGTAAGACGTGCTCCCCGCTCCGGGGCTGGGCAGTGTGGTCCAGGTGACGGTGCCGCCCGGTGCCCTTTCCAGATCGAATGACTGCTCGTTGTCGCTGGTGCGTTCCCAGGTCAGCAGGATGGAAGTGCTGCTGATTCCGCTCGCTGACAGGTTGGCCGGTGTGGATGGCGGAACCGGCGGTGTGGCGTTGTCGCTGCGGATATACAGCTGGTCGATAAATACGGTGTCGAGTCCGCGATTTCCGCTTGTCCGGTCGGTGTCCGTTACGCGGATATAAAGGGTCCCGCTGGCATTAATGACCGCGGACTGCAAATTCGACGGCAACGTGCTGCTGACGGTAAACAGTTCGGTGAAGTTCGCGTTGTCCGTGGACCATGCAAAGCGGAAAGTATCGGCATCTGACGAGCCACCGGACCAGGCATTGGTGAACAGCGTAACCGGCGAACCGGGCGCCACCGAAAATCTCCAGGTGTGCGACAGGTAGCTGTAACGGCTATTTTTCTTGCCGCCGCTTTCGCGCTCGGTGATCGCCTGAGTGACGCCGTCATCGCCATGAGTGGCTGTAAAACTTCCGCTCAGCGTTCCGGCAGACGGCAGGTCGGCCAGCGCGAACTGGTCGGTCGAAACCGGCGGTTCGGAAACGCTTACCCGGCTGATGTAGCTGTCAACGGCGCCGCCGTCATCGACCACCGTCAGTTCGACGTCGTAATCACCGGCCGCGGCAAAAGTGTGGGACGGGCTTTGAGCAGATGATGAGCTGCCGTCGTCAAAATTCCACGACCAGGACGTGACCAGGCCGTCGCTGTCGCTGGACGCGTCGGTGAAGTCGCAGGCCACGCCGGCGCATTCGTAGGTGAAATCAGCGACCGGGTTCATATTCACTGGACCGGCCGGGACGCGATAGGTGACTTCCAGCCTGGGGCGCGCCATCGCGGTCGCTGATTCGCTGGAATGAAAATCCGCGCCGTCCGAGGTGGAGGGATCAGAAATGATCAGGCCGTGGTTACCCGCCGGATCGTTTACCCATGATTGCACCAGCGCAACGCCCGACGCGTTCAGTCCGACGTTCAGCGTCCCCGTCACTCCGGCCGTCACGGTGCAAACCGGCGTGTCGCCGCGGTCCGACGACGCCTCGGCGCCCGGCGAACCCCAGGGTGCGCTACTGCCGGCCTGGTTCCAGGTGACGGCGGCTTCGTTCCAGTCCCGCATTAAGCCGTAACACGAATAGCTGCCGTTGCTCGGGTTGGTGACTTCGAGCTGGATTGACGCCGACTCGACGATGGCATCAACCGGAATGACGGCGGTATCCCAGCCCAACAGGATATTCATGTCGGTCGTCGAGCCGGAAGGCTCGTCACCATCCACCTGCAGGCTCGTCTCCAGGCCGTGGGCGGTGTTCGACGATGCTTCGCGGATGTAGGCGTCCGAGGTGCCGGCATATCCGTTATCCGGCGACAGGCCATCCTGAAAAGCGACGGTCATGGTCTCGTGAAACTCGAAGGTCACCTGGCTGTCGGCCAGGATGGTATTGAGAACCAGGTCCTGAACGTTGTTTACGACCAGGGTATAAGAACTGCCCGAAGTCATGTTGCTGGTGGTGAGCCGCACGCTGCGGTCGCCGTTCAGCAGTTCCGCCGAGATGATATCCAGACCCGCTACCGAATAATTCGACGCGTTCAGGGCTTCAGTCGAGTCCAGCGGTTCGTTGAAATCGACCAGGACCTGGGTTGCACTCTCAGCTGCAACTGCCGTGATCAGCGGTGCCTCCTGGTCAGGTGTTTTCAGGATGGTGAATTCATCCTGAACCGAACCGGTATCGTTCAGGAACACAACATCCATGCGGTTTCCGGCCACGTCAACAACCAGGGACCCGAGCATGTTCAGGGAAACGAGCATCGCCGGATGATCCAGGGAGCCGCCGGAAATTTTTCCCGAGCTGCCCGCCACTGCGTAAACGGCCCCGGCATTCTGTACGGCGACCACGTCCGGTTTTTCATAAGCGCCATCGCCCGCGGCATTGCCGTTACCCGGGTCCAGTATGTGGAAATCCGGATCCAGCGTGCCCGACGGGCCGTAATGGCCGTCCAGCAGGTAGGACCGTTCATACGAATGGCTGTGTCCGCTCAGAACCAGATCCACGCCCCATTGCTCAAGGATCGGCAGCGCGTTCTGGCGCATGTCGATCAGCCTGCCTTCGGTGTCCGAGTTGTGTGAACCCTTGGTGTAGGGCGGATGGTGCCAGAACGCGATGATCCATGGCTGAGTGTTCTGTGCGAGGTCGGACTGCAGCCACTGCAACATGCTGCCATTCACCGAGCGGTCGGTGTCATAGGAATCCAGGCAGATGAAGTGGATATTGGCATAATCGAACGAATAATAGGCCTCGGTAAAGGATTCAAAACCACCCACCTCCGCCTGCGTCGGCAGGTTGAAAATATCGTAATAAGGTCCGGTCTGTGAAAATGAATCGGCGCTGTAGCCGTCGTGGTTTCCAAGGGTTGACCAAAGCGGAAGCTGGCGCAGGATTTCGGGGTAGGTATTGAAAACGGCTGCCTGGTACTCGGCATCGGTACCGTTGTTGTAGGCGTTATCGCCCAGCATGACCCAGAGATCAGCCGGATCGGAACCGGTCCAGGTCTTGTAGGCATCTCGAACGGAACGGGCAGCGGCGTTCGCCGTGCCGGAGTCTCCGATCACCCAGATCCGGGTATCCGCCGCCTGCCCTTGTGGCGGCGCCGTGTGAAAGTGGTAACTCGCGTCTCCGGCCAGGATGCCGCTGCTGTCGCCGACGGCATACCAATACTTCTGAGCCTGGCTCAACCCGGTCAGGGTGACCGCATGGTCGGTTTTAGGCGCCGGGTCGCTGACCGTCTGGTCGAGGTTTGCCGCAGAGAGCCCAAAGCGTACCTCGGACTCGGTGGCCGTATCGGTTCGCCAGTGGATGGTAATGCTGTCGCCGGTCTGCATTTGCAGATACGGCCCGCGGGTGACCGTTTGTGCGAACACTGAATTGGAAAGAAAGCAGGCAAAAACAGCCCAGAGAACTGGTTTGATGAACATATTCATGTGGTTATCCCCTTATTACATCCATAATCCTACTCCGTTTTGCGGAGAAACTACAATTTCAAGCCGGCCGCTTTGCTTTTATCATAGGCGGATGAAGCATTGTGCATTCCTGACGCTGTGTGAGCGCGGCGACTTTGTGATCGACGATGAACACGCGATTGAACCTCTCGCCGAGCTTGGCTGGAAGGTTTCCACGGTTTCCTGGCGCCAGGAAGAGATTCCGTGGAAGGCGTTCGATGCGGTTGTCATACGGTCGACGTGGGATTACTGGAACGATGTGCCCGCCTTCCTCCGGGCCCTGAAAGAAATAGACCGGCAGACCCGGTTGGCCAACCCGCTGAAAATCGTGCGCTGGAACCTGCACAAAACGTACCTCGCGGACCTCGAAAAACGGGGTGTTGGCATCGTTCCGACGTTATGGCCTGAACGGGTACAGCCGGGGTCCTTCGCGGCCTGTTCGGAGCAACTGCAAAGCGATGCACTGGTCATCAAGCCGGTGGTCGGAGCCAACGGCGACCGGGCGTTCCGCGTGTCGGCGGCAGATGAGCCGGGCCGCCTGCAGGAGATAAGCCGTTGCTTCGCCGACCGGCGTGCGCTGGTGCAAAGGTTCATGCCGCATATCCTGGACGAGGGTGAATACTCGTTGTTTTATTTCAACGGCGAATTCAGCCACGCCATCCTGAAGGTTCCCGCCGCGTCGGAGTTTCGCTCCCAGGAAGAGCGCGGCGCGGAGGTCCACTCCGTGATTCCAGAGAAACGCCTGCTGCACCGCGGGAGACTGGCGCTGGGTGCGATCGCCACTGTGCCGCTCTATGCCCGGATCGACTTTGTGCGCGATGAGACCGGCGATTTCGTGATCATGGAGCTCGAATTGATCGAGCCCTCGATGTACCTGCGGACCGACCCGGGCGCACCGATGCGGTTCGCCCGGGCCATCGATGGATGGTTCGGGCCAGTCAGTCACTCCTGACGTGCGGGATGCTGCTGTCTCTCGCCCACTCGTTAATGGGCTCGATGTGATCTTCACGGATGCCGTCCCGCCGGGTTTGCAGCGCAGCCCATTGCGTTTTCAGGTCGGCCAGCCGTTCCATGGTGCCTTCGGCGACCGGTGCACCGGTGTCGTCGATGACGTCCAGCACGAACCGGATCTGCCCTGCGAGCATGGTCTCCCACGCATCTTCATCCTCCAGCGTTTCGTGCAAGGGCTGGATGATCCGGTGGTCCCACGCATCGATGGCGTCCAGGGCCTCTTGCGCTGATGCCTGCAGCGTTTTGTCCTGGGGATAGTCCGCCATCAGCACCTCGATCTGGGCGCGGGCTTTGCGCAGCTCACCCAGGCTGGTCAGCACGTCATCGAGCAGTGCCGAGGTTTCGTCCAGCCGCGTTGACCATATGCGAATTTCCTCGGTCGTGGCGCTCAGGCGCGGGTCCGCAGCCAGCTCAAAAGACACTTCCCGTTGCGAGTTTCCTGCTACCACGCGTGCTTGGTAGGGTCCCGGCGGAACCCGGGCGCCGTCGAGGCCGGCAAACAGCGTCATGTCCTCGACACAGGGAAAACCCTGGCGACGGGTGTCCCAGTTCCACTTGTTCAGTCCGGCCTTGGCAGGCGGATATTCGGGCTCGTAAGGGGAACGCGGATCCATGTTGTGCAGCAGGCAGCGCTCGAATTCACTTTCTTCACTGGAATAGGACCGGACCAGGCTGCCCTGTGCGTCCCGAATTTCGAGGGTCAGCGGGCTTTCAGGGTCCTTCTCCAGGTAGTAATAAAGCGGCACACCGCTGGCTGGATTATCCGCTTCGAATTCCTCGGACGACCAGCCTCGCGGCGTAATCCGGGCGGTTCTTTCCGGCGCATAAAGTTCCACGGGCCCCTTACCCAGCCCTGCCGCTGCCGCGCGCACCATGAACAGGTCGTCCAGCGTCCAGAAACCACGCCCCTGGGTTGCGGCCACCAGCGTATCCTGGCGGATGACCAGGTCGGTTATCGGGACCGGCGGCAGGTTCAAAGCCAGGGACTGCCAGTCGCCGCCGTCGTTGAACGAGACGAACATCCCTGCTTCCGTGCCGGCGTACAGCTGACCCTTGCGTGACGGATCTTCACGCACGACCCGAACGAACGTATCGCCGGGAAGCCCTTCGTCAATCCGCTTCCAGCGCTGGCCGTAATCGGTGGTCTTATAGATGTAGGGCCTGAAATCATTGAGTTTATAGCCGGTTACGGCAAGGTAGGCCGTGCCGGGGGCATGGGGGCTGATCTCGATGGCGTTGATCATCGCCTCCCCTTTGTGCGGCGGCGAAACGTCATCCCAGGTCGAACCGCCATCGCGGCTCAAGTGCACCAGCCCGTCATCGCTGCCGACCCAGATGTGGCCTTTTTCCAGCGGCGATTCGACGATGTAAAACAGCGTGTTGTAAAACTCGGCGCCGACGTTTTCAGGGGTCAGCGGCCCGCCGTTGCGGCCCTGTTTTTCCGGATCATTGCGGGTCAGGTCGGGGCTGATCTCGGTCCAGGTCGCGCCCCGGTCGGTGCTCTTGAGCACCATTTGCGTCCCGTAGTAAATGACCGACGGATCATGCGGTGAAACCGCGACCGGCGCATTCCAGTTGGTGCGGTATTTCAGGTCGCGGGAGTCCTTGCCCCAGACGACTTCCGGGTAGGGAATGATGGAGCGCTCGAGTTCCGTCTCGTGGTCGTATTCGGTCAGTGTGCCGTTGATCGTGGTCGCGTAAATGAGCCTTGGGTCGTCCGGGTCGAAGGCGATGTGCGCGCTTTCGCCGCCGCCTACGTCGTAATAATCGGCGACGCCGATCCCGCCGTACAGGCTGCGGCTGGCGATGGACATCGTGGTGTTGTCCTGCTGTCCGCCGTAAATGCGAAAAGGCACCTGGTTGTCTGTCGAGACCCGGTAAAACTGCGCGGTCGGCTGGTTCATGATGCTGGACCAGGTTTCCCCGCCGTCAAAAGTGATGGTGGCGCCGCCGTCGTTACCGTTGATCATGTTGCGGTTGTCGTCCGGGTTGATCCAGTGATCATGGTGATCGCCGTGCGGCGTGGTGAGTTTTTCCCAGCTCTTGCCGCCGTCGATCGATTTCATCAAGGGCACGTTCAGCACGTATACGGTATCTTCGTCCACCGGGTCGGCGGCAATGTGAATGTAATACCAGGCGCGCGAATGCAGCACGCGGTGGCCGTTGATCAGCTGCCAGGTTTCGCCGGCGTCGTCGCTACGCCACAGGCCGCCTTTCTCCGGTTCGGCCTCGATGATGGCATAGACCCGGTCGGGGTTGCTGGCGGAGACGTCGACCCCGATCTTGCCGATCATTTCCGGCAACCCGCCGGTCAGCCTGGTCCAGCTGTCGCCGCCGTCGGTTGATTTGAAAATGCCGCCGTCGGTCCCGCCGGAATGGATGAACCACGGTTTACGGCCGTGGTTCCACATCGCGGCATAAAGGATACGCGGATTGGTCGGGTCCATCGACAGGTCGGTGGCGCCGGTATTGGCGCTGACCCGGAGCACGTGCTCCCAGTTTTTGCCGCCGTCGGTGGTACGGAATACGCCCCTTTCCTCGTTCGGACCCCAGATCTGCCCCTGCACTGCGACAAAGGCAACGTCTGGATTATCCGGATGGATCTCAATTCGGGCGATCTGCCCGCTTTTCTCCAGGCCCAGGTGCGTCCAGGTTTTGCCGGCATCGGTCGACTTCCACACGCCGTCGCCATGACTCGTGGTCACGCCACGAATCGGGGCTTCACCGGTGCCCACGTAGACCACGTTGTGGTCCGACCCGGCCACTGCAACCGCTCCGATAGTGCCAACCTCGAGATAACCGTCGGAAATGTTTTCCCATGTGGTGCCCGCATTTTCAGTTTTCCAGACGCCGCCGCCGGTGGCGCCCATGTAATAAAGGTTTGGCTTGCCCCGGACGCCGGTGACGGCCGTTACGCGGCCGCCGCGAAAAGGTCCGACCAGGCGCCACTCCAGCCCATCGAGCTTCGATGACGGGTCTGAGGCGGCGGATGCAATGGGAACGGCGTGAAAGGTGGCGGCCAGCAGGATGAACGAAAGAGCAACAACGGACTTGGAAAAATAGCGATGCATGACGAGAACTACCTTCGAATCAAGGTCTGCAGGATACTTGAGAGCGAAAAAATTTAACAGGCGCCGAACGACTTTTTGGCGCGGACCCGGGTTTCTACAGACACCGGGCCGCGTTCAGAGAGAAAGAATAAACGCCATGCCCCCAATCCAAAAAAAAAACGGGCGCATCCTTCCGGACGCGCCCGTGGTACTGCGGGGAGGGTATTTAGTCGAGCAAATTGCTCGGGATCAAAACCTGGTCGATCTTGTGAATAAAGCCGTTGCTGGCTTTGATGTTCGCGTCGAAGATAATGGCTGGGTCCAGAATATCGTCATTGATCGCATTTGTGTCGATCAGGATTCCACCTGGGACGCTCATGACCACTCCGCCATTCAGCATGTCCAGAGCTTTGTAGTCATTGTCGTTAACGACGCTGTTTGAAGACCTGCGTCCGCTGGTCACGTGGTAGAGCAGGATGTTGGTGAGCTGTTCGACGGTCAGTTCCAACCCGAGGCTGTCGAGCAGAGCCAGCACAGGCTCAAAAGCTTCATTAGTGGGGGCGAAAACAGTGTACTGGCCAGAGCCGTTCAGCACACCGACCAAACCGGCAGTGTCGAGCAGGCTCACCAGGGTAGTCAGCTCCGGGTCACCGCTCGCCAGCGTAGCTATGGTGTCCGAGCCCGGCTTCTTGGGGCTGAACTTGTCCTTGGCGAAAACAGGTGCCGACGTCATCATTACGGCAATAAGGGCGATAAAAGAAAGTTTTCTGATCATGATGTTCTCCTGGTAGTGGTTTCAGTCAATTATCTGTATAGCTCTTGCATAAATGTTTCGGATGTTTTTGCTAATTAACCGCAAAACGTACATGTATTGTACAGGTATAATTTTAAAAATCAAGTGTTGTATAGAAAATGTATAGAAATACGTTCGCGGGCTTTGATAAAACACCGCTCCGGAACCGGCTACAATGACTTTCATGAAAAAGAAAAGAATCGATAGCAACGCCGTTGATCTCTACAACGAATACATTCACGGTGATTTGCCGCGCCGCGATTTTCTGCGCAGGCTGGCGGGAATCGCCGGCGGTGCTGCGGCCGCAAGCGCCCTGTTGCCGATGCTGGAACCGAATTATGCTTACGGTCAGCAAGTGGCTGGCGACGATCCGCGTCTACAAACCGGTTACGTCGAGTATCCTGGCAGCGACGGAATGGTAAGGGCTTACAGCGCCGGGCCTGCCGGCCAGCCCGGGCCGCTGCCCGGAGTGCTCGTGATCCATGAAAATCGCGGACTGAACGCGCACATTGAAGATGTCGCGCGACGGGCGGCGCTTGCCGGGTACGTGGCGCTCGCGCCGGACGGCCTGAGCTATGCCGGCGGCGCGCCGGAAGACCAGGAAGCCGCCCGCGATCTGTTCGGTCAATCCGACCGCGGACGCATCACCGAGGACGTCATGGCCGGTGTGCCGTACCTCGCCGCGCGGGAAGATTGCAGCGGGCGCGTGGGCACGGTTGGCTTCTGTTACGGCGGCGGCGTGGCCCTGTTGTGCGCGGCACGGGAATCCGCGGTGGCGGCTTCGGTCTGTTTTTACGGCAGGCCGCTGGACGCGGAAGATGTCGCGAAAGTCAGCGTACCCCTGATGATGCATTACGCCGGGAAAGATAGCCGGATCAACGCGTCCATTCCGGCGTTTCGCGCCCTGCTGGATGAGTACGAGGTAGCCTACAGCCTGCACATGTACCCGGGCACCGGCCACGGCTTCCATAATGACTCCAGCGCCGCACGTTACGACGCGGAGGCCGCCGGGCTTGCCTGGCAGCGAACGCTGGCTTTGTTCGCCAACAGTCTGGACTAGCCTTTCTCCAGTTCGTCGAACATGGGCTGCAGGCAGTCCCCGTAGTGCTCCCAGAGCTTGATCGAACTGGTATACATGGGCTGGCGCACCTGGTAAAAACTGGCCGTCGTTACCACGGCCTCGCTCTTGTGAAATTGCAGGCAATTGTCCTCCCACTCCAGGTCACAGGCTTCGAGCAGTTTCCTGATTTCAGGCTCAGGGTTCTGAGCGAGGGCCTCGTAGTTAAGGTCGTAAACGGCCCCGGGCAGGACTTCGTGCCAGTGTTTCATCAACTTCCGATAAATGTTGTGAAACTGCGCCACGGTCTTCAGGTTATAGGCGAAACGATAGTTCTCAGTGGCGAAATTCTGCTTATAGATGGACAGGCAATTGTCGCGGGCGTCCCTGACGCAGTGAATGATCCTGGCGTTGGGAAGCGCCTTCCTGATCAGGCCGACCAGCATGAAGTTGAACGGCAGCTTGTCGGTGATCCGCGGGGCTTGCGTGTCCAGATGCGACAGTTTCTGCAGGTAGTCTTTTCCGAGTTGTTCAAACTTCGAGACCGGATATGATTCGATGGGATCGTACTGGTAATGCCGTGACGGATTCAGGAAACTTTTTGCGGCCAGCGCATAGAAATAATCCAGTTCCCCGGCGCCGAACACCCGGGAGTGACTGGAAAGAATTTTCTCCACCAGCGACGTGCCCGAACGGGGCATTCCGAGGATAAAGATCGGCCGGTTCGACGGTTCGGCGTGCACCTCGATGCGCTCGAGCGCCTCGCGGCTGAACACCTGCATCGTGTTCTCGAACAGCGCCTTGTCGCTATCTATCGAATAATGGTATTTCTCGTACCGAAGGTCGTTTCCTGCCTTCAGGAACTCGAACGCGCGCGGGAAGTGACCGAGATCCTCGAACGCTTTGGCCAGGGAAAACGCAAGGTGGATACGGGCGTCTTTCAGCAGTTTGCCCCCCTGGTAGAGGTCGAGCATCGCTGCAATGTGGGGATCGGACTCATCCCGGTACTTGTGCAGCCCGGAATAAGTGAAATGCGCGGGTGTGTAGTCAGGGTGCTGCGCCATCACCTTCCGGTATAGCTCCGTGGCCTCCTCCAGTTTGCCCTGCGCCTTGAGCACGTTGCCCTGCAGATACCGGGGGGCCGCCATACCGGGCCGCAACTTTTCGGCTTTACGGTAGTGTTCGAGCGCCTGTTCCATTTTTCCGTCATTCTGGTAACTGCCGGCGAGCTGTATCCTCGCATCGAAGAAACCGGGATTCATGGCAAGCGCCCTGGCCAGCAGTGAGCGGGCTTCGCGGCCACGCGAAGACTGGGCGCAAATCAGCGCCAGGTTGTAAAAAAGCTCGGGTGTCCGGGCCCGGTCCGCGATCAGGCTGCGGTAAATCGACTCGGCCAGTGGCAAGTTGCCGCCCGACTGGGCCTGCACGCCCTGCTGGAACCTGGCATTTTGCTGCGGGGACAGCACGGGTCGTGGTTTTGCCGCCTTTTTGAACTTCTTCCCGGCGTTTCTTTTTTTATTACTCATCGCGGGATTATAGTAATACAATCGCCCGGCACATAGCAGGCCATCCGATTTGAAACGTACGCTCGCATCCGTCGCGCCCCTCCTGGTCGGAGTGGCGATTCTGCTTACCGGCCAGGGCCTGCAGGGCACGCTGCTGCCGGTACGGGCCAGCATGGAGGGTTTTTCCACGCTGGCTATCGGCCTGATGGGCGGCGCCCCGGGGTCAGTGGCCGCTGGGATGGTGGTCCGACCGCGTTCCATATCTATGAGGAAGAGTTGCGAGATGGTTATATGTGCCTGATCCTGTTTGCCTGGCAAGCCCACCCGAAATACGCACTGGTTGTCGCGGCCAACCGTGACGAATTCCACCAGCGGCCGGCTGCAGATGCCGGCTTCTGGGAAGATGATCCGGCTATCCTGGCCGGGCGTGATCTTCAGGCCGGTGGAACGTGGCTGGGAGTGACACGGGCGGGGCGTTTCGCCGCGGTCACCAACTATCGTGAGCCGGCCGTGCCGGAAACGGCCCATGATCATTCACGTGGCCGCCTGGTGAGCGATTTTCTGCAGTCGGAAGCCACGCCTTTCGACCATGCCCGCGCGCTGAGCCAGACGGCTGATGCCTACCGCGGGTTTAACCTTCTGCTCGGTGATCCCGGTTCCCTGTTCTACGCTTCGAACAGGGGCGGTGAGCCCGAGGCGGTCGGGACGGGCAGTCACGGTCTCAGCAACCATCTGCTCGATACCGACTGGCCAAAAGTGCACTCCGGCAGGCGGCGGCTCGAGAAAATACTGCAAGCACAGGATCCGGATCCGGAAGCATTTTTCGACCTGCTCACAGACAAAACCCTGACCCCGGGCGAAATTCCCGGGGACCTCGAGAAATCGCTGGCGCCCGAGCGGTTGATGAAACAATACTTCATCGTCTCACCGGTTTACGGGACGCGCTGTTCCACCGTGATGCTGATGGATCGGGACGGTAAGGTCTGGTTCCACGAGCGGCAGTTCGACCCCGCTGGCCGGGCGATCCACACACGGAGTTTTGATTTCTGATGAAAAATGAATTGAAAGCCCTGATTTTCGACGTCGACGGAACACTCACGGACAACGAGATGGCAGGTCACCGGGTGGCCTTCAACCGGGCGTTCCGTGAGGTCGGGCTAGACTGGCACTGGGACGAGCCGACCTATGATCGGCTGCTGGAAGTTTTCGGCGGTAAGGAACGAATCCGCTACTTCGTCGAGTCTTTCAACCCGGAGTTCGAGGCCCCGGAAGACCTGACCGGTTTCATACTCGACCTGCACAAGGAAAAAACGCGGCAGTACATGGAATTGCTCAGAGCGGGTGCGTTACCGCTGCGCCCGGGCGTCGAACGGCTGCTCCGCGAGGCGCGCTCCGCCGGGGTTCGGCTGGCCGTCGCGAGCACGACCACGTTCGAAAACGTGACCCTGTTGCTCAGCGAGACGGTGGGCGAGCATGCCGTCGGCTGGTTTGACGTCATCGCGGCCGGTGACGTGGCGAAGAACAAGAAGCCGGCGCCGGATATTTTTCTGCACGCTCTGGACCGGCTCGGACTGGACGCGCGGGAATGCCTGGCCATCGAGGATACGGAAGCCGGGTTGGCCTCGGCGAGAGCGGCCGGACTGACAACGCTGATCACGGTCAACCCGACGACCCGGAACGAGGATTTCACTGGCGCTGCCCTGGTGGTCGACCGGCTGGGCGAGCCGGACCAGCCTTTCGAAGTGCTGGCCGGTGACGCCGGCAGCGCGACCTACGTGGACCTGGCCCTGCTCAGGCGGCTGCATTCGGCCCGATAGGCCGGCGCGGCGCTTACAGCTGGTCGTAAGGTATCGAGAACGTATCGCCGTCCTCGATACGGCCGCTGTCCAGCCCCTTGTTGAACCAGCGCATCCTCTGCTCCGAGGTGCCGTGCGTAAAAGTGTGCGGCAGCACCTTGCCGCGGGTTCGGCCCTGGATGGCATCGTCACCGATCGCGTTGGCCGCCCGCATGGCCTCCTCGATATCGCCGCGGTCCAGGTATTGCCGGTTGTTCTGCGCCCAGACACCGGCGTAATAATCGGCCTGTAATTCGAGCCGGACGGAGTACTCGTTGTAGTCTGGCCTCCCCCGCTTGGCGTGTACCTGTTGCGATGTGCCCAGCAGGGTCTGGATATGATGGCCTACCTCGTGCGCAATCACGTAGGCCTGGGCGAAATCACCCGGCGCCTGGAACGACTGCTCCAGTTCGTCATAGAAACTCAGGTCGATGTACACCTTGCGGTCACCGGGGCAGTAGAAGGGCCCCATTTGCGCCTGGCCGGTTCCGCAAGCGGTGCCGATCTGGCTGGTGTAGATGACCAATTGTGGTTCCTGGTAGGTTTCACCGTGCCGTGAAAATTCTGCTTTCCAGACATCCTCGGTATCGGCCAGCACCACTTTCACGAAGTCAAAACGCTCCTGTTCCGCCGGGCTTGGCCGGTACGGGGCGGTCTGGGTGGTCGTCTGGCCGCCCAGGAACATGGCCGGGTCAACCAGCCCGGTCATCCACAAAACGCCGATAACGGCGATCAGGACCAGGATGCCCTTCATGCCGAAGCGGCGCCCGACCAGGTTGAGCAACATGCCGGCGCCGGCTGTGCCAACGACTCGCTTGCCCCGGCTGTCGACGACGTTGGTACTTCCTCTACGGCCTTTCCACTTCATGTTTGACCTCCTGACAGTGCTGCTGCAACGATTTCGCGTGCTTCGCGCTGGATTTGCTCCAGGTGCTCCCGCCCCCTGAAACTCTCGGCATAAATTTTGTAGATATCTTCCGTCCCGGACGGCCGCGCCGCAAACCAGCCGTTCTCGGTGACTACTTTCAGTCCGCCGATCAGGGCATTGTTGCCGGGGGCGCGAGTCAGCCGTGCAGTGATTGCTTCACCCGCTAGCGTGGTCGCTGTTACCTGTTCAGGAGACAATTTTGCCAATATCGCTTTTTCCGCAGGTGTCGCCGGGGCATCCATCCGCTCGTACACCGGCGTTCCGAAGCGGGCAGCGAGGTCCTGGTAGTGTTCAGCCGGGTCGCGGCCGGTACGGGCGGTAATCTCAGCCGCCAGCAGGTCCATGATGATGCCGTCCTTGTCCGTGGTCCAGACGGTTCCGTCCCTGCGCAGGAACGAAGCGCCGGCGCTTTCTTCTCCGCCGAAACCGTAAGACCCGTCAAGTAGTCCGTCGACGAACCATTTGAAGCCGACGGGGACTTCGCTCATTTTTCTGCCGCTGTCCGCAGCAATGCGGTCGATCATGCTGCTGCTGACCAGGGTTTTGCCGATCGCTGCGTCCTCGCGCCAGC
>Ga0316201_10000759_pt1 | contig 19851 bp, 22 predicted proteins | sample CS6wburrow_MG_FD_204516 | JGI IMG/M metagenome (GOLD analysis project Ga0316201, IMG submission 204516) | Coastal sediment microbial communities from Delaware Bay, Delaware, United States - CS-6 worm burrow | ecosystem: Environmental > Aquatic > Marine > Coastal > Sediment | place: USA... | reverse complement strand
CTCCAAACAAGACCGTTGAGAGCGGCATATTGCATGTCTTATTACAGGCCAAAAATCTGGACGAACTGAAAACAATCGCTGATGCACAATATTTCGATATCTCCCCATCAACTGATATGCGTCCGTTCTTCTTTAATCAGGCACGTTTTTCAAAACCCTGGGATATTATCAATTTTGCTGTTTTCAACACCAAAAAGCATGACAGCATCGCACATGGGCAAGCCAAAGCCACATTTAACCTGTTTGTCATCATTGGCTTTTCTGTTCTCATGGTTATCTTCGCGATTATCTACCCGCTACTAAAAACCGTCGAAAACAAAAGCTCAACCTTTATCAAAGCTGGAACACTCTACTTCGTTCTAATTGGTCTGGGTTTTATGCTGGTTGAAATCTCTTTGCTACAGGCTTTGGGCGTATTTTTAGGACATCCGATTTATGGCCTGAGTGTGGTATTGTTCAGCCTGATCATCTCCGCCGGACTCGGCAGTCTCTTATCGGATAAACTGCCGCTCAACAAACTACCGTCACAACTTCTGTGGTGCGTATCAACCTGTATATACGGTGTCCTCATGGCTATGATGCTACCAAAAATTTTCACGGCTTATGCCGAAGTGGAGATTATTACGCGGGTTCTGATCAGTGTCATTGTCCTCTTCCCTGCCGGGCTTTTGATGGGCTTTGGCTTCCCAACGGGACTTTGCCTGACAGAACGTCACGACACCCGGGCAACAGCTTGGTTCTGGGGGATTAATGGCGCTGCCGGCGTTTTAGGCAGCTCCTTTGCGATCGCACTATGTATCGGCTTGGGCATAGACAAAACCCTAATGATCGGCGGGATATGCTACGCCCTTTTATTCATTCCATTCATGATTCTGGCAAAAATACCGCAAAGAGAACAGCCTGAACATCATTTCAAACCGATTTAAGGCCGGTTAAAGCAAAAGAGCTTTAAGATAATTCTGCGCAGCCTCAAGATCAACCCGCTTGGCCGTCCGGCTTTTCTCGATCATGGGATCGGGACCATAGCGCTCTGAATCATAGATCTCGTCACGATAGTCTTCCTCCACAAAAATCGCACGCAGCACATCCTGCGCTTTGATCTGCCCTTGCACAAACGCCAAAGCCAGAACAAGCGAGCCACTCAGCGATGTCACAAGCTGCAAGACCACAAAACAATCCTCATCCAATTTGGAAACATAGCTCTGCACCGCCGCATACACAGCCACATCCTGAGACAGGGCTTGCAAGCTCATCGTTATTTCTAAAGAAGTCCCAAACATTTTTTTAAACCAATCCAGCCATGGCTGCCAAAGCTCTTCCTGCCGCGTCTTTAATGCCTCAGGCTCTGCCGCAAAATAACACAGTAAATCCGTATCCAGATATTTAAGCACAGCACTTTGCATCGCTTCACGCTCTGTTCGTACACGGTCTATCTTGGTATTGAGAATTTGGGTGAGCGGCATCGTATCAGGAACAATTACATCACTTTGCGCCGCCCATTCCTGCATCACAAGGTTGGCAATGGCCTCATTCGGTGCAATCAAATCTGCACGCGATACGGTCTTTACAGATTTCCCATCCAGCAAAACCGCATAGCCCCCATCCGGAGATTCCTGCGTCGAAACAAGAGTGTAAAACCGTTTCATCGCGCCCTAATCATTCTGTTTTTCTAGAATGTGTCCATGGCAGGGGTGATCCGCAGAACTTAAGTTCAGGACGCCGTCTAGTTTTTGAAACAACACAGCATCCACATAGACAGGCTCGATGATGTCCTCTTCTTGCCCGCCTTTGGCCTCTTGATCACGTTCTGTGCAGTGAACGCTCAGAGTTTCACCACCAGGCTCCCCTTTCACAGCACCTAGCTTCAATACGCCATCCTTCTGCTCAATTTCAATAGACAAATAGCCATACGGTTCTGCAACACCGGACGGTTTGATCTCCTTGATCTCAACCTTCATATCAAGCTCATGCGCTGCTCCCTTTTCCCACGCCAGAACATCATAAATCCGTGCATAAGCGCTTTCCAGAGAGTTTTCACCTCGTAAATCACTTAAAACCAATGCCTTACTGTTGAGTGTGCCGGAAACCTTTATAGGATTTTGTGAAAAATCAATCACAACATCCGGGCGCATAACACTTTTTCCAGCGCCAAAAACCAAATCTCCACGGAATTTCATCATTTTGTGCTCAAGCTTGGAAAGGGAGAACACCCCCGTCAAAAATTCTTTATCCTCAAACCGAAAAGAAAAATCTTCAATACGGATATAATCTTCAACCTTGTCTTTTAAGATACCCTGCATACCAAGATTAGCGATATCAAAAACAAACGGCTTTTCTTTATCCAGCAAATAACTGTATTTCGGACTTTTTCCAAACACTTTCGTGTTGATAGAAAAACCCCAATCATGCGCACCTAAAACACCATTGGCGCGAACTTTGGCCGTATTGTCATCCTTGTTGTGATCAAGGAAAGCCTTTTCAATTGAAAACGCCTGCCGCCCAAGGACTCCCTCCTCTGCATCCAGGCTTTCAATCAACAAAGAACGTACACGCGGCTTTTTAAGCACAACATCCCAAAAGCTCATAAAGGCACGAACTTTATCCACCCGCAGGCCAATATCACTGGTCTCATTTGAAAGACGCACCTCAAGCCCCTCGGCATCAAACCCAACCAAAGGAAAGAAGCTCATGCGCACAAGACGCTCAACTCTTGTCGGGCGCCCCCCCAAAGTATCACTGACAAAGTTTTCAATGGATTCTTTGAGCGTATCGGAAGACCCGCCCATATTCGCCATCACAGTAAAAATAATGGCAAAAAAAGCCACTGCAAAAAAAATGAGCCGCAACAGCCCGCCAAGGAAGCCCTTTTCTTCCTTCACAATATCCTGCGTCTGTTCTTGCGTACTGTCCGACATATAGGGTCTCTTTTCTATCTGGAATTTGAAGTCATTATAGGCGGGATATCCTGCCAATCAAGTTACGATCCGATATCCTCAAACGGATCACCCTTATATGTGGAGTTAAAACCAAGAGCTTTCCAGCTTCTCACAAGATCGTCCGGCAGTGGCGCTGTAACATCCAGCCACCCTTTGCGCGTGGGGTGCTTCATCCGCAAACGCCGTGCATGAAGATGCAGGCGCTTGGCAATATCAAGCCCGCCCAGATCCGCCTCCAACTTCTTACTCTCTGGGTCTTTGATTGCCTTATATTTCCCATCGCCCAAAATGCCACATCCCAAGACTTGCGTATGCACCCGGATCTGATGCGTACGCCCGGTTCGTGGCCAGAACGCAACAAAAGCAGCCGCCCGCTCGGCATGCTCTATAACTGCATATTCCGTCTCGGCATACTTACCTTCGTCTTCGTCAATAACCATCTTTTCTTTTTGCGGCCCCCCGGCCTTGACGATCGGCGCACGGATCGTCCCCTCATACACCTCTGGTGTCGGGCTCACAACAGCCCAGTAGAGCTTTCTCACATCACGGCTCTTGAATGCCGCGCCCAAAGCCTTTGCCACCTTAGCCGAACGGGCCAGCAACAATACACCACTTGTATCCTTATCAAGGCGATGCACAAGCCGCGGAACCACGCCCTCTTTATCCTTAAGAGCCTCCAACATTCCATCAACATGGCGTTTTGTATTCGTCCCCCCCTGCACAGCCAAACCTGCAGGCTTGTTCAGAACAATCACATCACCATCATCATGAATAATCAAAGAATGGATAAAGGCCGCGTCCTCTTCCGAGAGTTTACGTTTTTTCTTTTCGCTCAGCACCGCTCCCGGCGTAAAAGGCGGGATTTTTACTTTTTGTCCCGCGCAAAGCCGTGTGGCCGTCTTAACACGTTTGCCATCCACCCGGATTTGGCCCTTTCGCATCAGCTTTTGTGCCAGCACAAAAGGCATCTCCGGCACACGTTTTCTGAGCCAACGATCCATACGCTGCCCATCATCATCTGCACTTACATCAATAAAACGGTGACTACTCATGATGGCACACCGCGCATCATCCAAAAGGCCAGAAAAAGGGCCAGAATAGAAAGGGTAACCGATGCCAGTAGATAGGAAAAGGCAGGCACCAGCGCACCGCGCTCCCATAACGTCACAAAGTCCAGAGAGAACGTAGAAAAAGTTGTAAATGCACCCAAAAACCCGGTCACGATGAAGGTCTTTAATTCCTGCGAAACCTGTCCGATTTGCGCAAACTTGATAATCACCACGCCTATGAGAAAAGATCCAAGCACATTGACAACCAGCGTCCCCCACGGAAAACCATGACCGAACAGATGCACGGATGCATAATTCACGCCGAAACGCGCCACCGCCCCGATCGCGCCACCAAAGGCCACCGCCCCTATTGTACTAATCATATAAACCTCTTACACTGCCCAAGCTTTGTTCAGGATACGCACACTCTCATGTTTAGCACATTCACCGACACACAAAAGGGAATTTTTCTATCCCTCATAGGATTTACCGCCTATGCCTTTGCCGATGCCAGCGCAAAATGGCTAACCATCCACTACTCGGTTTTACAGGTTATCGCATGGACATATTTTTGTGCCCTTATATTCTGCATCGTTTGTGCCCCATGGCTAGGGGGGATAAAATGTACCTTGCAGACAAAAAAGCTAAAAATTCATATTGCACGCGGACTATGCAACGTTCTACTGGCCATTTTCGCTGTTTTAAGCTTTTCAAAACTGCCCCTGACATCGGTTTATACGATCTTCTTTCTGGCCCCCTTTGTCATCACGCTGCTGGCAATCCCGCTGTACAAAGAACACGTCGATAAAAAGCACTGGCTGGTGATTACATTGGGGTTTTGTGGGGTTTTGGTGGCCTTCCCGCCCGGACCGGCAATTTTTAATCCGTGGGTTTTGATGGCTTTTGCCGCAACATTTTTTATCGCCATTTTGGGTTTGCTGGCCCGGCCATTGGGCAAAGACGAAACCATTCTCTCTCTATGCTTCTACCCCAGCCTGGCCAATACGCTTGTCCTTCTGCCCTTCACGCTACAGGATATGACAATGCCGCCGCTTTCTCATCTGGCTGTGTTCATGCTCACCGGCATCATGATTACACTGGGCCTAAGCTGTGTGGCCCATGCTTTTCGCACAGCGCGGCATGCCGTTGTTGCACCGCTGCACTACACCCAGATCGTTTGGGGCATCGTAATCGGATATGTCTTGTTTGGAGATATTCCAGCCCTTCAAATGCTTCTGGGGGCCGCCATCATCATCGGCAGCGGAATTTATTTGATTGAAACAGAACGTCGTAACGGGCAATAGCCTGTTTTAGAATCAGGCATCATCTGTTGTATTCTGACCGGAAGACTTATGGGTCGGAAAAGACCGGACTTTTTCCTTCGCATTACGCTGTTCAATCACAGCGCCCATACCACTATAACCCAGCAAAAACACACCAATATAAATCAAAATTTTCTTCATAAAAAGTCCCTGACCAAAGCGCGCTCACCACACTATGATTATACAAGAACACAATAAAAAATATGTTAATGAAGAAATACCCCCTGGAGAAAACAGCATTCAGATTGAGACAGGTGCAAGATGCACCGTAGCCGTGACGGCCATAAGCAGAAAAACAACGCATCTCAATTGGAATGATGACCGCTCTAGGGCATGGGCACCATATCATTTTCGATATGGCATTTGGACTGGAGAACCTGTATCACGCCCTTGTTCAAGATCACGCGATCGGCACAAACGCCTTTGATCTCAACATACATCGAAATCATGCCTTGCGGCGCAGGCACATCCAGCTTACCGCTCATAAAAGAAACATCTTTAACAAACGCATCCTGCCCATCATCGGAGAGCTTAACCTTCATGACCTTGTTTTCAACGTCCATCTTGCTGGTCGTTTTATATTCCTGCTCGGCATATTTGAGATACTGCTCCTTATCAATAGGCATCACTTGCTTTTGCGGAGGCACACCCTTGATATTATGAGTTATTTTGAACTCGCCCCTGTAAAGGTCATGGAAATGCCTATCCATAAAAGCATAATAGGTCTCATATGGCGCAGTATGAATGATTGCGCTTTTTGCATAAAATTCTTTAATTAAGCTTTCCGTTAAACGAGTTTCACCAGCCTCAGCGATTCCGCCTAGTGCAAAACAGAAAAGCCCCGCCAACAATACATATTTCCTCATGGTCATCACGCCTTTCACTGCTCATTCCGCAATGAGAAATATTATCGCCTTTGACCTAACAACCGCTTAAGATTTCTCTTCCCGCAGCTTCGCCCAATAGTCCAATCGCTTTTGAATTTCCCGCTCGAAACCGCGCGCCACGGGCTTATAGAATTCAGTGCGGCCAATTTCTTCGGGAAAATAATCCTGCCCGGAAAACCCTTCCGACGTGTCATGATCATAAACATAGCCCATACCATAGCCCTCATTTTTCATCAGCTTCGTCGGCGCATTGAGGATATGCTTGGGCGGCATAAGGGACCCCGTTTCCTTCGCCATTTTCTGTGCACTTTTATAAGCGCTGTAGGCTGCGTTTGATTTTGGCGCGCTCGCCAAATAAACGAGAGTCTGCGCCAATGCCAACTCCCCTTCCGGACTGCCCAGACGCTCATAAGCCTCCCATGCATTCATGGTCATCGGCAAGGCTTGTGGGTCAGCCAACCCGATATCTTCCACCGCCATACGCACCATGCGCCGCGCTATATAATGCGGATCGTCCCCGCCTGCCAGCATTCGCGCAAACCAGTACAGCGCCGCATCGGCATCCGAACCACGAACACTTTTATGAAGCGCCGAAATCAGATTATAATGCGCCTCATCCCCCTTATCATAAAGCGGGGCCCGACGCTGGATCATAGACAGAAGCCCCTCACTATCCAGATTTTCATCTCCTGCCTGCGCAAAGATCTGCTCGGCGGTCGAGAGCACATAACGCCCATCGCCATCCGCCATGGTTTTAAGCAAATCTCTAGACGCATCATCCAAGGGTAAATCTCGCCCAACCTCTTCTTCCGCTTTTTCCAAAAGCATGTCCAAAGCACTATCATCCAAACGCTTAAGAACATAGACCTGCGCCCGACTCAGCACAGCGGCATTCAACTCAAACGAAGGATTCTCTGTCGTCGCACCGATCAGGATAATCGTCCCGTCCTCCATCACCGGCAGGAACGCATCTTGCTGGGATTTATTAAAACGGTGAATCTCATCAACAAACAGGAGCGTGCCCTGCCCATTGCTTTTACGAATTTTTGCACCCTCAAAACATTTGCGCAGATCACCAACCCCGGAGAATATCGCCGAGAGCTGCTCGAAATGTAGATCGCTGTGCTGGGCCAGTATACGTGCCAGCGTCGTTTTGCCGCATCCCGGTGGCCCCCAGAGAATCAATGAAGACAAATGCCCGCCCTCGACCATCTTGCGCAAGGGCGCATCCGTCCCGATCAAATGATCCTGCCCGACCACATCCTGAAGGGCCACAGGGCGCAGACGATCCGCCATTGGACGGTTTTTTTTTGCAGAACTTGCCTCTTTGTCTTGATTTTCACCAAATAAATCCGCCATAACCTTGACCTCACCCGTTCAGATGTGAAATATAGCTTCTTTATTCACCACCTGTGAAGGGCTGAAAATGAGCGCGCCAAATCCTGTTCTGTCTGACAATTCCAAAGATACGACTGCACGTCTGTATGACAAGCTCTCAAAATACTTTACATCGGAACAGTGGAGCGCACTCACCCCTTACATTAACGAGATTAACCGCCTGAAAAAAGAGAAGAACGCGGTCATCCTCGCCCATAACTATATGACGCCCGATGTCTTCTACGGCGTGGGCGATATCGTCGGGGACTCCCTGATGCTGGCGCAAGAAGCCGCTAAGACAAACGCCGATATCATCATCCAGTGCGGCGTGCATTTTATGGCTGAGACCGCCAAAGTCCTGTGCCCAGAGAAAAAAATCCTCATCCCCGACCCGATGGCCGGCTGTTCCTTATCCGAATCCATTACCGCCGCAGACGTACGGGCCCTCAAAGAGAAACATCCCGGCGTACCAGTGGTCACCTATGTAAACACCTCTGCCGAAGTGAAGGCTGAATCTGATGTGTGCTGTACCTCCTCCAACGCGCTAAAAATCGTTAATGCGCTGGGCAAAGAAGGCCATGATACGGTTATCATGACCCCGGATAAATTCCTCGCGCAAAATATTGCCGCGCAGACCGATGTCAATGTGATCTATTGGGAAGGCACCTGCATGGTGCATGAGCGCTTCACCCCGCAGGATATTATAGACGCGCGAAAATCCTATGATGATTTAATCGTGCTGGCCCACCCGGAATGCCCGCCAGACGTCATGGGCGAAGCCGATTACGCAGGCTCCACCGCGCAAATGGATGATTTTATCAAGGAAAAGCAGCCCAAGCGCGCGATGCTGATGACCGAATGCTCGATGAGCGATAACATCGCCGCCAATAACCCAGGCGTAGAGATGATTGGCACCTGCCAGATATGCCCGCATATGAAGCGCATCACGCTGCCAAAAATCCTCAAATGCCTGCAGGATGAAAACCCGGAAGTCACAATTCCTGCGGAAATCATCGAACGTGCAAAAATCTCGGTAGGCCGCATGCTGGAGCTGAGCTAATATGCCCCTCTCCCCCCTTACCATTGAAAATGCCGTGCGCGAAGCGTTGCTGGAAGATCTCGGCCATGGTTTTGATATCACAACACAGTCGATTATCCTCTCAGATACCAACGCCAAAGCCTCTTTCGTTGGGCGGGAAGAAGGGGTGATCGCAGGCTTGGTAATAGCCCTTTCCGCCTTCAGCCACACCGACCCGGATTTTGAATTTGAGATTTTTGCTTCGGATGGTGAGGTTGTCGATCCCGGCCAAACGATTGCAACCATTCAAGGTCCTGCAGCGGCTTTGCTCACCGCCGAGCGCGTTGGCTTAAATTTTCTCATGCACCTCTCTGGCATTGCCACGCTCACCCGCCGTTATGTTCTGGCCGTGCAAGGCACAAAGGCTAAAATATGCGACACTCGCAAAACCCTGCCGGGCCTGCGCACCCTTCAAAAATACGCAGTGCGTGCTGGCGGCGGGCACAATCACCGCATGGGGCTGGATGATACGATCCTGATCAAAGACAATCATATTGCCATCGCAGGCGGGATAAATGAAGCCCTCACCCGCGCCCACGATAATGCCGGCCACACGGTCAAAATCGAAATCGAAGTCGATACACTGAAGCAACTCGAAGAAGTTCTGAAAACAAAAATCGCTGATATTGTGATGCTAGATAATTTTGATCTGCCGGAACTGGAAAAAGCCGTAAAAATGGTAAATGGAAAACTTACAACCGAAGCTTCAGGCGGCGTCAATCTCAAAACCGTGAAAGCCATCGCCGAAACTGGCGTAGATTACATCTCCATCGGCGCCCTGACCCACTCCGCCCCAGCGCTCGATATCGGGCTGGATATTGATTAGTGCATTTTTTTATTCGTAATCAGCTTCCAGTGCAGCATGGCGTTCGCGCTGGCCTTTGCGCGCATCACCCAATTGCGTTGAAGGCATATTGATTTGCTGCTGATAATCTTGCCCCTTGTCACGCTCATCCAGTTCATCCAGACTCGCATTTGCCGCAACAACACTGCTAAAAAACGCAGCCAACGCAACGCCCCGGACAAGAGGAATACTAGCAAACGCCTTAAAATTGTTTTTCAGCCGCTCGAAATTCATTGATTTTGCTCCTTATACACCCGTTTTTATGCTTTTTTCTATACGCTTATCGTACGCATTTCGCAAATCAATTTTGTCATAAAACCACAATAATGGCAACTTTACCGCCGCGCGGCCATCATTTTCTTGATCTCGGCAATCGCCTTGGCCGGGTTCAGCCCCTTCGGACACGCATTGGTGCAATTCATAATCGTATGACAGCGATAGAGCCGGAACGGGTCTTCCAGTTGATCCAAACGCTCTCCTGCAGCCTCATCGCGCGTATCAACAATCCAGCGATAGGCTTGCAAAAGAATAGCCGGACCGAGGAAACGATCCTTGTTCCACCAATAGGACGGACAGGACGTCGAGCAGCAAAAACACAAGATGCAAGCGGCAGGCCCATGCCCCTCATGGCCGTTCAGAACTTCCGCGTCTTCTGCGCTTTGCAAACGCTCACGTGCTGGCGCGGGGCTGTCTGTCTTTAGCCATGGCTCAATCGATTCATATTGTGCATACACATGGTTCAAATCAGGCACAAGATCCTTGACCACGGGCATATGCGGCAAGGGCGAGACCTTCACATCGCCGGAGCAATCCTCAATCGGCTTGGTGCAAGCCAGTGTGTTGGTCCCGTCAATATTCATCGCACAAGACCCACAAATCCCTTCCCGGCAGGAGCGGCGCAGTGTCAGCGTGCTATCAACCGTGTTCTTGATATAAAGCAGCGCATCGAGAACCATCGGCCCACACTTGTCAAGATCAATCGTCACCTCATCAAAGCGTGGGTTCAACACTTCGCCTTTTTCGTCCTTGTCATCCGGTGACCAGCGATAGATTTTAAACGTCTTGCTGCGCGCCGCGCCATCAGACGCATCAATCGTATCACCCTTGATAAACCGTGAATTCGGAGGAAGTAATATTTCAGCCATCTCTTAAATCTCCTTAGTAAACCCTCGCCTTGGGTGGAACAGGTTCAACTTCGTCTGTCAGGGTCGTGAGAATGACCGGGCGGTAACCAATAGCCGTTTTTCCCTTCTCATCAACCGTAATGAGAGAGTGCTTCATCCATTTCTTGTCATCACGGTCCGGAAAATCTTCTCGCGCATGCGCTCCGCGTGATTCTTCGCGGTTGGCGGCACTATGCATCGAGGCCACTGCCTGAGAAAGCAGATTATCCAACTCCAGCGTTTCCACCAAATCTGTATTGAAAATCAGAGAACGGTCAGTTACGCCCAAATCATCTTTCCCTGCAAAGCATTCATTGATATTTTCAACGCCTTCATTGAGAATGTCTCCCGTCCGAAATACAGCAGCATGATTTTGCATCACACGCTGCATTTTCCCACGCAGCTCAGATGTTTTCGTGCCGCCTTTGACATTCCGATAGAGATCCAGACGGTCAATCGCCTTGCGGCCATTATCACCCTGCAAATCCTTGTGAGCACTATTGGCCTGCACGGTTTCTGCGCACCTGTTCGCCGCCGCACGTCCAAATACCACCAAATCCAGAAGCGAGTTGGAACCCAGACGGTTCGCCCCATGCACAGACACACACGCCGCCTCACCAATAGCCATCAAGCCCGGCACAACGGCGTTCGGGTCTTTCTTGGTCGGGCGCAGCACCTCCGTTTTATAATTGGTTGGAATGCCGCCCATATTGTAATGCACGGTCGGCAGCACCGGAATCGGCTCCTTGGTGACATCCACCCCGGCAAAGATTTTTGCGCTCTCGGCAATACCGGGCAGTCGCGAGTAAATCACTTCCGGCTCCAGATGCATCAAGTTCAAATGGATATGATCCTTCTCCGGGCCCACCCCGCGCCCTTCACGGATTTCAATCGTCATGGAACGGCTCACCACATCGCGGGAGGCCAGATCCTTGGCCGATGGCGCATAACGCTCCATAAAGCGCTCACCTTCAGAGTTGGTCAAATAGCCCCCCTCCCCGCGCACGCCCTCGGTAATCAAACAGCCTGCGCCGTAAATTCCGGTCGGGTGAAATTGAATAAATTCCATATCCTGCAACGGCAAACCAGCGCGCAGCACCATCGCATTGCCATCGCCTGTACAAGTATGCGCCGAAGTACAGGAGAAAAACGTCCGCCCATACCCCCCGGTCGCCAAAATCACTTGATGCGCACGAAAACGGTGGATCGTCCCGTCATCCAGATTCCATGCCATAACGCCGACGCAGGCCCCCCCACCATCTTTAGAGTCATCCATGATCAGATCTAGCGCAAAATATTCGATAAAGAACTGCGCCTTGTTCTTCAGCGCCTGTGTATAGAGCGTGTGCAAAATTGCATGGCCCGTCCGGTCAGCCGCCGCGCAGGTGCGCTGCGCCGTGCCCTTGCCATAATGGGTGGTCATGCCGCCAAAAGCGCGCTGGTAAATCTTACCTTCCGGTGTGCGGGAAAAAGGCACGCCGTAATGCTCCAGCTCGATAATCGCCGGGATGGCTTCCCGGCACATATATTCGATCGCATCCTGATCACCCAGCCAGTCCGAGCCCTTGACCGTATCATACATATGAAAGCGCCAGTCATCCTCTCCCATATTGCCCAGCGCCGCCGATATCCCCCCTTGCGCCGCCACCGTGTGCGAGCGCGTCGGGAACACCTTGGAGATCAACGCGGTCTTGAGGCCCTTCTCGGCGCAGCCAAACCCGGCCCGCAGGCCTGCGCCGCCCGCACCAACGACGACAACGTCAAATTCGTGATCTATAATTTCATATGAATTGGTCATTTTTCTCTCTTATCCCGCCAAAGCAATCTTCAGCACACTAAAAATACACGCCACGCCAAGACCGACAAAAAACAGCTTTTGCCCGATGAGCTTGACCATCTTCAAGCACTTGCAATGAATATAGTCCTCTACAATTTCCTGTGCGCCGAGCACCGCATGATAAAAAGCAAAGACAATCACCAAAATCATCAAAACCGCATTCACCGGGTTGGCCAGCCACGCCGTGAATTCCCCGTGCGACGCCCCGTGCATTTTGACAATCGAATACATGAGCCACATCAAAAGCGGCACATTGGCAATCGCCGTAACCTTCATCGCCATCCAGCTTTCCGTGCCGTGATGCGCGCTGCCCAGACCTTTGGCTTTTCTCAGAGGATTGATAAACTTTGAATCGCTATGCTTGCTCATAATTTTCTCTCATTAAAACAAATAGGCACAGGCCCACGTGGCCGCGGTCAGGACAAAGGCAAACATCAGCACAATATAATTTGTGCGCATCGCCGCACCCTTTTCTAGAAGCGCACCAGTATCCCAAACCAGATGCCGAATACCATTGCACATGTGGAAATACAGCGCCGCCGTCCAGAGAAGCAAAATAATCTTGCCGAACTTAGACCCGGCCGCAAACATCACCATATTGTAGATTGGCTCACTCGTGGCCGCAGAAATCAAAAACGCCGCCACCAGAAGCGTCCCCAAAATTAACACCACACCCGTCGCCCTGTGCGTAATCGACATCAACGCCGTCAGCGGCAAGCGATAAACCTGCAAATGCGGCGAGGTGGGGCGATCTATTTTCTTTTGTGAACTCTCGGACATTGGATTCTTCCTGCGTTAAATACAGATCAGATGGAAATCATCATAGTATCTTTCGCATGCTTTTCAATCACATATCCGCAGAAAACATTATAAAGTTTGAATAAAAGCAATTTATTTCTCTTAAATAAATTGTAACCAGTGTCATGCACTCTAGGATATGCAGCCCTCTTAATTTATAATGAGGAAACAAACGCAAGTCAGGAGACAAAATATCATGGCGCAGGAGAATTTTGATCAAGACGTGGTCAGCACCAGCAAGTTTCATATGCTTCGCTGTCTGGTTTGCATGGCCCATGCCGACGGGATCGTGGTCGAAGAAGAAATCGCCTATATCTCGGCCCTGATGAACCGCCTCCCCCTCACCGAAGAGCAACGCGATACGCTGGAAAGCGATTTGGATCAGGAACAGCGCTTGGAAGACCTCCTGCGTTACATCAATGAGCCGAAATATCGCGGGCAAGTGGTTTATTTTGCAAGGCTTATGGCCTACAAGGACGGCCTCCTGCACCCCTCAGAGCAAGAGATGCTGGATAAAATGCATACCTACGCCGTGGACGGGCTGGATATGGAACACATCCGGAAGAGCGTACAAAAAGTCGCCGCGGCAGAGCTTTTCGTTCATGACATCGAGATTGATGAAAATCGGCCCAAAAAGGGTAAACATTTCATCCCATGGCTGCAATGGCTGGATGAATGGATGTTGGATCTCGGGATCGACCTGCTCCGCGATTAAAAACCCCTATAGGCATAAAAAACATGGCCGGAAGAACATCTCCCGGCCAACGTTTAAAATTATAAAAAAAATGCAGTCCAGATCAGAGCCAGACGCGCCGTTATGTACAGGCAGCTCGCTCTTTTATAATCGCCAACTAGGGACCATCTGATGGGCCGAACCAGCCTTTAAAACCATCCCATTGCAGCTTAATTCCACGCTCATAACGGTTTTTTGTGTGGTCAAGTAAACTAGTATCTGACCCATCTTTATTCTCGGTTCCTTTGACACCGTTAATAGAATCAGAGACCAACGTCGTCTGACAGCCCTGCAAGATCGTTGCAAGCGCAACACCCTTAGCAACTCTACTTATTTTTTTAGACATGACACAACCCTTTTCTGTTTTTTATGTATAAGGCAAAAACTTTAGCACATGTTGTTTTTAAAATGCAAACTTATTAAAATTTGCCCCCGTATGGCAACCTAGCTGGGACCACCCGGCTCCGAATCCCAATACTCTCTTTTCAAATCTTTAAAAGCCTTCTCAACCTTTTGTCCAGTCTTATCGAGTACTTTTGTCACCCTCCCAGGTATGGACTTCTCGGTTTCCCGCCAATCCTCCCCCTCAGCAGGCCCGCCCTGGTCCTTTTCAAAAGGACCTAATGTCAAGCAGCCCTGCAAGAGTGTCGCAAGAAATACGCCAGCCAACCCCAGAGGAACGGATTTTAATTTTCTATCCATGATTCAAGGCCTCTTCTAAGGCTTTCGGTGACGCAGACATGGACGTTTTCTCCTTGCCAAGATCTTTCAACGCTGGCAAGTCGATTTCCCCTAACGCCGCCTCAAGTTTTTGATTCAGCGCCGTCGAGTCAGGCGTTAGAAGTCCCTCATCGCGTAAAGAATCGAGCAAGGCCTGCATATCATCACCACCAATATCGGACGCCTTCTTGACGGGATCTAAATGCTGATAATTCGTATGTATTTGTGTCGTTCCAAAATGCTTTTTTTCAACATCTGTGTCGGAAAATTTATCTTTAATAAAAGCATTCAGCGCATCCCGCGTCCCTGAACCATAATAACCGTCTGCGCCCGTTTTATAGCTTTCTTTCCCAAGCTTTTGTCCCAAAAGAGACAGCCCAGACTGGATAAATTCCAGAGCCGCAGAATGGTTTCCAGCCTGCACACCCAACCCTGCCGGACTCATCTCACGCAAGGCGTCTTCCACTTTATCCATTTTGTCATCGAAATCTGAATCGCCAAAAAATGGGATTTTAAACGGCAGTCCAAAACCGGAACCGCTTTCAGGCTCCTCGGCGCCCGGCTGTTGTTCCTCCGGATCTGGCGTATCATCGCGCTCCAAGGCCTGACCACCATACTGTTTTGCTTTTTCTACGGCCTGACCACCATACTGTTTTGCTTTTTCTACGGCCTGGTTACCAAACCCTTTTAAACTCTCTTTCCAGTCGGCCTTGGCCGCACCTAACGACATTAGCCCTGCGAGCGCGGCGGCGGCAAACGCAGATCTATTCCCAGATTTTTTTGACATGATATCACCCTATTTTTTATGCATAACAGGCAGACATTAGCACATGTTCTTTTTTTTACGCAAATTCTTTATAAGCCCTTGCTCTTAATCAAAAGCTCGGCAATCTGAACGGTGTTGAGCGCCGCACCTTTGCGCAGATTATCCGCCACGCACCAAAAATTCAGGCCGTTTTCCACGCTCACATCCTCACGAATGCGGGAGACATAAACATCATCCTCTCCCTGCACCTCCAGCGGCGTCACATACTCCAGCTCTTCATTATCGAGATCAACCACCGTCACGCCCTCAAATTCACGCCAGAGTTCACGCGCGCGCGCGGCTGTAATCTCGTTCTCGCACTCGACATTGACCATCTCGGCATGGCTGATGAAGGCTGGAATGCGCACACAAGACGCACAAACTTTAATAGACGGATCGAGAATTTTCTTGGTCTCGGCCACCATTTTCCACTCTTCCTTGGTCATGCCGTCATCCATAAACACATCAATATGTGGGATCGCATTAAAGGCGATTTGCTTCTGATACACGGCAGGCTCGGGCGCCTGGTTCATATAGATACCCTTGGTCTGATCAAACAGCTCATCCATCGCCGCCTTGCCCGAGCCTGACACCGATTGATAGGTGGACACCACCACGCGCTTGATTTTGGCTTCCTCATGCAGGGCTTTGAGCGCCACCACCATCTGGATGGTCGAGCAATTCGGATTGGCAATGATATTGCGCTTGGTATGGTCCTTGATCGCCTCCGGGTTAACCTCCGGCACAATCAAGGGAATATCCGGGTCCATGCGGAAAAAGGATGTATTATCAATCACCACTGCCCCGGCTTTGGCCGCCTTGGGAGAATACTCTGCCGACGCCTTCGCCCCCGGAGAAGACAGCACAATATCAACGCCCGTAAAGTCGAACTTGGCCATATCCTGCACTTTGATATCTTGATCACCAAAAGAAATCTCCTTACCGGCAGAACGCTCCGATGCCAATGCAATGACATCATCAACCGGAAAGTTCCGCTCATCGAGAATATTCAAAACCTCACGGCCAACATTCCCGGTCGCACCCGATATCGCAACTTTATAACCCATAGCTTATCACTCCTTCTGTAGATATGTGCCAAACTGTGATAGTCTAAAACCCAACAGCAACACAAGCGTTTCCGCTTATTTTTTCTTCAAAAAGTCATGAGCAAAAAAACTCCGTCCATCAAAGACCTCGAAGCCAAGATTGCGCAAGCCGATGCCCTGGCCGAACAAAAATCCAATTTTCTGGCCACGATGAGCCATGAAATCCGCACGCCCATGCAAACCATTTATGGCTTGCTGGAGCTGATCGGCGAAGAGCAGGATTTATCAGCCGATGTCCAGAGCATGGCCGGTACAGCGCGGCACGCCGCCAGCGGCCTGCTTGAAATCCTCGACGATATTCTGGATTTTGCCAAGATGGATGCACACAAGATGGATCTGGATATCTTCGAGGTCCCGGTGCGCACCCTTGTCTATGGCATATTGGAAGCCATGGCTGTCAAGGTCCAGGGCCGGGATGTTGAATTGCTGCATGATATTGAAAAGAACGTACCCTTTGTGGTGATCGGCGATCCCAAGCGCCTGCGGCAAATCCTTGTGAACCTGATGGGTAATGCTCTCAAATTCACCGAAAAAGGCAGTGTTACCGTACGGGTAACAAGAGAAACAAAACACAGTACAACGCCAAAAGATGGACTGGGCTTACGCTTTGAAATTCTTGATACCGGTATCGGTATGCCACCGGAAATTGCCGCCGCCCTGTTCCAGCCCTTCACGCAAGCCGACAGCTCGACCTCGCGCAAATATGGTGGAACAGGACTGGGGCTGTCCATTTGTAAAAAGCTTGTCGAACTCATGGACGGTCAGGTCGGCGTAGAAAGCATCGAAGGAACAGGCTCCTCATTCTGGTTTGAAATCCCCACACAAGAAGTGAGCACAAAAAAAACAACCCTTAATCTCCCCACACTGGATGGAATCTCTGTTTTGTCCGTCGAAGACCATCCGCAGGGCGCCAAGGAAATAGTGCGCGCGCTCTCATCCATGGGCGCCACTGTCGAAAGTTGCCCAACCTATAAAGACGGGCTGGAACTTATCCAGCGCCGCCCCTTTGATGTCGCCATCATCGACCAAGGCTTGCCTGACGGCGTGGGGCTAAATCTGCTCAAGGAGATCATGAGGCTACGCCCCTTTACAGGCCTAATCATGTACACGGTCCATGACGATAGCGGCCTGCAACACTCCCTGCAATCACTTGGGGTATCTTACCTGACCAAGCCTGCAAGCCGTTTGGGTCTTGGTGAAGCCGTGAAAGACGCAGCGCAGAAAACAACCAAAATGACCATTGATGGCCCCACCCGCCTGCTGATTGCCGAGGACACCGAAAGCGTGCGTGATGTCCTGCGCCGCCAACTCGAAAAACTAAATGTCGAAGCGGATTTTGTGGAAAACGGAAAAGAGGCTTTGACCGCTCTGAATACAGGAAAATACGGTATCCTGTTCACGGATCTGCATATGCCGGATATGGATGGCTATGAATTGGTCAAGACCATCCGGAACAAAGAAGAGAGCGCAGATGCTCATTTCCCTATCATTGTTCTGACCGCCGATGTCCAGATGGCACAACGGCAAATCTATATGAGCCATGGCTTTGACGAGTGTTTGCTCAAACCTGTTTCACTCGGCCAGTTCAAACGCCTGCTCATCCGCTGGGGGTTGATGAATGAAAATGAAATTGAAATACGAGCCGCCCCCCTCACCCTTTCTCAAGATCAAACCACCGCCATCGACAAAGCAGGCTTGATAGCCCAGATGGGCGCGCTGGATGAAAGCACAATCGAGATGCTGCATATATTCGTTGATATGACACGACCGCTCGTGGAGCAATTAAAAAGCGAATCCGAAGATTACAACACTCTTGCTGAATCCGCACACAGCCTAAAGGGAAGTGCCCGCTCGGCCTGTGCCAACATTCTGGGTGAACTGGCTGCAAAACTCCAAACACAGGCTGAAGACGGAAAAAGCGACCCAGGCCTGATTGACATGATCCGGGATGAATTCCTGCGTGTTGAAGAAGAAATCAAAAAACTAAAGCCAGAATAATGTGCTCTAGGGACAGGATGCGGCGGTTTCTTCACCGTCAGTATCACCATTATACACCGACGTGCTCTTGGTAACCATACGCACCCGGAAACACGTATAACCGGACGTGCACTGTACTTCCACCGGCGTTGCACTATCTAAATCAACCGCGCCACCTGTGGCATCAACAACATCGGCCTCGCACTCAGCATATTGATCATCCAGCTTCGCAAGCGCCGTTGACAAAAAGGCATCACTTTTGTCCGTTTTGACCCAGAAAAAGATCCCATCGACGCCATTGTAATATTCCCAATCCGAAAACAGATCCGGAGCAGGTGGCAGATATTTTCCCGACAATCCTGAGAAAATCTTCACATGATCGTCATCATTTCCCGGATCGCCTGGACAGCGTATATCACGCACCAAGCGCCCGGCTGTCGGCCCGATGGTGGCTGCATTAAAATGCGTTGAGTTTGGCTTTATTGGGTAATTCTTACGCGCACTAGGGTCGGTTCCCGAAGCCGACAAATCAATCGTATTATCACCATTGGGATACGACAACACACATTCTTGTATCGCCGAGCGGATTAAATCCACATGACTTCTGATCTGATTCACAGACCGGAACGTATTTTGCGAAGAAGTCTGCTGGCTGGATGGTGCCATAAAGGTCACCGTCAATGCAGCAAGCAAAGCAATGGCAATCAAAATATAGACAAGGGCGCTTCCATGTTCGCCCTTGTTCAATACACAACCCTGTTTTAAATTTATCTTCAAATCATGCCTCCAAAAGATGGCAAAGTGTCCTAGCGCTCGACAACAACATGATAATACACGTAGTCACCGCCACCACCGCCATTTTGGAAACACCCGAACGGTTTGCCATCGAACGAATTCGAACCATCATCGATGTCATTCACATCAGTCGTCGGCAAAGAGTAGTCAGTAGAGCCATCATCATACATACGATCACCATAATCGCCCGACCTATCAGCACTCAGAGCCGGTATGGTTGCTCCTAAACCATGTTCCTCATTAATCTTGCGGCAAATTGATTGCTTAATACCCACAAGAAAAGCAATAACGTCATTACCACCGGCACCAGCCGTTCCAATATCAGGCACTTCCATTTCACCATTGAAAACCCAATCCCCGGGGTTTCCGTCAACCATCACTTCGGGCGGTGCCGTCACATAGGTTGCCCCCCCCCCGGGCGGGG
>Ga0316201_10000758_pt1 | contig 19864 bp, 15 predicted proteins | sample CS6wburrow_MG_FD_204516 | JGI IMG/M metagenome (GOLD analysis project Ga0316201, IMG submission 204516) | Coastal sediment microbial communities from Delaware Bay, Delaware, United States - CS-6 worm burrow | ecosystem: Environmental > Aquatic > Marine > Coastal > Sediment | place: USA... | reverse complement strand
GGATCATGACCACGGCTACGGGAGTGGAGGGCCAAACCGGATGAAGGATGAATTTGGGCAGGGTCACCAGGGTGCCCATGGTGCAGAAATAGAAGTAGATCACCACGGGACCGTTCTTTTCCCGCAAGGTCTTGATCAGAGTCACGGTAAGCCCGGCAAACGCGCCACCGACAAGGGCAATGGTGTGGCCGTAGAGCCCCCCGGCAAGCCTGAATTCAAAAAGAACCCCCACGCCCACCATGGCTGCCGCTATGCAGGCCAGTTCCACTCTTCCGACCCGCTCCCCGTACAACAGGAACGAGAAGATGGCGGCAAAGGCCGGAAAAGAATAAAATATGACCATGGCTGTGGATACCGGCAGGATTCGAATGGCTGTCACAATTGAGATGAAAGCCACCGATCCCACGCAGCCCCGGATGATCAGCAAACCAATGTCGTTTCCTTTAAAGGGGTTGTGGTGACGCCCGAATAGAGCCCAGATAATAATCCACCCGCCTGCGAATCGATAGAATCCGATGTGCCAGACCGTAAACTCGGGCCCCAAAAGCTTGATCAGTAAATTCAGCAGGGTAAAGAGCAAGGCGGCCGATAGCATGAAAAGGGGCCCGGCCACGGCGGCATCGAGTCGAACCTGGGGGTGTTTCAGGGGGCTATTTCTTTTATCCATTGCTCATTCGGTAGCAGAGGTGGCACCATCGGCCAATGTTCTCAGCGCAGCGGTGTAATCTTGCCAGCATCCTATACGCTGGGCCGCAATGCGATCAAGCAAATCTTGGCTTAGTTGATGATGCCCCCCCCCAATGAAAATAGCACGTCTTTTTCCCATGAAACGGCGCAAATTGGTGAGTTCCGCGGGAAGTCGATGATCATCCAGGGTGTGGCTGATGCTCAAACCGATGCACCCGGCATCAAACGCTTCGACGGCAGCTGCCAATTCTTCGGCAGGCAGATTGGTCCCCACATAGATGGGGCGCCACCCGGCATCGGCCGACGCCAGGGCAGCAGCCAGCGCACCAATCTCATGCCATTGCCCGCTAGGCGTGCCAATAATGACACGAGGGGCGTGGGGAGCAAGCTCAATTGACCGCAGCATGTCCCAGAGGATGGGGCGTACGTGATTTGATGCGATATGCTCGTTGATGATTTTGAGGCGCCCGGAGGACCATAGTTCTCCGATTCGAACGAACATCGGGACGATCACCTCCTCGATGTAGCGTTGTCGGGTCAAGCGGACCGCTGCTTCAGCAAGGGCCCGTTCCAAGGCCTCGGTGTCCAATTCAACGACAGCGCGAATGCAGGCTTCCCGAAATTGTTGTATCGCCTTTTTTCCCTTCGGCTTCAGAATCGGTCGAGTGAAAAGCGGCGCTGCCGGGGTGCCCGTTGCCGGCACGATCTGTTGAAGTTCATCTTCGGCAGCATTTGCGATTTGGGAAATTTGGTGCCCGACATCGACTGCCGATTTCAGCAGCCTGAGCCTACGGATGTCGTTTAAACAGTACACACGGCGGTTCGAGGAAGTACGCTTCGGTACGACGGCCTTGTAGCGGCTCTCCCACGCCCTGATCACATGCGGTTTCAAGCCGGTCAACCGGGAGACATGCTTCATGGTGTAGAGGCTTTTTAGATTCATGCCAGAATTATAGGCGGCGGTGTTGACATTGTCAATATCTTGTTTAGCATTTGTTTAACTTTTGATAGGATTTGCCGATACCTCAAGCCAATAGGTGAAAATATGAACGGTAAGCATGATAGAGATGATACAGCCCCGAGGGCGGCATTGGCCGTGCCCGATGTTCTCCCGATCATTCCCCTGGAGGGATTTGTAATCTTTCCACACTCGAATGCGCGCATGGTGATTCCACCCCACCATAAGGAAATTCTTCAAGACGCCAGCAACGCCAACCAATTCATTGGCGTTACGGCTAACCTTGGCGCCGATGAGACGAATTCAGAAACGGCACCCCCCTCCTCCGTCGGCACCATGGTTCGCATTGGGGATTTCACATCGATGCCGGATGGCAATACACTGGTACAGGTTAAAGGCCTGGTGCGCATCCGTTTGTTGGAGACGGTTTCAGAAACGCCTTACTTGACGGCGCGGGTGGAGCCGGCACGGGAAACCGTCGCAGACGAACTGGAAGCCGAAGCATTGCGCCGGCGCCTCATTGGTCAATTTTCGGAGGTGATCGAGCTGTCGGACAGCATCCCCAATGAGGTCAAGGATGTGGTTGGCAAGATCAGGTCGCCGCTAAAGCTGGCCTACCTGCTGGCAAGCAATCTCCAAATGGACGTCGAGCAGCGCCAGAACATACTGCGCTATGATTTGATCGAAGACAAGATGAAGGTGCTCAACTCTTTGCTCCGCAAGGAGCTGGAAATTTTAAGCATCAACAAGACCATCGATGAGCAGGTCCAGGAAAAAATGACCAAAAAACAGCGTGAGTACCATCTTCGCCAGAAACTTGAGGCAATTCGCACAGAGCTCGGGGAAGATGAAGCGACATCCTCCCAGTCAGAAGAGTATCAGGAAAAAATCGACGCCAGCGCCATGAGCGCCGAAGCCAGAAAAGAGGCCGAACGGGAACTCAAGCGCTTGGGTAGTCTATCGCCCCAGTCCGCTGAATATCCCGTGATCCAAAACTATCTGGACTGGCTGCTGGATATGCCGTGGGAACTACCTGAAGAAGCCGACATCGACATCAAAGAGGCCCGCATCGCCCTGGACAGGGATCACTTCGGCCTATCCGACGTCAAAGAGCGCATCCTGGAGTACTTGGCTGTGCGCCAAGTGACGCGACAGCGGCATGCGACTTCTCTGAAAGAGGGGGCCGGTGGGTACGCCAGAGGGCTTATCATGTGTCTTGTGGGCCCGCCGGGAACCGGCAAGACCAGTTTAGGCAAGTCCATCGCCGCAGCCATGGGTCGGAAGTTTACGCGCATGAGCTTGGGCGGCATCCATGACGAATCCGAGATCCGCGGCCATCGGCGGACCTATATCGGAGCCATGCCCGGAAGAATTGTCCAGGCCGTCAAACGGGCTGAATCACGCAACCCTGTTTTCATGCTGGATGAGATCGACAAAACCGGAAAAGACTGGCGGGGGGATCCGAGCAGCGCCCTCCTGGAAGTACTTGACCCTGAGCAGAACAGTACGTTCCGGGATCACTATCTGGACGTGGACTTTGACTTGAGCGAGGTGCTCTTCATTGCAACGGCCAACCAGATGGATTCCATTCCCCCGGCCCTGCTGGATCGAATGGATGTGATTCAGCTGGAGGGCTATACCGAGTACGAAAAATTCCAAATCGCCAAAAACCACCTCGTGCTGCGTCAGATGAAAGACCACGGCCTTGATGAGCAAGAGGTCACCTTCATGGATGAGGCCATCTATAAAATCATCCGGGACTATACCGGCGAGGCAGGTGTCCGCAGCCTCGAGCGCCATATCGGTACGATCTGTCGCAAGAGTGTTCTCGCGTTGAACGAAAACAAGTGGCACAGCATAGTGGTCACCGCAGAACAGGTCAAAACGTTCCTTAAGAAAGAGAAATTCCATCATGAAAAGGCGGAGGATACGGGTATGCCGGGCATCGCCACCGGGCTGGCGGTAACGTCGGTCGGCGGTGAAATCCTCTACATTGAGGCAACCCGGATGCCAGGGAAAGGTCGATTGACCCTTACCGGCCAGCTCGGGGATGTCATGAAAGAGAGCGCCCAGATTGCCCAGAGTTACGTGCGATCGAGAGCCGAGAAGCTGGATATTGCGCCTGAGACGTTTGACACCACCGATATCCATCTGCATATTCCTGCCGGTGCCCTGCCTAAGGACGGCCCCTCCGCCGGGGTGATCATGACCCTGGCCATGGCCAGCGCGTATACGGGTATCGCCATCCCGGGGCACATCGGCGCCACCGGAGAAATTACGCTGCGGGGCAGGGTGCTACCGGTGGGCGGTATAAAGATGAAAGTACTGGCCGCCCACAGGGCCGGGCTGTCTCGGATCATCATCCCTGAACGCAACCGCAAGGATGTGGATGAGCTGCCGTCGGAGGTGCGCAACGCCTTGAACCTTGAGATGGTGGAAACAATGGATGCCGTCTTCGAGCTGATCTTTTCAAACCAGTCCGAAGCGCAGGAACGCGGCGTCGATCCGGAAGTGTGTCTGACCAGCAACTGCGATGGCGAAGCGCTGGCGATACATCCCTAATTGGGGACCTGGGGAGACAGTCCCATAAAAGTTCAAAGATGCTGTTATCGGCAGCACTGCCCGGCGCGTTCTCCGGTGCGTCAATATACCTGCGGTGGTGATCCCCTGCCGGAGAAAAGATGAAGATTGGCAGGATAGCAGACGTCTGAGAATCAATGCGGCCTCATGACAGCGCGGGGGAACGCGAGAAGCGGTTTCAAAACCTTCAATCGGGTCCAGGTTATGGCAGAATGAGGTTTTGAACCGCAGGGGTACCCGGGTATGTTGAGGATTCAAAGCCCCGCCCCAACCCCGAGTTGGGGCCGGGGGAAAGATTTGAAAGGGCCTCTAAGATCGATGCAGACACACCGAGAGCAAAAAATACTGGCGCTGCTCGCCAAAGAGTGGCGAATGACAGGTCCACCCGGAATAGTGGAAATCAGTACTATTATTGCCGCTGTCGATCTTGCCCCGTCTGAAGCTTCCGAGGCCCTAGCGAGCCTTTTCAGGACAGGCCTGATTGACATGAACCGGTTCAAGACCAGCGCATTTTTAACACCAGAGGGGTATGACGCGGCAGCATCAATCGAGGAACGCTAACCTCCGCCCAGCACCGGCAATGCGGAGACCTTACGGACTGCCCTGAGCGCTGCTGACATCATCTACGGAGTGGGGCAGCAGTATGACAACTTCCGTACCCTGTCCAAGGGTGCTGTGTACCTCGATGCGACCGCCATGGGCCTCGATGATGGCCTTGGCCAGGCTGAGCCCGAGACCATACCCCTCTGTCCGGGGAGAGCGGGCTTTATCCACCCGGTAAAACGGTTCGAAAATGAAATCGATATCCTCCGCCGGTATGCCGACGCCGCTGTCCCGGACCGTCACAGCGACGGCATCTGGGATGGACCGCATCGACACCGCAACCGGTGCACTGTCATCCGGGCTGTACTTCTGGGCATTTTCCAAAATGTTCCTGAGAGCCTTTCCGATGCGGTCACGGTCGATATGGACAGACCCCACGTTGGCCAGTTGGGCCACTTGAACCGAAGGTCTGCCGCCGTAGAATTGCTTCGCCGTCAAGCGGATCAAATCGGCCAAATCGGTCGCCTCGATGTTGAGGGCAGCCTCTACATTCAGCGCTCGGGCAGTGTCCAGCAATTCGGTGATCTTCTCCTCCAGCTCCCTTAAGTCTTCTTCGAGGCTGATTCTATCGTGTGTTTCCGGCATCATCGCCAAGGCCACCTTCATGCGGGTGATGGGGCTGCGCAATTCATGACTGACATCCAGCAGCAACTGCTCCTTTGAGCGGATCAACTGCTGCAGCCGCTCAGCCATGGTATTGAAAGCCTTCGCCAGGTCGCGCAGTTCATCGGAGCGTTTCAGGGGAACCCGGTGCGACAAATCCCCCCGCCCCACCTGTTCGACCCCCTGTTTGAGCCATTGCAGCGGTTTGAGAACCCATCGAATCGCTAAATAGGCGCCTACCAGCAATGCGGAGATATACAGCAACAAGCCAAGGCCGATCACTTTGATCTTCCGCTCGGCGTCCGGCTGGTGCGGAAGATAAAAGGTCAGCAGCCCATCGTCCTGATGGGCGTATACGACCTGGGCGCCGCGGTATCTGCCCAACTCCAGCCGTTCATCGCGGTGTCTGATACGGACACGGTCGCGGGGAATTGTAACCGGATGGTCTGCAGTGGACCATGACAGGCCTTGACCCTCAAAGGCGATGATCATATCCGTTTCGGATGCGAGCCGGCGGGCCCTGTCCCGGTCTGGCGGATTACCGATGTCGTTCAGCAGGTATTTGATATAGCGGGCAAGGTGTGGTTGATAACTGCTGGCGATGTGATGCCGAAAGGCGCCGAAAAAGAAAATGATGGAAAGATTGATGCCTATTCCGGCAATCAGGATAATCACCATCAGTTTGAAAAAGAGAGATGAGAAAAATTTAGGGCCGCGTGCTTTCGGCATCCGGTTTTTCCTTCCCGATGAAAACGTACCCGGTTCCCCAGACCGTCTTGATATACGTCGGCGATTTGGGGTTGTCACCCAATTTTTGCCGCAGGCGGCTCATGGTGATGTCCACCGAACGATTGAAGGCATCGCTGTCGATGCCGCGCAGCTCCTGCAGGATGCGGTCACGATCCAGCACCTCGCCCGGGTGGCGCGCCAGAAGAGACAGCGCCGTATACTCGTTGGTCGTGAGCTCGACCGGTAGGCCGTCGATCAAGGCGATTCTGCGCTTGGAATCGATGGACAGTCTGCCGAAGGTGTGCTGGCCCTCGCGGGGCCCACTTTGCTGCCGCCGCATCACCGCCTGCATGCGGGCCACCAGCTCTCTCGGCTCGAAGGGTTTGGGCAGATAGTCGTCGGCACCCAGTTCCAGGCCGAGGATGCGCTCCATGGGCTCGCCTCTGGCCGTCAGCATAACGATGGGGATGTTGGAATCGAGGCGGATCTTACGGCACACATCGAACCCGTTCATCTCCGGCAGCATGACATCCAATATGAGGATGTCCGGTCGATGGCGGCGCAGTTTGTTGAAACCCTCGCTGGGCGAAAGGGCAGCATGGACAGTGTATCCGAGTCCGGAGAGAAACTCCGTCAACAAGCGATTCAACTTCGGGTCGTCATCGATGATCAGGACTTTGCGGCTCATGGTCTCATCCCATTTAAGAATTGGCGGCGCTCCGGCAGGCCCCTGCGGGCAGGCCGGAGCGCCACACCTGTTTTAGCATAGGCCATGCTGCGATGTCACGTCCCGGGCGGCGGATTGAATCGACACCGCGCTGCGCGATGGTTTGGTTTTCACGTAGCGACATCAATGAAAGAAACGGCAGCGGCGTCCATCATGGGATTCCATCTCGGCCACCAGCAAGCTTCGCTGCTCGGGAGTCAACATGCCGTGGAATTCCGCGAGGTGCTCTGCGGCCATCTGCAGGACCGTTTCAATGGCCGGTTTCTTTGTCTCGAACAGGCCGGTCAGCTCCTGGGCCGTTAGGCTCTCTTGGCTCAACATTTCCACCAAACTGGATTTAAAAGCCTTGCGGTCCGCTATCATCTGCCGGCGCTCCTCGAGAATGTCCTCGGCAATGCCATCCAGCGTCATTTTCTGGGCGTCGCTCAAATCGAGCCGCTCGGCGATTTCGGATGTGATATGGGCCACCCTTTCTTCCGTGCTGGGGCGCCAGCCATGTCCACTGGCAAAAGCCAACCCGATCAATGCCAGAGACAGGATACTGATGGCGATAATGATGGTCTTTTTCATGTCTTGCTCCTTTCCTTGCCTGCCAACGCAGGCGCGTTGCGTTAATGGTGGCGGATGCTCCCCGGGGGGGGCATCCTGCGATTGTGAAAGTGACCATAGTACGGGACGCGTTGAAGTGCTTTTCAAAAGGGTAACAATGTGTAACAAAGTGTAACAAATGACCAAACGCGCCTACGCCATCATCGTTGCCAGTTTCTTCACCGTCTCGATTGCCTTTGCCATACGGTACGGCTACGGTATCCTGCTGCCCGAGATGCTTCCGGCCTTGAATCTCTCCAAAACTCAGGCCGGCGCCATTTTTGCCAGCTACTTCGTCACCTATACGCTGGCGTCTCCCATCCTTGGCATCCTCACGGATCGCTACGACTACAGGGCGCTCCTGACCGGTTTTACGGCGTTGCTGGCCTGTGGCGCCCTGCTGATGGCCTTTGCGTCGACGCTCTGGCAGGGCTGCCTCTTTTTTGCCGTGGCCGGTTTGGGCCACGCCGCCTGCTGGGCGCCGGTTGCAGCGCTGGTGCAGAAATGGGTGCCGGACCATAGAAGGGGAGCTGCATTATCTGTCGTCAACATGGGGTTGGGCCTGGGAATTCCGCTGTGGAGCACACTGCTGCCGCTCATTGTGGCCGCCGCGGATTGGCGAGCGGGATGGGTGGCGATGGGCCTGTTCGGCCTGGGGGTTGCCGCAATCAATTTCACACTGGTGCGCAGCCCCGTCAACACCGGCACTGCGGAGGATGGCGCCATTCACGGCGGCGCCCCGCTGTGGGAGTCCTATCGAAAGATATTGGCCGACCGGGGGTTCTGGATCATTGGCACTGCTTATCTTTTCGTAGGCTTCAACGTCCTCGTCCCATTTGCTTTTCTGCCCATCTATGCCAGGGAATCCCTCGGCCTGCCCTACACCGCCGCCACCCGCTTCGTCGCCACCATCGCCCTTTTCGGCATTCTGGGGCAGCTGACATTGGGCACCCTTTCCGATGCCGTGGGGCGCATACGCGTCATGATGCTGTGCGGCCTCATCATGGGACTGGCCTGCCTGGCAATGCTGCTGTCACGCAGTTCCTGGGCACTTTACGTCGCGACGGGATGTTACGGGCTGGGGTACGGTGCCGTGTGGCCAACGTATGGCGCCGCAGCCTCTGATTTCTTTTCCAAACAACACACCGGTGGCGTTGTCGGCCTCTGGACGGTGTTTTTAGGGGTGGGGTCCCTTGTGTCGCCGTTGGTGTGCGGATGGTCCATCGACTTGACCCGACATTACACCTGGGCACTGTTGCTGGGGGTGATAAGCGGTCTGATGTCGACAATCATTCTTCTTGCAATCCCCCGCCGCAGGCAATAACCATTAACCATGGACCTGCCGCTGCAGGGTCGCCAACGGTGCGGCCTTATGGTGGTCTATCTAAACGGATCGCCATTGTCGATTGCAGGACCTGCGTCAGAAATACTGCCGGGAATGAACCCTGCTAATGAAAATTGAGGAGGTCTTCAAATTCTTCGGCGGGCAGCGGAGGACTGAAAAAAAAGCCCTGGGCCAGTTGACAGTTTTTTTCTTTGAGGAAGCTTAATCCTTCCAATGTTTCGACGCCCTCGGCAACAGTCTTGATCTGCAGTTTATGACACATATCGATAATCGAAGAAATAATGGCGCCATCGCGTCCGTCCAGATCGGCGTTTCGGATGAAAACCTGATCGATCTTTAAGGTATCCACGTGAAATAATTTCAAGTGGACCAGCGAAGAGTATCCCGTACCGAAATCGTCCAGGGAGATCTTGATTCCCATCTCCTTGAGTTGCTTCATGATCGATATAGCTCTATCGGTATCGTGCATCATCGCGGTTTCCGTTATTTCAAGCTCCAGACAGGTGGGGTCGAACCGGGTGGCCGCGATGGCCGATTTGATTTTGTCGACCAGGTGCACATCGAAAAATTGCCGTACGGATAAATTTACCGCCAAATTCAGGTTTCCAAACCCTTTGTCATGCCAAATTTTTCCCTGACGGCAGGCGGAATGAATGGCCCAATCCCCAATTTCGATGATCATCCCGGTTTCTTCGGCCAGGGGTATGAAATCCTTTGGAGAGACCAGACCCATTTCCTTGTCCTTCCAGCGGATCAGAGCCTCCATGCCCGTCATCCGGGACGTGTCGATGTGATATTGCGGCTGATAGTGCAACAGAAACTCGTGATTCTTAATGGCGTAGCGCAATTTGGTCTCTAATTGAATGCGCTCTTTGGCCTTTCTGTTCATGTCAGCGGAATAGTACCGATAGGTGTTTTTACCGGCCTCTTTGGCCTTGTACATGGCCGCGTCTGCATTTTTGAGCAGCGTTTCAACGTCGTTGCCGTCATCGGGGCAAAAAGCGATGCCGATGCTGGTCGAAATAAAAATCTCCCGATCCAGGATCTTGAAGGGTTCCTTGAACAGGCTGAGGATCCTTTCGGCTATTCCGGTGGTATATTTTTTATCGGTAATATCCGGGATGATAAAAGTGAACTCATCTCCGCCAATACGGGCAAGGTAGTCGGTATTGTTTTGATGGTCTAACTTGATGACCCCGCCAGGTCTTGCGATGATGTCGCTTTGCCGCAGGTATCGCTTCAGGCGAGTGCCCACGTTGGCCAGAAGCTGATCGCCGGCGGAATGCCCAAAGGAGTCGTTGGTCTTTTTAAATTCATCCAGGTCGAAAAAGAAGACGGCCACCGACTTTCCGGTTCTTTTGGCAATCGATATTTCGCGGTTTAAAAGATCTAAAAACAAGGGCCTGCTGGGCAGGTCGGTCAACGCATCATAAAAGGCCAGGCTTTCAATTCTCTCCTCGCTTTTTTTCAACTGGGTGACGTTATGGGATATGACCACCGCATAGGAGGTCTCCGAGCCGGAGGTGAAGCAGGGGGTATAGATGGTCTCGATGTAATTAATCTCATCTTTGTTAAACTCGTAGGCCGCTATGTGGGATACGGTTTTACCGCTGAAACAGTCGTCCAACTTTTCTTTTATGACCTGCTCGAAGATCTCTTTGCCCCATACATCTGCCACGGAGCGGTTCAGGATCTCTTCCTTCTTTAGCTGGCGGGCCTTGGTATAGGCATCGGTAACGATCCGATAGGTATAATTTTGATCAATGAGGGTGATGGAATCCAAGGAGGCATTGACCATGGTTTTGTAGAGAGCCAGTTCGTGCTCAAGCTGCTTATGGATCAGATCGTCGCGGTTCATTTTGGGAAGTCCCAATGCTCCGGCAAGCGTAAATGGAATATGAAAACCACAGCTGGTTGTTTCATATCAGTAAACACCAAATATTACAAGGGTTTAAAAAAGAAACAAAGTTTTACAACTGCGGATTTGCCGACAGGCCAGCGGTGGTGCCACCACAGATATCGCCCCTTCAATGGCATAGAGATCTAAATTATTTTTCGATGGGGTCACCTTGGAGGATCTCCGTCGAAAGTGAACCCGCCATTCTGAAGAATAGATGTCGGGGAAAGATGAGATGAGTGTGGTTCGGTGGAGTACCGCTCAGTCCGGAAGCAGATCGTAGAAGTAGCGCATCGTATCGGAACGGGTGACGATTCCGATCAGCTGGTCATCATCCACCACCGGCAGCCGGCCGATGTCGTGTTTCACCATCAGGTGGGCGGCCCGCAGAGGGCTTTCCCCCGGACGGATCGACCTGACCGCAGTGCTCATGAAGGCTTTCACCGGCGATTGGAGCTGACGCTCCTTGCGTACCCGCTTGAAATCCCGCCTGGACAGGATCCCTGCGAGTCTGCCGTCGTCGACCACCGGCAGGCCGGTACAGCCATATTCGCGCAGCCGCCTTGCTGCTTCTGCCATTGTTGTATCCGCATCCAGGGTGAAGACGGGGAAGGACATCAGGTCGCTGACCTGAACCGAAGCCTGCTGGTTGCCGGTAATCAGTTCGACAATCATTTCCCTCACGGCATCCGGGTTGACGCCCTTGAGCACGGCACTGCCGGCTGCCGGATGGCCGCCGCCGCCGATGCCGCGCATGATGCCGCCGACATCCAGACCGTCGCTGGCAGACCGGCCAATCACCATGCATTTGTTTTGCTGCCGGCTTTCGAAAAAACCGAAGGCCCCGTCCACATTGGCAATGTCCATGTACATGCGCACCACCATGGCCAGGTTTTCCACATGCCCCTCGAGGGGCAATTTCGCCAGAGCGATACGGTATCCGTTGAGCTTGAGGCGCTCGGCCGATTTCAGCATTTCGAAAAGCACCGCTTTTTGCTTTGGGCCATAGGCCGGATTGAGGAAATGACCGGCCAGAGTCAAATCGGCTTTTCGATCGAGCAGGTATCCGGCACAATAGGCATCCTCGGCGCAGCTGGAAGGGAAAGAGAGACTGCCGGTATCTTCATACAATCCAATCAGAAAGAGAGTGGCGTGGATGGGGGTCAGCAGGGTGCGGCGCTTCTTTAAGGTGCGCATCATCAGCGTGATAGTGGCCCCAACCGTCTCGCAGCACGACCAATCGGGCTCCAGATCGCCCTCGCCTGGGTGGTGATCCCACAAATCGATGGTCAACTGCTGGTTCCGCCGGAGCGCCTTCATCCCGTCCAGGCGTCGCCAGGCATTGGTGTCCACCACCACAAGATGTTCGACGTCCGCCAGATCGACCTGGTCCACCCGCGGATACTCGAACACCTCCTTGTGAATGGATAGGAATGATTTGACGTTGGGATTGACCTGCCTGGGCAGCACAATCTGGGCATCGGGATAGATCATGCCCGCCGCGACCGTGGAGGCCAGCGCGTCGAAGTCCGCATTCTTGTGGGTCGTAATGATCTGTTTCATTGAGTCGCCGTCATCGTGTAGCGTTTTCGTGCCTGCAGCCATTGCGCCTTAAATTGTTATCGTACGTTAAGGCAGCAGCTTGAATCCGGTTCGGCCGGGAACTTGACCTCAGAGGGCCAGCCAATTATATAACCCTATCGTTTCGTATCGGCAACAGGCAAAGGAGAGAGCATGGCAAAGCGGCAACCAGGCGGGTTCCAGCGCATTATCAACGCCACAGGCTATTCCATTGCCGGACTGAAAGCCGCATGGCGCAATGAAACGGCTTTCCGCCAGGAACTATTGCTCCTGGCGGTGCTGCTACCCGCAGCGCTCTGGCTGGGCAGCGACATGATCCAGCGGATGCTGCTCATCGGCTCTCTCCTGCTGGTCCTCATCGTCGAACTGGTCAACTCGGCCGTCGAGGCGGCCATTGACCGCATCGGCCCGGAGAGACACGCCCTTTCCGGCCGGGCCAAAGACTTTGGCTCCGCTGCGGTAATGATCAGTCTGGTGGGAGCGGCCCTGACGTGGGCCGCCATCGCCTGGGAAAGATTCACCTGAATCGATGCCTAAAAAACCGACATTCCTCTTCCTGGAACCCTTTTACGGCGGATCCCATCGTGATTTTGCCGACGGGCTGGTGGCCCACAGCCGCCATGCCATCGACCTGGTCACCCTGCCCGATCGCTTCTGGAAATGGCGCATGCGCGGCGCCGCCATCTACCTGGCCAAGCGCATCGACAACCCCGGCCGCTACGATGGGCTGCTGCTGTCCGGGCTGATGAACCTGGCAGACCTCCAGGCCTTGTGGGGAGATCAATGCCCGCCGGCATTGGTCTATTTCCATGAAAACCAGCTCACCTATCCCTCCCAGGGCGACGCCCCTCCGGATTACCAGCCCGGCTTTACCAACCTCATCACCGCACTGACCGCCAAACGCAATCTTTTTAACAGCCGGATGCAGCGAAAAGGCTTCCTCAACGCGTGTGGCGAGTTGATCCGCACCATGCCGGATTGCAGGCCCAAATGGGCCGTCGCGGCCATCGCTGATAAATCCGGCGTCGCTTACCCCGGGGTCCATATCTCAGCGGGCTTCAAGCCCAGGCCGAGGACGTCCAAGACCACTCCCCTGGTGATATGGAACCACCGCTGGGAGCACGATAAAAACCCTGAGGCCTTTTTCAGGGCCCTCCAGCGGATGGTGGAGCGCAACATTGCGTTCGAAGTCGCCCTGCTGGGCGAACCCTTTCCCAAAAGGCCCCGCGTGTTCGATCAGGCCCGGCGTCAGCTCGGGGGCCGGGTGGTCCAGTTCGGCCGCGCCCCTACCAGAGCGGACTACTACAACTGGCTGGCAAAGGGCTCCGTGGTCATCAGCACCGCACGCCAGGAGAACTTCGGCATCGCCGTCGTGGAAGCCATGCGCCACGGATGCCTACCACTGCTGCCGAAACGGCTTGCCTACCCTGAAATTCTTCCCAGACCGTTCCACGATGCCTTTCTCTACACGGACAGGGCCGATCTGGAGGAAAAACTGGCTGACCTGCTGACCCGGCCCCAGGCCTGGGCCGTCACACGCAGCGCCTTGTCGACGGAAATGGCGGCCTTTGCCTGGGAAACCGCTATCGACAGGTTCGACGAGGAGCTGGAAGGACTGCTGTCCTGAGAGGGCCATCTTTCCATTGACAGCCCCGGTAGCCTCTCTTACATTTAGTCCCGGTTGAAATCCAGGACTGACGGCGCAATCGCTGCGCGGCAGGCTTGGCGTTGTAACGCTGAAAGGAGCACATGACCATGATCAGACTGACCACTCTGTCCTATCGAAAACCCGGTATGGAAATGCTCGCCTTGCCGGTCTGCGAAGACGCCGACATCCATGTTGACCCGCTGCTGCAAGACATCCTGGCCCAAGCCCTGGCACTGGAAGAATTTTCAGGAGAGCCAAAACAGCAGGTGGTGCTGTTCGCCCCGGAGGGCAGCGGTATCAAACGGTGCCTCTGCTCCGGCGCCGGCCCAAAAAAGACCGTTGATGACGAAACCTTGCGACGGTTTGCGGGAAGGGCCGTAAAAAATGCCATGGCCGCAAAACTACAGCGTCTGATCATTGCCGTTCCGTCTGCGGATGCCCTGGATATGCCCACCGAACGGATTGTCAAAGCCATTGGGGAAGGCGCCTGCCTGGCCAACCACCTTTTCGGTAAATACAAAGCCGAGGAAAAGCAGAGGCCCCTTGGAGAAATTCTGCTGCGTGTTGAAAAGAGACCGTCGGCGGCCCTGAAGGCTTTGGTCCGAAAGGTTGAAATTGTCTGTACTGCCACCCACCAGGCCCGTGAATGGGTGGGCACCCCATCCAATGACAAAGTGCCTGCCCAGCTTGCTGCAATGGTGACCAAAGCCGCCAGGTGTCCGGAGTTGAAAATCAGCGTCATGGACGAGGCCCAGTTGAAGAAAAAAAAGTTCGGCGCCCTGCTGGCGGTATCCGTGGGCAGCGCCCATCCCTCCAAGCTTGTGGAGATCAGCTACTCCCCCAAGAATCCAAAAAAGACCATCGTCCTGGTGGGCAAGGGCGTCACCTTCGACACCGGCGGCGTCAACCTGAAGCCGTCGTCGGGTCTCGAGCTGATGAAAATCGATATGGCGGGCGCAGCGGCAGTGGCCGCCGCCATGATCGCTGTCTCGAAGATTAAACCGAAACACCGGGTGGTGGGCGTTATGCCCCTGGTCGAAAACATGGTATCGGGCAGCGCCATCCGGCCCGGTGACATCGTTCGCAGTTATGCTGGCAAAACGGTGGAAATCGGCAACACCGATGCCGAAGGCAGGCTGATTCTGGCCGATGCCATGGCCTATGCCATAAAGAAATATCAGCCGCATACCATCATCGACCTGGCCACTCTCACCGGCGCGTGCATCGTTGGACTGGGCGATAAAATCGCAGGGGTCTTCTCTAAGGACGAGACCTTGTCCGATACAATCGCCGCTTCGGGCCAGCGCACCCATGAACGCTGCTGGCCCATGCCCCTGCCGGAAGACTACAAAAAATTGCTGAAAAGCGACCTGGCCGATATCAACAATATGCCCAGCTCGCGCTATGGCGGTGCCATCACGGCAGCCCTTTTCCTGTCCGAGTTTGTCGGCGATAGCCGTTGGGCGCACATCGACATCGCCGGGCCGGCATTTGACAAAAAAGGCTCCGATTACTGCGGCCCCGGGGCAACGGGCTTTGGCGTGCGCCTTTTATGTGATTTGCTGGAATACCTATAGGGCAGCATCACAACAGGGAAGACGGCATGAGACGAATACTTCAGCTGACAGTGATGATAGGGTTTCTTTTGGCCGGTTGCTGCCCAATTACTTCCCTTCACCCCCTCGGGGGGCAATCCGCAGCAACCCCTCCGGGCCTCCCCGGGATCTGGCGGCTGGATTCAGCCGAAGACCGCATTTTTCTCCACATCGGCCCGACGAAACAGGGCGGCTGGGAAGTATTGCTGGCTGAGCACAAAGCGGATGGGACTTTTGAGCATGACACCCTAACGGTGTCCATCGCCAGCATTGCGACGGCCTTCTATATGAACCTTGATTTGCAGACAGTCAGCCCCGCCCGGCGCGAAGGTCACGATGGCAACGTCATCCTCAAGCTTACCTTTCCCGATCGCTACACCCTCCATTTGAGTCGAATGAAATTGGAGGCCGTTGCCGCGGCCATAACGTCCGGAAACCTGGCCGGTGAGCTGATCTTCGACGACACCGCCGTCACCGATACAACAGAAGACAATGAGACGGGCGGACGAAAGATTCAATGCGCCCGCATCACTGCTCGAACGGACGATCTTCGCCATTTCCTGTCGGCAAATGCACCACGGGACCTGTTTGATCCCTATTTGACCTTTAAACGGATCACCTGCCTCCCCTGACCGTCGGATGCCTTTCCGTCCCTACGGGAACTGGGCCACCGGCCACTGCAGACCGCCGTGGGCAGCACATTTCGTAAGATCCGAGGCGATCATATCCCTTGACAAACCCTGCCGCGCACCGTAAAGATTTGAGTCATCCCCATTGGCCGTTTAAGCCAAGGAATTCATGGTAAATACTGGCTGCAGCAAGTGTGGGCGGACGATGCTTGGTCGAACTGGATGATTTCGAAACCGGTTTTCCCCGCTCTGGTTCTCTCTCCTGCTCCTAATGCTGGTCTGCCGAAAAAAACATCGATTGGAGCTGTGTGTCGCAGCGAGGCCATTGCGGAGTCAGTCGACACAGAAGGATTGAACCTGGAGCTGTCTGCATCTCCAGTATGGATGATGGGCCAACCCAGCCCGGCAATCCGGATGGGGGTGTGACTGTTATTATCCCAAATAACCAGCAGAAGGAGGATGTTATGCATTTGAAAAACCCCGTCGGTCGGATCTGCCTGATGGTGGTCGTGGCTGGCCTGATGATGGCCTGGACCGGATGCGCCACTGCCCCGCCGGCAAATGTAAAAACCGTCGCCTGCGAAGTTGCCAGGGTCGATTGGGATGTGGCACCCGAAGCGGAACTCAGTGAACTGGCCTGCAGCATGGGCAAACAGGGGATGGATCCGGCCTTGATTTTCACGGCCGCCTTGAAAAATGTCAGTGATCGTCCCCTTCGATTCAGGATGAACATTTTCCTGCTGGACATGGACAAGGCCAACGGTCACCTGGTGCCGCGCAAAGGCAAACCTCCTGTGGTGGCACCCGGCGCCACGGAAAACGTCAAAATCCCCTTTATCAAAACCACGACCATGCCAAAAAAGATGCTGGTGCGGGTCGTTCCCATGGGTGAATAGCAAACCCCATCGTTAAACCAATGGAGGAGGCATACATGAAACATCCCAATCAAGGACGTTGGTCACTATTACTTATGGTTCTGATCATTCTGCTGCTGACTGCCGGCACATCAGCCGCCAAGACACAGTTCATCTCCATCGGCACCGGCGGCACCGGCGGGATCTATTATCCCTATGGCGGCGGTGTCGCCGAAATCTGGTCCAAATATGTTCCCGGCATCAAGGCCGTGGCCGAGGTCACCGGCGCCAGCGTTGAAAATGTAAAGCTGGCCCACAAGGGCGAAACCGTGGTGGGTGAGGTTATGGGCGATGTTGCGGTCGCCGGATTCCAAGGCCTTTCGAAGTTCCAGGGTAAAAAGCACGATATTCTGAGCATGGCCATCATGTATCCCAACCTGCTTCAAGTCGTTACCCTGAAATCGAGCGGTATCACCAGCCTGGAGCAAGTCAAAGGGCGCAATATCAGCACGGGAAGCCCTGGAAGTGGCACCAATTTCATGGCCGAAGCGGTGCTTAAGGCCCTTGGTGTCGAAAAGGAGGACTACAAGGACAGCCGGCTCTCCTTCACCGAGAGCGCCAATGCCCTGCGCGACGGCACCATCGAGGTGGGCTTCTGGTCTGTGGGACCGGGCACCAGCTCGATCCTGGACCTGGCCACCACCCACGATATCCACATCATCGCTATCGCCTCGGAGCAAGCTGACAAAATCCTGGCCGCCAATGCCACCTATTCCTCGGTGGATCTGGGCGGCGGCGTGTACCGGGGTGTGGACCAAGCGGTGCCCACCATCGGTGTGTGGAATGTGATGATCTGCCAGGCCAGCCTGGACAACGCCATGGTCTATAACCTGGTCAAAGTACTTTACGAACACAATGATTACCTGATGAAAATTCATCCGTCGGCGGCCTACACGACACCGGAAAACGCCGTCAAGTATTCGCCCATCCCGCTGCACCCCGGCACCATCAAGTATCTCAAGGAGAAAGGGATCGACGTGCCGGCCAAGCTGATGCCCTGACGCCCAAGACATGACAGCAAGGCGCATCAGGCGGTGGATTGGGGCAGCGCTCGGCATCATTGCGGGTGCTGCCCTTTTCATAGGACTCAAGCAACCTGCCGGCCTGCTGCTGAGGGTTGTGCCGGTAAAGGGCGGTGAACCCCTGGCTGAACTTCTACTGCGGCCGGAAGAGCGGTTCACTCTGCGCTATTACCACTCTGTTGAAAATGCCCCCATTTGGGAAACCCACAGTGTGGATGCCCATGGTCGCATTTTCATCGAGGAAGAGCGCTATCTGAAATTTGGGGCTGGAATGGGCAAAATGCCCGGTGTGGGCCGGATGGTTCGACGCGGGCCCTATGAAGTTATCGAAGCGATGCATATGCCCACCGGGGACTTTGTGCTGCGCATCGGTTCGCCCGGCGTGGACCATACCTTGATATTTGGAAACCGGGAACTCAATCTTTCCGCCATCGCCCCCCACACGGCGGTTCAGTTTTCCGCGCATCCCATCAGTCGATTCCATTTGATGCTGCGCACCGGGTTCAAGAAGCCGCCCCCGTGGGACAAGGCCCAACACAACACCGGGTCCGGGGAATAACCGGTGGAGTAAGAATGGTGCAATCGAATTCCGGTAGTTGACCTGGGGGCCGGAGGCTTTTATGGTGGGGGCGCCGTTCAGTGGCCCGGGGCTGAAGCCAACGGGTCTGCATCTTATCGACGTCATTGAGCGAGGATATAGCACACGTGGATGCACAACGCACCGAATCGAAAGCAACCATTACCATGCTGACCGCAAGAATCGTCACCGCGGTGGGCGTTTCACTCAGCATTTACCAGCTCTATACTGCCGGGGTGGCGGCCCTAACCGCTCTGGTGCAGCGCTCCATCCACCTGGCCGCCATCCTGGCACTGACCTTTATGCTCAAACCGGCCTTTAAATCGGTATCAAAGGACCGCGTCAGTTTTTGGACGTTGCTGGATTGGCTTCTGGTGGCGGCTTCCATCGCCTGCACCGTCTACATCTGCGTCAACCTGACGGCAATTTTTGAACGCCAGGGGGACTGGCTTCCCATGGATCGCCTGGTCAGCCTGGTGGGCACCTTGCTGGTGATGGAGGCGTGCCGCAGGGTCATCGGCTGGACCATGACCGGCATCTGCCTCACTGCCATACTCTACGCCCACTTCGGCCCCTATATGCCTGAGCTGATCATCCACAAAGGTTACAGCATCGAACGCATCACCACCACGTTGTGGTTGACCACAGAGGGCATTTTCGGCCTGCCCATCGGCGTGGCGGCCACATTCGTCTACGTATTCGTCCTGTTCGGCGCTTTTTTGGAATCCACCGGCGGCGGTAACTTTTTCATCGAACTGGCCCATGCCCTCACCGGCCGCTTTTCCGGTGGGCCGGCCAAAACATCGGTTGTGGCTTCCGGTTTCATGGGATCGGTGTCAGGATCGGCGGTGGGCAACGTGGTGGCCACCGGATCATTTACCATCCCCATGATGAAGAAGGTGGGCTACCGCCCCCATGTGGCCGGCGCCATCGAAGCGGCCGCTTCCACCGGTGGACAGCTCATGCCGCCGATTATGGGCGCCGGGGCTTTTCTCATGGCGGAATTCACCAATACCTCCTATCTGACCATCATCAAGGTCGCCCTGGTGCCGGCCATCATGTATTATGTCACCGTGCTGTGCTTCGTGCACTTCGAGGCTCAAAAACAAGGCCTGCATGGGCAGTCCAAGGAGAGCCTGCCCAAGGTTTGGCGGGTGATCCGCGAAGGCCTCCATTTCATC
>Ga0316201_10000757_pt1 | contig 19869 bp, 16 predicted proteins | sample CS6wburrow_MG_FD_204516 | JGI IMG/M metagenome (GOLD analysis project Ga0316201, IMG submission 204516) | Coastal sediment microbial communities from Delaware Bay, Delaware, United States - CS-6 worm burrow | ecosystem: Environmental > Aquatic > Marine > Coastal > Sediment | place: USA... | reverse complement strand
ATAAAGCAAAGCAGCAAACTTGTTACCGGATTGGGTGCCATTTGGAATCAACCCGCGAACAACAACATGAAAAAACTGATTGAGAAGGAAAAGCCCGACCTTGTCCATTTCTATAATACTTTTCCGCTTCTTTCACCATCCGTTTATTACGCCGTAAAGAAAGCGGGATTGCCGCTGGTACAGTCCCTGCACAACTACCGGTTGCTGTGTCTCAATGCGACTTTTTATCGCGATCGTTCTGTTTGTGAAGACTGTTTAGGTAAAACATTGTCCCTTCCGGGGATTCGTCACGGTTGCTATCACAATAGTCAATTGCGGAGTGCATCAGTAGCAGGCATGCAGATTACGCATCGCATTTTGAAAAGCTGGCACAGGAAAGTGGATTTGTTTTTATTGGGATCAACCCGTTTTGCGCTCGAAAAATTTTTACAAGGCGGGTTTTCAGAAGACGCATTCATGTTAAAACCCAATTTTGTATTTCCCGATCCTGGTGAAGGTAAAGGAGATGGTGATTATGCTCTGTTCGTAGGACGTCTTGATGAAACAAAGGGAATAAGCGATTTATTGCGTGCATGGCAATTAGTTGACCGGCCTTATGCTCTCAAAATTGTGGGCGATGGACCCATGTCACCCAAGGTCCAGCAAGCAGCAAAAGAACTCAAAAATATTAGATTTCTCGGTCGTAAGCCTTTGACCGAAATGTACGATTTGATGAAGAAAGCACAATTTCTGGTGTTTCCTTCGCGTTGGTATGAAGCTATGCCCCGGACCATTATTGATTCACTTGCAGTAGGTACACCGGTTTGTGCAGCCAATACCGGAGCCATGAGCGACCTTATTGACCACGGCAAGTCTGGTTTGCTGTTTACGCCGGGTGATGTAGGTGATCTCGCTGAAAAGATCCGTCACCTGTTCGAGCGTCCGCAAATTGCAACAGAGATGAGACCAAACGCCAGGCGGTCTTATCTCGATAACTTTACTGCTGAGAAAAACTATGATCTGATCATGCAGGCTTACCAACTCGCGGCACGGAGAAATCGCGTATGACAAGTATATTGGTAACCGGGGGAACAGGCTTCATTGGCTCCCACCTGGTACGTGGTCTGACGAATTCCGGAAAGCATGAAGTCACAGTATTCAGCACCTGGAAACCCAGTAAACAGCAGTTGGCCAGCGGTGCAAACTACATCCTTGGGAACATGGGTGACTCCGTTTTACTTGAGCAGATGATTAAAACGCATGACATCGAGGTTGTATATCACCTTGCCTGGAATTCCATTCATGAAACATCACTGGAGGACACGGCGGAAGATTTGGAAACCAATCTTCTCGGCACCGTTAACCTGCTTGAGGCCTGCCGGAAGAACGGTGTGCGCAGGGTGATTTTCATGTCTTCTGGCGGTACAGTTTATGGTCTGCCAGACGCACTGCCCGTCAGCGAGAGACAAGCAACACACCCGATCAGCGCCTACGGTGTCACCAAACTCGCCGCCGAAAAATACCTGGGTCTCTTTCAACATATATATGGGCTGGAGACCGTTGTCATGCGACCTTCAGTACCTTACGGACCGGGCCAGGATCCTCGACGAAGGCAAGGTGCAATAGCAGTATTTATCGATCGCGTTTTGCGGTCTGAACCAATCACTGTTTGGGGTGACGGGTCGTCTCTAAGGGATTATTTTTACGTCGGTGACATGGTCGATCCACTCATTAATGCAATATCGATACCGGCCGACGCTGACAACATCTTCAATCTCGGTGGAAGCGAAGCGTACACGCTAAGAGAACTGATCAGCAATATCGAGAACACCCTCAATTTGAAAGTCAGTGTGACCTTTGAGCCAGCGAGGAATTTCGATGTTCCGAAACTCAAGCTTGATTGTCGAAGGGCACAATCAATAATTGGCTGGCGACCGGCAACAGGACTTAAGGAAGGGATTCTATTAACTGAAAAATGGATGCGAAATCGATAGCGCAAAATCCCAAGAGACGGGTTTTCGGGACCAGGTTGGTTTTAAAAAAGAGGTTACAAAATCGAGAATCAGCAATGACTGAAACTAGAGGACCTAGCACTCAAACAATATTTTGGAGTACCGCTTCGGTGTGGTTTACAGGGGCTCAGTTCAGTGCTTGAAACCATTACTGCCTTCGGCTCAAAGACAAATCTGACAGAATCAAGGGACTTTGAAAGTCTTGTGTCCTTGCTTTCAACCAGTCCCAAGCAATCCGTATTCTTCTGCAACGTCCACATGTTGATGCTTTCCCAGGAGGACTCAAAGCTTGCTGACGCAATGGACAAGGCTGGTTGCGTCTTTGCAGATAGCGCGCCTGTAGCATGGCTGCAGCGCCGCATATCCGGAAAAGACGCCAAAGTCATACCGGGCTATAAAATCACGCTCGCTATCTGCGATCAGGCGGCAAGAAATGGTGAAAAAATAGGGTTTTTAGGCTCGACACCAGAAGTAATGAATCAACTGGTCCACAACCTGTCCGCCCGCTACGGGGGTCTGCCCGTGGCTTATCAGTATTGCCCGCCTTTCATGGAGGGTGAACTGGTCTCCACCGCGGATGAGTTACAGGCCATCAAAGATTCAGGCGTCCAATGGCTATTCGTAGGCCTGGGCTGCCCCAAGCAGGAAAAGTGGGTGGCAACTTATGCCGATAAGCTGGGGTGTCACACGCTCGCCGTCGGTGCCGCTTTTGACTGGCTTTCCGGTTCTGTCAAAAAACCGCCGGACTGGATGGAGAGATTTGGTCTGGCATGGGTCTTCCGATTATTGAACAACCCGCGTAAAATGTGGAGTAGATATCTGATATACAATACAAAATTCATAATAAGAGCAGGCGTTTTTCTAATCAGGGGTAAATAGGTTCATGCATGGAAGCATAATGAAACCGGGGTCTGACAGTCGATGATCGGCTGAATAACAAGAATGAAAAACCTTCAAACTCAATTCGTAATCCTGCTGGCATGCCTGGCCGCCTACCATATCCGTTTCGATACCTTCCAGATGACGGTGGATTACATCGTTGTCTTGCTTATTGGAATGCTCGTGGCATCGGTCATCCTGCCGGCCACCGGTGCGTTCCGGCATGAGTTTCGCTGGGCCTTTTTACGCAAGACCCGCCGGCTTGTTGCAGGGTGGGCACTGGTGGTAATGGCACTGGTAACGATGGCCGCATTGTTAAAAGTGACTTCCAATTATTCCCGTATATGGTTTGCCTACTGGGTTTTGCTGGGTGGACTCGGCTTAATCGCGAGCCAACTCATGGAACACGCCTGGCAAATTCACCGGAAAAACCACTCGAGATCAACCAGGCGCGTGGTATTGGCGGGTGGCGGTGATAACGGCAAGAGGGTCGAACGTCGAATCCTCGATGACCCCGATGGCAGCATGCAACTGGTTGCCCGGTTTGGAGACGACTGGACAGGCGAGAATGTATTTCCAATTGACCAGTTGGCTGACTTTGTCATTAAGGAGCATATCGCCGAGGTGTGGATTGCCGCCCCATGGGTAGACCATGAGTTGCTCGAAGCCGCACTGGATGCGCTGAAAGAATCAACTGTCGATGTGAACGTCATTCCGGACCTCCACCAGTACCGGTTGCTGAACCAGGGCATCGTCGAGTGGAGCGGAATGCCGGTCATCAGCCTGAGCGGTACACCCATGACAGGCACCGAACAGGGGATAAAGAGTGTGTTTGACCGGATGGTTTCGTCGCTTCTGGCCTTGCTGCTCTCCCCTTTGCTATTGCTCATAGCTTTGCTGGTGAGGCTGTCTGGCCCCGGACCCGTGCTGTTCCGGCAAAAACGTCACGGCATCGGTGGCGACGCCATTGAAATATTCAAGTTTCGCACGATGAAGCATGATGCCGAACTGGTGGGAGAAGTCGACCAGGCAGCCCGTGATGATAAGCGCGTTACAACCATCGGGCGTTTGTTGCGGCGCAGCAGCCTCGATGAACTGCCCCAATTGTTCAACGTGGTGCTCGGCGAAATGTCACTGGTCGGTCCACGCCCCCACCCGATCGAACTCAATAAACTGTTCAAATCCCGCATCCCTAAATACATGCTACGCCACAAGGTGAAGCCCGGTATTACCGGCTGGGCGCAGGTCAACGGGTACCGCGGAATCACCGATACCGAGGAGAAGATGTCGCTGAGAATCGAGCACGACCTCTGGTATATCCAGAACTGGTCATTGTGGCTGGATATCAAAATACTGCTGCAGACGCCGCTGGCGATGATTCACCGCAACGCGTTCTGACGCCGGCCCTTTCTTTGTCGCAATTCTTTTGGACTTAGCTGAATCGAAGGTATGTTGGCTACAAAGCCTGTGCGGGATAAAGATAAGAAATCGGCGCGCCTTCCTCTTCCCCAAACGTAACCTCTTCCCACGACTGCGGTTGCCTCAACAACTGCCGCAACAATTGGTTGTTTAACTCGTGTCCGGACTTATATCCCGAGTAGGCGCCAATCAGGCTGTGGCCCAATAAATATAGGTCACCGATGGCATCGAGCACCTTGTGTTTGACGAATTCATCCTCGTAACGCAGACCGTCTTCATTCAGCACACGGTAATCATCCAGCACGATGGCGTTGTCCATGCTGCCGCCTAACACCAGCTTCCGGTCACGTAACATTTCTAGATCGCGCATAAAGCCGAAGGTGCGTGCGCGTGATACTTCTTTCAGGTACGAGGTGGTGGAGAAATCGACCGATGCAAAACTGGTGTGCGATTTGAAAACCGGGTGGTTGAATTCGATTTTGAACGAAACCCGGAATCCCTCGTACGGCTCGAGCCTGGCCCACTTATCCTCAAAACGGTACTCAATTGGCTCGAGTACGCGGATAAAACGCTTGGCAGCCGATTGTTCCTCGATACCGGCCGATTGAATGAGGAAGACAAAGGGTCCGGCACTGCCGTCCATGATGGGTACTTCCGCGGCGCTCAGATCGATGTAGCAGTTGTCGATACCCATTCCCGCCAGCGCGGAAAGCAGGTGTTCAACCGTGGCCACACGTACACCATCTTCAATCAGCGTGGAAGACATGCTGGTATCGCCAACATTTGTCGCAAACGCATCAATTTCCGGGACCGGGTCGAGATCGACACGCCGGAAGATAATGCCGGTATTGACAGCTGCCGGCCGTAACGTCATGAACACTTTCTCACCTGTATGCAAACCTACACCGGTAGCGCGAATGACGTTTTTAAGGGTTCTTTGTCTGATCATTTTTGTGTGGCCCAAGGCCGTTTATTCGGCGAAATGTTATCACAAGCGACTATCCCCACAAAGAATTTATTGGGGTTTTACCAACAAAATGTTGTAAATTAACAACAATTTAACAAACCCTGACTTTGTTCGATTTGGCAGCTTTGGCCGTAAAGAACCCGGCAGCCTTGGGATTACCGGACCAGCGTCCGGGAATTTACGGCGAGCAAACCCCTCCCGGGGCTGCCGGGTCAGGGTTACAGGCTGGTGCAGTTCACCGCTAGTCCGCCTGATTCCTTAAAAACGCAGGGATATCGAGGTAATCGATGCTTGCATCCGGTGCAAACAGATCTTCAGTCTCAGAGTTTTCCGTCATGTGCTCTTTTGACGATAAATTGTTCATCGACTCCGTAAAACCCATGTGGCCCGGTTCAGGCTGGCCGGTAGTGCCATTCCTGACCACCCGCATGGTCTCTTTAACCGTCTCCTTTGGTTTACGTTTTCTCTGGCTATGGTTCAGACCGGTAGCCACCACGGTCACACGCAGTTCATCGCCGATTTCGGGATCAATCACCGTTCCAATGACAACGGTCGCATCATCTGAGGCCAGGTCGGCGACAGCTGAGCCAATCTCCTGGAACTCGCGCATGGTCAGGTTCATGCCGGCGGTAATGTTTACCAGAACGCCACAGGCGCCCTGCAGGTTGACTTCTTCAAGCAACGGACTGCCGATGGCGGCCTGCACTGCCATGATTGCGCGGTCTTCACCACATGCCTGCCCGGCACCCATGACAGCCGTGCCCATTTCCGACATGACCGTACGTACGTCGGCGAAATCCACGTTGATGAGGCCCTGGCGGGTTATCAGTTCGGCAATGCCCTGCACCGCGCCCTGTAATACGTCATTGGCAGCCTTGAAGGCATTCAACAGCAAGGCATCCGCACCCATCACCTCGGGCAGCTTGGCATTTGGAATAATGATCAACGAGTCAACGTGCTTGGCGAGTTCCTCGATACCCTGCTCAGCGATTGCCATGCGTCGCTTCGCTTCAAACTCGAAGGGTTTGGTGACCACTGCCACCGTCAGGATTCCCAGTTCTTTGGCCGCCTGTGCGATAACCGGTGTGGCCCCTGTTCCGGTCCCGCCGCCCATGCCGGCCGTGATAAAGACCATGTCAGCGCCGGATATCATCTCTATGATCCGGTCACGGTCCTCCAGCGCCGCCTGGCGGCCCACCTCGGGGTTTGCACCCGCACCCAGGCCCTTGGTCACACTGGAACCGATTTGCAACAGTGTGCGGCCCTTGAATTGCCTCAGGGCCTGTGCATCCGTGTTGGCCGCGATAAACTCGACGCCTTCGATGCCCGCGTCAATCATCTGTGAGACAGCATTGCCGCCGCCACCGCCAACCCCAATGACCTTTATCTCTGCGCTGGGTGTGTAATTTTCCACTAACTCAAACATTTTTATAACTCCTCTCGCTCGCCGTAAAAATATCCGCTTAACTCCGAATGACCGCCTTGAAGCGGTTCTGTTTTTTCATACAATGTTCCGGATTCACGAATTCCTTTTTTCAAATATCGTCCCAAGGGTCGGGTCTGACCCTTCCCTTACCTAAAATTCTCCTCTAAACCAACTCTGGATCCTCGATAACAAAGAATCACTATTTGCGGACATCGTCGACTTGCGATTGCTGTCCGCCTGGCTGCCGTAAAGCAGCAAACCAACACCGGTGGCGTGTACCGGGTTTGAAACCACGTCCGAAAGCCCGGTTACGTATTGCGGTGTCGCCAGCCTGACCGGCATGTGGAATATCTCCTCTGCCAGGTCGACTGCACCTTCCATTTTTGCGGCGCCGCCCGTGAGCACCATGCCCGATGCCACCATGTTCTCGAAACCGCTGCGCCGCAATTCATTCAATACCAGGGAATACAGTTCCCGGTAACGCGCCTCGACCACCTGCGCCAATGTTTGCCGCGCAAGCTGGCGGGACGTGCGGTCGCCAACACTGGGCACACGGATGCTTTCATCACTGCCCGCGAGCTGTTCCAGCGCGCAGGCGTACTTGATCTTGATATCCTCGGCGTGTTGAGTGGGTGTACGCAGCGCAACCGCGATGTCATTGGTCACCTGGTCACCGGCAATCGGGATACAGGCGGTATGCCTGATCGCACCATCCGAGAACACCGCGATATCGGTCGTACCGGCGCCGATATCCACCAGACATACGCCCAGGGCCTTCTCATCTTCACTCAGGGCGGCATAACTGGCCGCCAGCGGCTGCATGATCAACTCGTCCACCATGAGGCCACAGCGGGCCACGCATTTGCCGAGGTTCTGCGTAGCGCTCATAGCCGCCGTCACCACGTGCACGTGTGCTTCGAGACGGACTCCGGCCATGCCGATGGGCTGGCGGATACCGTCCTGGTTGTCGAGTACATACTCCTGCGGCAGCACGTGCAAGATTTTCTGGTCAGCGGCCACCGGCACCGCGCGGGCAGCTTCAAGGACGCGTTCAACGTCACCCTCCGAGACTTCCCTGTCCTTTATCGCTACCGTGCCATCTGAATTCATGCTGCGGATATGGTTGCCGGAAATGCCGGCAAATACGGAGTGGATTTCGCACCCCGCCATCAATTCTGCTTCCTCGACGGCCCGTTGAATCGCCTGTTCCGTGGAAGTCATATCCACGACCACACCGCGTCTCAGTCCGCGTGACGGGTGGGAGCCCAGCCCGATGACCTCTACCGACCCGTCAGTCTGTAGTTCGCCCACAATGGCGACAATCTTGGAGGTACCAATATCCAGCCCGACGACCAGTGATTTTTCAGCTTTCTTCGCCATATTCCCCTGCAATGATGTCTATGTTCTGTGGCCATAACACGGCAAAGCCGTTGGTATACCTGAGATCTACGCTGACAGGCGGCACCGACTGTCCCTGCGTCAGTTCCGCCCACGTGGAGACCAGGGTATCGAGATTTTTAAATACATCACCCTTTCCAAATTTGACCTCGGTGCCGCCACTCAAGCGGGCCGACCAGGAACCACGCGGGTCTAGTGTCAGGCGGTCCACGTGTTGTCCGATCTTTACGAGCCTGTCGTCGAATTTTCTCCAGTTCTCAAAAACGAGCCCCAACTGGGTCTGTGGACCTTCGAGCCATGGCAAACCCTGTATTTCCTTTGCCGATGGCACGCTGAATGGCAGCCCGCCGGAATCCAGAAGGTAGTCGTCGACCCAGTGCACAACAGGCGTATGCTCGTGGATGGTTACCTGCACCGTATCCGGCCAGATTTTCTGCACGGAGACACTGGCAACCCACGGCATTTCACCGGCAATTTCGCGCATCACGCGTGTATTTACCGTAAAGAAGCTGCCGCTGACATAGGGTAACAACCTGGCCCTTACCTGCTCTGCGCTGACCCGTTCGAACGGGCCGTCTATTTCGAGCCAGCGAATCGGCCAACGCTCCTGCGCAATCATGCCGTTGTAAACCCACGCCACGCCCGCCACCGCAAAAACAAACAGCACCAGGGTCACGGCCGCGCCTGAACTGAAGCCCCGGTTGCCGTAACGCATGGCCTGTTTTCTCGGATTGCTCACAGGCTGCTCTCCAGGATTCTCCAGACCAGTTCGTCAAAATCGATCCCGATTTGCGCTGCCGCCTGCGGAACCAGGCTGTGATCGGTCATGCCCGGGGCCGTGTTGACTTCGAGGAACCAGGCCTTACCGGTTTCATCGATGATGAAATCAACCCTGCCCCAACCGGAACACTCCAGGGCATGAAAGGCCTCGAGTGACAGCTTTTGCATTTCCGTCTCCACACCGGCGGGCAAACCGCATGGACAAAAGTAGCGGGTGTCGTCAGATTCATACTTGGCCGCATAGTCATAAAAACGACGGGGTGTTTCTATATGAATCAGGGGCAGGACCAGGTCGCCGATAATACCGGCAAAGTATTCGTTGCCCGTCACTGCGGGCTCGACGATCACGTGTTCGTCATATTCACGCGCCAGGGCAATTGCCCCCGGAAGTTCATCGATTTTTTCAACCTTGGAAATTCCGATACTGGATCCGAGGCCGGCGGGTTTTACAAACAACGGCAACCCCCATTCCTCTATGAATTCATCTGCTAATTCATCGCCACCGGTCAACAGGTAAAACGGTGGCGTACTGATCCCCTGCCTTTCCCAGATCCACTTGGACCTGACCTTGTCCATGCTTATGGCTGAACCGAGCAGGCCGGTGCCGGTCACCGGGATGTTCATTAATTGCAAGGCGCCCTGGATTGCACCATCTTCACCACCTGGACCATGCATCAGGTTGAATACCCGGTCGATGCGGCCTTCCTTGATGGCATCGAACAGGCCGGCGCTGCCGTCGAACATCTCGCAGCTGATACGGTTTCGCTGCAAGGCGGCAAATACGGCCTGCCCGCCCGCCAGGGAAACTTCCCGCTCGGCACTTTCGCCACCAACCAACAGGCCCACGTTACCGAAGGTGCCGGGGTCGTTGGTTTTCATTGACGGGACCGGGTTCATGCCGACTCCCCCAACCGAAAACCGTCAGTGCGTAATTCCTGAGCTATCTGTTCGATACTTCCTGCACCCATCAAAAGCACCAGGTCACCGTCATGCAGCATGGCGGGCAGGGACAGGGGCAGTTCCTCCACATCGGGCACCAGCACCGGATCGACCTTGCCGCGCGCACGGATGGACTTGCAGAGCGCGGCGCTGTCGACACCTTCGATTTCCGACTCTCCGGCGGAATAAATGTCGGTCAACACCACGACATGCGCATCTGAAAGTACACGGCTGAATTCATCAAAAAGATTGGCAGTGCGCGTATAACGGTGTGGCTGGAACACGGCCACGATGCGTTTTTCCGGCCATCCCTCGCGGGCAGCCGCAATGGTCGCCTCAAGTTCTGAAGGATGGTGGCCGTAGTCCTCGATTACACGCACCTGACCGTTATCGATCGGCAGGTCTCCGATCTCGGCAAAACGCCGTCCAACACCTTTGAATTCATGCAGGCAACCCACTACGTCTCTGACTTCAATACCAATTTCCCAGGCCACGGCAATGGCGCCCAGTGCATTACGCACATTGTGCAAGCCCGGCAGGTTAATACTCACATCCACCGGCTCCGCAGGTTGCGGCAACTGCACTTTGAAAGACATATTTCGCCCGTTCTGGCGAATTTCGGTGGCGCGAATATCGGCAGATTCAGAGAGCCCGAATGTCACCACGGCGCGGCCCAGTTGCGGCACCAGGGCCTGGACCTCGGGGTCATCTATACACAGTATCGCCGCACCATAAAAGGGCAGGTGATGGAGAAATTCAACAAATGCGTTTTTGAGATTTTCAAAGCTGTTGTTGTAACTCTCGAGGTGGTCACGGTCGATGTTGGTCACAAGTGCGATGATCGGTTGCAACAATAAAAATGATCCATCACTCTCGTCGGCCTCGGCGAGCAGGTATTCACCCTGTCCGAGCCTTGCGTTGCTTCCCCAGGAATTAACCACGCCACCGATAACAAAGGTCGGGTCAAAACCCGCTTCGGCCAGCAGGCTGGCCGTCAGGCTGGTCGTCGTGGTCTTGCCATGGGTGCCGGCAACCGCGATCCCGCGCTTAAATCGCATCAGTTCCGCGAGCATCTGTGCCCTTGGAACGACGGGAATTCTCAGCTCCCTCGCTGCAACCACTTCGGGGTTGTTGTCAGGTACGGCCGTAGACACGACCAGCACGTCCACACCTTCTATGTGTGCTGCGCTGTGACCGATGAATACCCTGACTCCTAGATTACTCAAACGCCTGGTTGCCCTTGAATCCCGCAGGTCGGACCCGCTTACTTTGAAACCCTGGTTGACGAGCACCTCGGCAATACCATTCATACCCGTGCCGCCAATGCCGACAAAATGCACCCGTTTTATACGGCGCATTGGGCGCAAGTGTCCGCTATAGGAATTCATGTGACCACCCATTCCCGGCAGGCTTCCACTACTTTTTCAGCAGCGTCAGGCAGCGCCTTGTGCCTGGCTGCGATGGCCATGGATAGCAGGACCTTGCGATCGGAAAGCAGCGGTTTCAATGCCGCTGCCAGCGTCCGCGCATCGAGCGATGACTGCGACAGGATGATCGCTGCCCCGGCATCGGCCAGGTATTCAGCATTGCGTGTCTGGTGGTCATCGACAGCATATGCAAAAGGCACTAGCACCGACGCAACACCGGCTGCTGCCAGCTCAGCCACGGTGAGTGCGCCCGACCTGCAGATGACAAGATCGGCCCACCCATAGGCCTCGGCCATGTCACTGATGAAGGGTGTGATTTCAGCTTCAACCCCGGCGGCCGAATAGGCTTGAGTAGCCTCATCAACGCGCGTCGCGCCGGCCTGGTGACGGATTTCAATATTCACCGATGCAGGCAGTATCTGTAGTGCTTCGGGCACCACTTTGTTCAATACCTGGGCGCCCTGGCTGCCACCGGTAACCAATACACGGAGAGGCCCATCGCGCTCCGCCAGGCGAACTTGCGGATCGGCAATTGCAGCGACTTCGCGGCGAACCGGGTTACCGCTGTCAAGTGCCGACACCTGCTCCGGAAAAGTGCCCGGAAAACCCTGCAGAATTTTGCGGGCAAACCGTGATAGCAGGCGATTGGTCATACCCGGGATGCGATTCTGTTCATGCACCAGCACGGGTATGCGCCTGGTCCAGGCGGCGATACCTCCGGGTGCTGCCGCGTAGCCGCCAAAACTGATGGCGCAAGCCGGACGGTTCACTCCCATCAGGCGCCGCGCCTTCCATACTGCACGCAGTAACATGAATGGCATGCGTACCCAGCGCATCAGCCCCTTGCCACGTAAACCGCTGATGGCGACCACGTCGATATCGATGTCGGCAGCCGGCACGGTACGCGTTTCCATACCACCTTCTGCACCAAGCCAGCGCACCGGTATATTGGCCGCCTTCAGGGCATCGGCCACCGCGAGGCCGGGAAATATATGACCGCCGGTGCCACCCGCCATGATCAATACTCCCTCACCCTTCCGGTTCATCGGCGCACTCCGGCCTTCCTGGGTGTACGCGCGATGTTAAGCGGCGCGTCACGGTCCAGTTCATAACGGATTCTGAATACAACCCCGAGGGCCAGGAAAGTCATCAGCACACTGCTGCCACCGGAACTGATCAATGGCAGGGTAAGTCCTTTCGTTGGCAGCACACCGAGATTCACCCCCATGCTGACAAGGGCCTGCAGACCGATCCAGAGACCAACACCAAACGCCAGATTACCCGCAAAGGGCCGTTCCATGCGGTGCGCCATCAGCCCGATGATCATGATGCGTGAGACCAGCAACATGAAAAGCGAGAGGACAAAAATCACACCCAGCAATCCAAATTCCTCGGCCAGCACGGCGAAAATGAAATCGGTGTGCGCCTCGGGCAGGTAAAACAGTTTCTGAATACTGGCGCCCAGGCCAACACCCAGCACTTCACCGCGGCCCACCGCGATCAGGGCCTGGGTGAGCTGGAAACCGCTGTCATAAGGATCGGCCCACGGGTTCATGAAGCTGACGATACGCCGCAAGCGGTAGGGTTCCATCGCAGCAAAACCAAATACCGGAATGGCCGCCATCCCGAGAACAAAAATATGACGCCACGCCGCACCTGCCAGCCATACCATGCCGCCCACGATGGCCGTGATTACGGCGGCGCTGCCCATATCCGGCTGCATCAGCAATATGCCGGTCAACATGGCTGCCAGCATCAATGGTTTGAGCGTATCAAAAAACCGTATTTTGACCATGTCGGCCTTACGCACCAGGTATCCGGCCATGTAGATAATCACCATGACCTTGACCGCTTCGACCACCTGGAAATTCGCAAATCCAAGGCTTATCCAGCGTGCGCTGCCATTGACTCTGTGTCCGATACCGGGAATGAACACCAACAGCAGCATGAGCGCGGACAGCAGCATCATGGGCCGGCTGATACGCTCGAGGAAAGCGATCGGTATCGACCTGAAAAAAGATGCAAGCATCAAACCAAGCAGGACGTAAACGAGGTGACGCAGGACGTAGTAGTAGGATGACACTCCATGACTTTCAGCAATCGCGATCGATGAGGAACCCACCATCACGAGGCCGGAGGCAACAAGCAGCAATACTGGAACCAGCAACCAGGCATCCACCTGCACCGATCTGTTCAGACGTGATCGCCTCAAGGCCTGTTGTTGGCTGGCGGTGTTAATCATCTTATCTTCAAGGTCGCCAGACCGGCCAGGACAAGGATCACCGAAATTATCCAGAAACGAACGATAACCCGGGGCTCAGGCCAGCCTTTCAATTCAAAATGATGATGGATCGGCGCCATGCGGAATATTCTGCGACCGGTCAGCTTGAACGAGGCGACCTGCAAAATAACCGACAGGGTTTCCATAACGAAAACACCGGCCATCAGTGTAAAAACCAGTTCCTGGCGCACAATTACCGCGATCAAACCAAGCGCTGCTCCCATGGCCAGCGCACCGATATCCCCCATGAAAACCTGTGCCGGATAGGTGTTGAACCACAAAAACCCCAACCCGGCGCCCGCCAGTGCACCGCAAAATACCGTCAACTCTCCGGCGCCAGCGATATACGGTATGGCGAGGTAGTCTGAAAAAACCGAGTGGCCGGTGACATAGGCAAAAATACCGAGGGCCACTGCCAGGAAAACCGCCGGCATGATCGCCAGCCCGTCAAGACCGTCCGTCAGGTTGACGGCATTCGAATACCCGACGATAAAGAAATAGGTCACAAAGACGTAGCCCATGCCCAATGGAATAACGACATCTTTGAAAAATGGCACGATAAGCTCTGTCTCTGCGGGAGACTGCGAGGTCGAATACAGGTAGATTGCAGCGCTCAAACCGATGATCGACTGAAAAAGGTATTTCCAGCGTGCCGCCAGGCCGGCTGAATCCTGCAGAACCAGTTTTTTGTAGTCGTCCACCCATCCGATTACGCCAAATGTGAGGGTTACCAGCAAAACTGTCCAGATATAGCGGTTGCCCAGGTCCGACCACAACAAGGTAGAAACCACAATGGAAAACAGGATCAGGGCTCCGCCCATGGTAGGTGTGCCTGCTTTCGAGAAATGAGATTCCGGACCCAGCTTCCTGATCGGCTGACCCACCTGCCTCTTGACCAGGCGGCGGATAAATGACGGACCTAATACCAGTGAAATCGCCAGGGCGGTCAAAGCCCCGAGGATGCCGCGCAAGGTGATGTAGGCGAAGACATTGAAGTCGGGATTGATTTCGGCCAGCCATGTGAACAATTCCAATAACATCAGCCATTCACCTCGAGACGGTCTTGCCCATTGGATATGGCATCGACAACGTGCTCCATACCCATTGAACGGGAACCCTTGACCAGGCAAGCCACCCCGGGTCTGAGTTGTGCGTGCAGGGCCTCGATTAACTCCTCCCTGCTGTCGAAATGCTCGGCCATTTCTCCAAATGCATCAACGGCGGCCGTGCTTGCCTCTCCCAATGCGAACAGACGTTTAACCCCCAGCGAGCGTGCCGCATCCCCCAACTCCGCATGCATCTTGCGGCTATCGGTGCCGAGTTCCTTCATATCACCCATGACCAGCCAGGGTTCCCCGTTTTGCGTGGCGAGCACCTGCAGGGCTGCATATAGCGAAGCGGGATTGGCATTGTAGGTATCATCGATCACGGTCCAGCCTGCGTTCGCATGCTTAAGGCTGAGGCGACCCGGCACCGGGCTGACCAGTTCGAGTCCTTTCCTGATACTCGCAAGCGTTATACCCAGTGCCAGGCAAATCGCGGTTGCTGCCAGCGCATTGGTCAGGTTGTGCAAGCCCGGCAGCGGTAGCTGCAACCGAAATTCACCCGCAGGTGTGTTCACCACGACCTTGCCGGCAGCCTGAAACGCCTGGATGCTGTCCTCGCCTTCGCCGTTAAAGTAGATGATTTTTCCAGCCTTGTTGACGCCCTGCCATAGCCCTACCCATGGCTCGGCTGCATTCATTATGGCTACTCCGTCCGGCGGCAATGCGGCATACATCTCGCCCTTGGCCCGGGCCACACCCTCTTCATTGATAAATCCCTCGAGGTGTGCGGGACCGATGTTGGTAATGACGCCCACATCCGGCCGGGCGATGGCGGCCAGGTAAGCGATATCACCTGGCTTGCTTGCGCCCATCTCCAGCACGGCATAATCATGTGATTTGTCCAGCTGGAATACCGTCAGGGGCAAGCCCAGTTCGTTATTGAAATTACCCATGGTCGCCAAAACCGTTCCTTCCTGCCTGAGGATGCTTGCGACCATTTCCTTGACCGTTGTCTTGCCATTGCTGCCTGTGATTCCAACGACTTTTGCTGAGCATTGCCCGCGCCAATACCCGGCAAGAACACCCAGCGCCGCCTGTACATCCTCTACCTGCAACAGCGGCAAATCAGAGGGGACACGGCGGCTGACAACCGCGGCAACCGCACCACGGTCCATCGCTTGCCCGATATAGTCATGCCCGTCAACTGTCCGCCCGGGTAACGCTGCAAACAACATCCCCGGTCTTACCTGCCGGCTATCCATCGTGATACCGGTAAAACTGATATCACTTTGCAGCGGTGTGCAATTCAGCACATCGGCAAGCTGGCTGAGGCCCATGTGGATCATGCCGCATCTCCCAGGGCGTGCCGGATGACATACTCATCGCTAAATGGAATTTTTTGTCCGCCGATCTCCTGCCAGGTCTCGTGGCCTTTACCGGCTACCAGCACCACGTCTCCGGGTTTGCATCTCGCTATGGCCCGCCGGATCGCAACTTCCCTGTCCGGTTCAATCGTAGCCTTGCCCGGTTGTTCGAGTCCGGCCACCACGTCTTCGATGATCTTGTTGGCGGATTCGTTCCTGGGGTTGTCACTGGTAACAAATACATCGTCTGCCAGCAACTCCGCAGCGCGGCCCATTTGCGGCCGTTTGCCCTGGTCACGGTTGCCGCCGCAACCAAATACGCACAGCAACCTTCCATTCAGGTGAGCCCTGACCGCTTGCAAGGCGCTTTCGAGCGCGTCGGGCGTATGGGCATAATCGACCACCACCACCGGCTGGCCCATGTTGCCGCCCAGGCGCATCATTCTGCCAGGCACGGGCTGCATTAACTCGACCTGGTGCAGAGCCCTGTGCCAGGGCATTCCAAGCAAAACCAGCGTGCCCACGGCCGCCAACAGGTTTGAGGCATTGAACTCACCCAAAAGGCAGGTGTGTACTTCCTCGGAGCCCCATGGCCCGGTCATGCGAATATTCATGCCATCGATATCGATCGAACGTATTTTGCCTCTCAGCTCCGCACCTTTCTGTAGACCGAAACTGAGCATTTGCATACCACCGTTGAGTTCACCAAACCACTTTCGGCCATAGGCGTCATCGTGATTGATAATCGCGAAAGACGGCGCGTGCTCGGTAAAAAGCAGACGTTTGGCTGCGGCATATCCGGCCATATCATGGTGGTAATCCAGGTGGTCGCGGCTGAGGTTGGTAAATATTGCCGCGTCGAACTGGATAGTCTGGCAACGGTGCTGCTGAAGTGCATGTGATGAAACTTCCATCGCAAGATGTTCTATACCCGTCTTCACACATTCGGCAAGCACCTGCTGCAAGCGAAATGTGTCGGGTGTCGTGTGTTCGGCGCTTTGCAGGTTACCGAGAGGACCATAGCCCAGCGTACCCACCATTCCGGCATTTCCGTATACACGCTGCCAGGACTGGGCGAGGAAGTGTGCAACCGAGGTTTTACCATTGGTGCCGGTCACACCAGCGATCAGCATCTGCTCTGAAGGAGCGGCATAGAACCGTGACGCAAGTTCCCCGAGCTTATCACCCAACCCTTCGACCCTGGCAACCGGCACATCAAGCGCCGGAACAGTTTTTAAGCCATCATGAATGACAGCCGCCGCGCCGGCATCGACCGCAGCCCGGGCATAGTCCAGACCGTGGCCCAGCTGGCCCTTGACGGCCACGAAGGCGTCACCCGGATTGATTCTGCGGTTATCCAGGCCAATCCCGGTAAGCCTGGTCGCAGGCGCATCAACCCAGCCTTCCAGTAATTCTTGTAGGGTCATGGCCAAGGTCAGTCCTCCGCCACGACTTCATCGGTACCGGCATCGACCAGCATGTTCTGGTAATCGTCCGGTGGGATATTCAATATGCGCATCGCGCCGGTCATTACTTCCGAAAACAGCGGCGCAGCCACCAGTCCGCCGTAATATTCATCGCCAGTCGGGTCATTGATCACGACTATGCAAACCAGGCGAGGGTTACTGGCCGGGCCGAAACCTGCAAAACTCGAGACATACCGGGCGGCTGCATAACCCGAAGCGCTGGCCTTGTGTGATGTACCGGTTTTTCCTGCAATCCGGTAATTGGCTACTCGGGCCCTGCTTCCGGTACCGACACGCGTTGGCACCGTTTCAAGCATTTTCGCTACCGCATTAGCGATATCGGGGTCGATTGCAGATATGGGCGGATTGTTGGAACCCTGGATAAAGGCGGGCTGGCGTAATTTGCCGCCGTTGGCAATGGCTGCGTAGGCCTGCGCCAATTGCAAAGGAGTGGCGGAGACACCGTAACCATATGAAATGGTTGCCTGTTCCAGACGTCTCCAGCGACGGTGATTGCGAAGCACCCCGGCTGACTCACCGGGAAAACCGGTGCCGGTTGCCTCACCGAAGCCGAAGCGACTGTAGGTGTCCCACATTTCTACCGGTTCCAGTTGTAGCGCCAGTTGTGTCACACCGACATTGCTCGATTTGGTCAATACGCCGGTGACATCCAGCAGACCGTAGTTATTGTGGTCACGTATGGTATGGCCGGAAATCACCGTGTATCCCGGCGACGTTTCAACCGGGGTGTCAGGGTCGGCGATACCATGTTCCAAAACCGAGGCAATGGCAATGGGCTTCATGACCGAACCGGGCTCTATGACATCGGTTACCGCCCGGTTACGCATCCCATCGGTATCGTGCCCCGGATCATTGGGGTTATAGGAGGGTTGGTTGACCATTGCCAGCACTTCGCCGGTATCGACATCCAGAACCACCACGCTGCCCGAACGCGCACCATGCTGAAGCACCGTGCTCTTCAGTTCGCGGTAGGCGAGGTACTGCAAACGCTTGTCGAGCGTGAGACGCAGGTCGGAGCCTGGCACCGACTCCTTGATCAGTTCGACTTCTTCAACCGTCTGGCCTTTACGGTCCTTGATGACGCGCTTGCTGCCCGGACTGCCAGCGAGCCAACTATCGTAGGCGAGTTCCAGACCTTCCTGGCCAACATCATCGATATTGGTAAAGCCGATAACATGGGATGTGACTTCACCGGCGGGATAAAAGCGGCGATATTCCTTCTGCAGATTGACCCCGGGAATTTTCAACGCACGAATTTTGTCGGCGACATCCGGATTCAGTCGTCTGCGCAACCAGACAAATTCCTTGGCCGAGCGCTGTGTCAACTTGCGTTCGATCTCTTCTGCGTTAGCCTTTAACAGGGTCGCCAGTGGCTTGATGTTCTCCGGGTACTCAAGCAATTGACCGGGGTGTACCCATATGGAGTCTACCGGGGTGCTGACCGCCAGTGGTTCACCGTTGCGATCGCTGATAACACCCCGTGTCGAAGCAATTGTGACTTCCCGCAAATAACGGGCTTTTCCCTGGCCCTGCAGGAAGTCAGTCTCCATGACCTGTAAATTCACCGCACGTGCAATCAGTGCAAAAGAACACAACATGAAAATCAGCAACAAGGCGTAAAGCCTGCTGCTGGGAATCATATTTTTAGGCTGTTTCTTCAAGGACGTACAACCAGTATCAGTGTCTCGTCGGGTTGCGTCATTTGCAACTCCCCACGTGCTGTTTTTTCAATCTGGCTGGCATCCGCCAACCAGCCCTGTTCAATCTGCAGACGGCTCCACTCAGCCAACTCCTCATCCTGGAACGCTTCGAGGGCACCCAGTTCAACAGCCAGCAGGCGGCTCTGGTGCCGGGTGTAGACGACCCCCAACGCACTGCCGACGTCAGCGATCAAAACCAGGATCAGTATCAGTATTTGCGAGTTCAAGCTATCTTCTCCGCAACCCTCATAATTGCACTGCGTGCCCTGGGATTTGCGGAGATTTCTTCTTCGGAGGCTCGAATCGCTTTACCAATCAACTTCAGTCGCGGGGACCAGTCCGGGTGTTCGGGAACATTGCGAAGGACCTTACCTGGTCGCACGGCTTCTCTGAATGTCCGCTTGACCAGGCGATCCTCCAGGGAGTGAAAACTGATTACCACCAGCCTTCCCCCCGGGCGCAGTTGCCCGATTGATGCTTCCAGCCCTGCGGCCAGATCACCCAGTTCGTTATTGACAGCTATTCGGATTGCCTGAAAGCATCGTGTTGCCGGGTGCTTTTTTTCCCGGTTACCTATCGCCGTCTCGATAAGCTCCGCCAGCTGAGTGGTTGTTACCAATCGTTGCTGCTGCCTAGCTGTCACGATGCTCCGGGCAATCCTGCGCGCATAGCGCTCCTCTCCAAACTCCCAAAACACGCGGGACATTTCCCGCTCCGGTGTCTCTGCCAGCCATTCGGCTGCAGACACACCCTTTGTTGGGTCCA
>Ga0316201_10000756_pt1 | contig 19869 bp, 15 predicted proteins | sample CS6wburrow_MG_FD_204516 | JGI IMG/M metagenome (GOLD analysis project Ga0316201, IMG submission 204516) | Coastal sediment microbial communities from Delaware Bay, Delaware, United States - CS-6 worm burrow | ecosystem: Environmental > Aquatic > Marine > Coastal > Sediment | place: USA... | reverse complement strand
AATTCAGATTGCAACTCTTCCCCACTACTAGGGGTAAATCCCATTTTAAAATGTGGTAACCTGTCATACCATGGACCCGGAACACCCATCTGTTCCGTGCAATTCTCTGAAGAAAGTTCGGTAATAGGATGTAAATTACGATCTGCAGCTATGGCTCCAAAATAATCATTCCCTAATTCTTCTAACTGGTCATCAACCTTCCTTTTCACCCATACCTGACTTATTAAGTCGTCTTGCCAATCTGTAAACAGGCTTACGGAATAACCCCCGGAAAGTATGGCGTCAAAATTATCTTTTAAGGATTCAAGAGGCAGATTTTGAAAAACATCCTGTCGGACCTCAAAAGTCTTCTCCATATCCAGAGTAACTTTTGTTATAATGCCAAGAGCCCCTAGATTGACAACGGCCGCATGCAGCATGTTTTCGTCCTCCTCCCTGCTTAACCTGATAATATCTCCATTTCCGGTGACCAATTCAAGTCCACTAACGGCGGTTGCCAGGTTTCCATTATCTACGCCCGAACCATGGGTTGCCGTAGCACAGGCCCCGGCGACCGAGATGTGCGGCAGGGAAGCTAAATTATGAACCGCATAACCCCTTTCATGGAGTTCAGGTGCAAAATCTCCATATTTTGTTCCTGCCCCAACCGTGACCTTCATTGATTCCTCATCAATTCCTATCACTCCCTTCAGGTTCTTCGTAGAAATCTGGTTTAAGGGACTATCTGCAATATTATTAAAGCAATGACAAGAACCTAAAGCCTTCTGTGTCTTAAGCCTTTTCATGAGCCCTTGTAGTTCTTGTACCGTATTGGGCTCATAGAGGTTTTTAGCCTTATAAACATAATTCCCAGCCCAGTTCTTCCGCAATACCAAAGGTTCTGTTTCTTTTATCACTTTTTCCTTGTCCGATTTGCAAGCGGATAAAGGTACTAAGGCTGTTGCGGTGGCAAAAGTGGCAGTTGTTCTTATAAAGTCTTTTCTTTTCATGATTTTGCCGTAATTATTTTGGCTCCATAATTAATTCCAAATTATCATTAGAACCTGTCATTTCCCAATGTCCTAGAGAGATAGGGATATTCCCAATACTATTTAACTTATCAAAAAAGTCTTTAAGTATAAATGGTTTTCCCTCCTCTTCCAGGTGTTTGGCATAGGCCGCCATGGCGTTTTCCAAAAGATACTTTCCTGTAATATAACTGGTGCCGTATCCCGGTTGTCGAAGGTACAGATGCTGTTCAAAAATGAGTAATTCCTTTTCCGTTTTCATCCATCCCCTGGGCGTATACTCCGAGTGTATTCCCCCGGCCTCTTCCATAGTCATTTCGTTGGCGTGCGCATATAATGATCCCAAACCTCTTGCAGCCCTCTGAGCGATCATAATATATACTATTTCCCTGGCCCTGGGACTATCGTTGTAAAGGCCGGCTTGCATAAAGATTTCTTCAACGGCGGTAGCTGTACCCTCATTTCTGGAATCAAAAATATTATATAATAACGGACCACGACGTATTTCACTTTTATGAGGTTCAAACTCCATCCTGGCTAATTCAAACCAATGATAAAAATGGGAATACAAAGGCCTGGGGTCATAATGTGCTCCTATCAGGAAAAAGTTTCGTTTCTCCCTGGGAACAAATTCACCAAGTTGTTCGCGTAAGGCAGGCTCAAAATATGGCTTTACAGTTACTATCTCCTGCTCATTTAAAAAGCTGATAAGACTATTTGCTGCATAATCTGCCAGCTTTTGGTAAGCTTCCGGAGAGTTGGCATCTTCCAATTCCGGTAAATCTCTATTCTTATGTTCTTCCAATTTTAAGGAAGTCCAGGCCCTGGCCAGTTCTCTTTTTAAAATCATGACCTCATCCTCCCAGGTCAAAGGAACGAGGTGTACATTTTGAAGGTACCAGGTGTAATTTTCTTTACCAATTCCTGAAGGCCCGGTTTTAAAACCCGACTGTTCCTTTAACCACAATACGAAATTATCTGTAGAGGCAATGGCCTGGTCTACGACGGATACTATTTCCTCGTCAGTTTTTATTTCCTCTTTTTCCTTAAATTCTTTCAGGACCTTACTTTGTTCCCGGATATCTCTAATACCTGTTATCCACAAATCTTTTGCATTAGCGGTCAGGTTCTTTTTAGCCTGTTCATTTAAACCGGGGATTACCTTAAGGTCTTTAATCAGGCGTGTCCGCTCACTTTCGGATAAAGGATAGCTGTACGTCCATAATTCTGTAGTTCCGTGATGGGTGGGGCCTTCATGGGCAGGAACATCACTTTTAGATGTCCAAACTGACTTATAAAATGCCGGATCTCGTTCCCAGGGCCTAAGCACTCTATAATTGAAATCATAGCCATTCATTTCGGCCCATATGATCATCCAATCAACTTGTTCAGGAACAGACCAGGAAGTAGTATCTATAGCCAGCAGTTCAGCTCTTAACGTATTAAATTGGGGATGTCTTTTCTCAAAAGCAGACAGTGTATAATCTGGTACGCCATTTAATTTCGGTGGATTTTCAAATGACCTCCATTTACTAAACAGACTTACTAACGCCTCGTATTTATTGCTGGTGTATTCTGTATGTAAGGGTGCCTTTTCCTGTTCCTGTAAACAACTTACAAACAGGAAAGAGATGAGAATCATTAAAGAAAAATATTTCATATTGGCCATGTGTTTATTATTTCTAAATATATAAATTCCTTCTTCTCTAATATTACCCTTTCCCATTTAAATTGTTTTGGCTTATTGTTTGTGTGAAAGCACAGGCGTTAGTATCTGTATTTTTTGAATAATTTCCATGTCATCTTGAATCAAGACCCTGTTTTGAGCAAGTTATATATATTGCCCGCGGTTGGCGATAGGTAACCCCGCCAATAAAAGCAACTTTTGTTACGCTATCTAATGTGCACATGTAGCCGATAAATATATCCAAGAGTTTTAACCAATATAAAGTTCCGTTAATAAGGTTCATTAAATAATACATATGATGAAGATCATTTATTCACTTTAAAACAAGGTGTATTTTTAAATGAATTTTAGTAGGGTACGTTTAATTAAAAAAACAAAAATCAAACCAATTAAGTAAACTATAAAAAATGAAACAGACAACTAATTTAGGATTAACAATAATCGCACTGATATTTGTTGTTATATTCACACTTCAAAACACTACTGAAGTAAGTATTACGCTATTATTTTGGAACATTAAAACATCATTAGCTTTATTAATATTTTCTTTATTTTCTTTTGGTATTATAATTGCAATTTTTGTTCTAACGCCAATAATTTTAGCACTTAAATCTACATTAAAAAAAGACAAAAAAATCATTTCTGAATTACAAGAAACCAGTGACGCGTATTCTGAAAAGCAAGTAGAAAATAATTAATATCCGGCTAAAGCGTATGGTATATAAAATTGCCTGAATAGTAGTGAAATAAGGAGTTATAGTTCATATAAAGATTATCGTAATTTGAAAGAGAATAGCCCCCCTGTTGGCTCGAGCCTGCCTACTCCACAGACACATGTGTCACGCTCGTGACATATTAAAATCCAGGCCCCTGATGGGGTATACTCCGCCTCCAACCAGGGCTACATCTGTGGCTCTATCTAATGTGGTTGTCTCTAAAAATATGGTACATCAGCCAATTGACTATCTAGTCAATAATTCAGTATCTTGGTAAGGAAACCACCATCCATTCTCTCACATGATTAAATTCTTTAGAAAAATTCGTCAGCGACTACTAACTGAAAACAAGTTCAGTAAGTATCTTCTTTATGCTATTGGTGAAATTGTTCTTGTCGTTATAGGGATTCTCTTTGCCCTTCAAATCAACAATTGGAATATGAATAAGAATGAAATGGCAGAGATGAAAAATTACTATGTTAAAATTCATGAAGAGATTACGGACACTCAAAAAAGATCTATCTGGTTTAGTACTGTACTAGATACACTAATTCAACACAACAATAGAAGCCTTGACATTATCAATTTAAAAAACAAAGACTCATTGTATCTTCTAAAAGAAACTTTAGGTGCTTTAGGCACGGCTTACAAGAGCGATTTTTCCTTTCCAATAATTAATGAGTTTTTAAATGAAGGTTATTTGGCAAAGATTAAAAATGACTCTCTAAAACTTGGATTTCAGTATTTTAGCATGGCATTAATCGGGTTGAAAAGTGTAGATGACTATCTAGACAATCAATATTCCACTGCTATAGAACCTTACTTTTATAATACTATTAATTATGTCGAAGTAGTGCATGGTGGCACTGTTAATAGTGGTTTAAAAACAGGAGGTCCTACTACTAACTATGAGCAATTTTACAATAATTTAGAGCTTTGGAATTTACTAACTTTTAAAGTTGAAACCTTAATCATTCAAAAACACAGAATAGATACGTTATATAACATCTTGGAAATTATTGATAGTAAATTACAAAAGGAGCTAAACAACAATGATAAAATTCTTTAGAAAAATTCGTCAAAAAACTAGTATCTGAAAACAAATTCAGCAAATACACCAGGCTGCCATCAGATTGAAACTAGAGGTCAAATTGATAGCTAAAAACCTACCCCAACCATCCTTCCCTGTCCAGACTCCGGTATTGAATAGCCTCACCTATATGATGACCTTTGATACTACAAGCACCTTCCAAATCGGCTATGGTCCTGGCTACTTTTAAAATTCGGTCGTAAGCCCTTGCGGATAGGTTTAAGCGTTCCATGGCATTCTTTAGTAAGCCCAGAGAAGAATGGTTCAGTTTGCAGAATTCTCGTATTTGTTTCGTATTCATCTGTGCATTATAATGAACGGTTTCCAAACCCTCAAAACGTTGTGTTTGTATCTCCCTTGATTCAGTTACCCGTTTTCGAATGGCAATACTCCCCTCCCCTTTTCGCTCGTCTGAGAGCTTTTCAAAAGGAACCGGGGTTACTTCTATATGGATATCAATCCTGTCCAGCAAAGGCCCTGATATCTTGCCTAAATACCGCTGCATTTCAGCCGGAGAAGAGGTAACAGGTGAGTCAGGATCATTAAAATAGCCTCCGGGACTTGGATTCATACTCGCCACCAGCATAAAACTGCTGGGATAGGTAACCGTAAAACGTGCCCTGGAAATAGTCACTTCTCTATCTTCCAAAGGTTGCCGCATTACCTCAAGTACTCCCCGTTTAAACTCGGGCAATTCATCCAGAAACAAGACTCCGTTATGGGAAAGTGATATCTCACCAGGTTGGGGATAGGCCCCGCCGCCAACAAGGGCCACGTCTGAAATGGTATGATGCGGACTCCTGAATGGGCGCTGACACATCAATCCCATGTTCTTAACCTTACCCACCACACTATGTATTTTAGTGGTTTCCAGTGCTTCCTGCAGGGTCATTGGTGGTAATATAGAGGGTAATCGTTTAGCCAGCATGGTTTTTCCTGCTCCGGGGGGTCCAATCAGAATAATATTATGACCGCCGGCGGCGGCAATCTCCATACAACGTTTTATACTCTCCTGTCCTTTAACATCAGAGAAGTCGTGTTCAGGAAAATCCAGGTTTTTGTAAAACGCTGCCCTGATATCTATATGAGTCTGTTCAAGAGGAACTCCTTTATCAAAGAAAGTAATAACCTCAGCAATTTTTTCAACCCCATATACTTCCAGCCCTTCCACTATAGCGGCTTCACGAGAATTTACCTTGGGAAGAATAAACCCTTTAAACCCTTCTTCCCGGGCTTTAAGAGCAATAGGAAGTGCTCCTTTTATGGGCTGAAGGCTACCATCTAGTGAAACTTCACCCATAATAATATATCGTTCTAATTCCTCTGCAATAATCTGGCCCGAAGCTGAAAGAATACCAAGGGCCAGGGTAAGATCATATGCCGAACCCTCTTTTCTTAAATCTGCCGGGGCCATATTAATGGTGATTTTCTTTCCCGGAATTTTATAACCATTGTTGAGTAATGCAGCTGCAATTCTGTAATTGCTTTCCCTGATTGCGTTATCGGGCAAGCCTACCAAATGGTAACCAATACCTCTGTCAACATTTACTTCAACAGCTATGGTAGTTGCTTCTACTCCAAAAACGGCACTACCATATACTTTTGAAAGCATGCTTTTGTATCTGTACTAATAATCAACTTTTCAGTAAGATCATAGATACTATTCTTCACCGCAAAAAGACTGCAGACAAAGAAAAAATCCGATGGTAAAATATTGAAGGGTTAGTTTCCTTTAGGCAAAAACTTTAGTAAAGATTTTGACTTAGTCATGATTTCGTCCTTATTCATCATCATCTTCCTGAATTTGCCCTGGACAAATAATTCTGCCTGATCCTTATAATACGGACTTAAAGGGTTCCCTGATTGTCCGGTGGGCAAAATACTTACACTATTCTCTATATCTGAAAAGTCGACTATACGTCTGGTAGATGGTCCTGAATTAACCTTGTATTGGCCATCCTTAGTATATGGAAAATACATATTATTTATAACCTCTCTGGTACCGTCTACAGGAAAGGGACCCACGTTAAAAAAAGAACGGAACATGTCTACTTGTCCAATAGGATGTCCATGTTCCAACGTATGCACTTTATCCCAGGTCCATTGCGAGCTGCTTTCTCCAAACTCCTCTTTTAAGGATTGCAGGGCCATTTTAAAGGAAGTCAGAACAATATCTTTCTTATTTTCTATTGTCTCTTCGGTAAGGGTATTATCCCACCAAACCGATTCTTTTTTAAGAGCCATTGGAGCTATAAGCCGTTTGTGAAAATGTGTCGTTAAAAATTGTTGAAAAAGTTCGGTTCCAAGTTCGTCTTCAAAAGTATTACTTAAAAAGAAGTATACCCATCTGTGAAATATTGTGGCTTCAATACTCTTTAAATGAGAATCCCCATCCCAGGCACGTAGCTTATCCAGTAGATTTATATCATCCTCGCTCAACTCCTTAACATTGACGAGTTTGGTAAGATTCCTTAAAATTTCAACATTTACCGGTGAGGTACCATCTGTGATCATAATCATCATCGCGTTTTTGTCCCAATCATCAATCCCGTCTAATAATTCCACAATACGTTTAGCCCTGTTTTCAGGTAAATAGTAACCAGGATATTGCATTCCTGCTATAGAATCGGGTTGGTTATTCGCGGAGTATACATAGTTCCAGGGAGGATTTACTGCAGAAGGATTCTCGCTGAATTCCAGAAACCTGGTAGGTTCATAGGCACCGCTACTGCCATCCATAATTAACTTGGTCTGTGCACTATCCGGCATCTGGTATAACTTTGCCGTTGCCCACCATGCTACATTACCTTCCTTGTCGCCATACATCATGTTTAGACCCGGGGCATGTATTTTAGGCAATGCCATTTGAAATTGTTCAATATTCTGAGCATGGCTGGTCTCATAAAGTGCATGAAGTACTTTATTTTCCAGCTTGGTATAGATCCATGACATACTAATAGTCTTGTCACCTTTAATTTTATTGGATATGCTGTCCAATATGGGTCCGTGATGTGTTTTTTTATATCTAAGGGTTACATCTGCACTATCTTTGACTTTTATTATTCTCGTAACATTTTCATAATTCTCCCAACCCTCTTTGGTTCTGTATTTGGTACTGTCTGCCGGATTTGTTTCCTCATAATAAAAATCCACATCATCATTTTCAAACATGGTAACACCATACGCCAGATTTCTATCATGCCCCAATATGGGGAAAGGTATTCCCGCCATATGATAACCATATTTTTCATATCCCGGTACGCTTACATGGGCTTCGTACCATACAGAGGGTTGTGCAAAACCTATGTGTGGATCATTGGCAAGAATCACTTTGCCTGATTTTGTTTTGGAAGGTGATACTACCCAACTGTTGCTCCCTTCCAATTGAGGTAAAGGTAAATTAGCCAGGGCCTTTGAAATGGAAGCCACCATTTGAGCTTCTTTTGAATCCTCAGCTGCAGACTTATAATTCCTTATCCATTCCGTATTTTTATCCACATCAATTTCCAGGTCTTCTAAATATTCGGGGCCTAATTTATTGTTGATCATTGTTAGTAAAGGGTCTGTTTTTTGAGCCATAGCAAAGCTAAACGCCATATATCCAATAGAATTATAAACATCCTTGAGACTGAATGGTTCCTTAGTGATGCCTGTAAGATAAAATTCAACAGGAGTGGGTCCATTTTCTATAAATTGATTTATCCCGTCCAAATATGCCTCAGCAAGCTGTATTGTCTTGTTTGTACGATCGCTTTTTTCCACAGTTTTTGCAGAGGCCTCATCTATACCCAGGGAAAGAAAAAACTTGTCTGTTGCCAGTAATTTAGACCCAAAAACCTCAGAAAGTCCACCCCTTGCTACCCTTCTCAACAATTCCATCTGCCAGAGCCTGTCCTGGGCATGTACATAGCCTAGCGCCCTAAACGCATCTTCTTCATTTTGGCCATAAATGTGTGGTATCCCATAGAAATCATAGTAGACCGATACTGAATCAGACAGATTTAATAATTGTTTTTCACCTTCATATTCGGGTTTCAGGGTTTGAATGAAGATATATGAAGCCAGGAATAAAAGTCCAAGCACGATCAGTAAGATCAGGGAGATTTTTTTAATTTTTTTCACAAGTAAGTCTTTGAGGTTTAAAGATAAAAAAATAGAACCCTTATTAAATTATTAGTGTCTTTTTTTTGATCCGCCCTTTATAAATGGTTCCCAAAGACTTTAAAGACTACAATAGAAGATTAAACCAAAGATGCCCCAACTAGCAGACAAAAGTTTATGGTACTGTACTGGTTAGTTCCCCCTTTTTTAGGTCATCAAAGTTTTTAAGCCCCAGCTTTAACCAAATTCTATAAGTTTCGCTATCGGCATTTTGAATTGAAGAATTCAGGACTTCTAAATCAGGTGATAAAAGCACATAATAAGGTTGAGAAGCCGCTCCAAAGTTCAATGTTTGAAAAGTACCCCACTTCTCCCCAATAGATTCAATACTTTTAACCCTTCCTGAATCAAACTTATAATTGAATCTTTCATTTTCAGGCAAGGATTTCCTATCGTCAATATACAGGGAGATCAGTACGTAATCCTCATTGAGCATCTCGTAAATATCGGGTTCACTCCAGACGTTTTCTTCCATTTTTCTGCAATTAACACAGGCCCATCCCGTAAAGTCAAGTAAGATAGGTTTATTTTCTTTTTTTGCATAGGCCAACCCTTCTTCAAAATCTTTGAAACAATTAAGCCCAAGCGGACAATTATTATCTTTTTCCACAACAGAGTAAAAATCTGGAGGAGGAAACCCGCTTAATAATTTAAGATTGGTAACATTTAAGGTTCCTAATATTAAATACAGGGTAAAAGCAGAAGTTAAAATGCCAACTCCAATCCTGGTTTTTGATAGCTTTTGCCTGGGTCCTTCATGGGCAAATCTGATAGCACCAAATAAGTATAAGGCCAGAAGAACAAAAAGAAGGATCCAGATTCCAAGGAAGATTTCTCTTTTGAAGATTCCCCAATTCCCTACAAGGTCGGCATTCGATAAGAATTTAAAGGCCAGGGCCAACTCAAGAAATCCAAGAAATACTTTTACTGTATCCATCCATCCTCCGGATTTAGGCAAAGAAGTTAACCAGGCAGGAAATAATGCAAATAAGCCAAAAGGTAAAGCAAGGGCTACCCCAAATCCCAGCATTCCTGCAGAAAGATTATTGGCTACATCACCTTCGGCCAAAGTGGTACTTCCTAAAAGGCCGCCCAAAATGGGTCCGGTACAGGAAAAGGATACAATAGCCAGTGTTAATGCCATAAAGAATATTCCCAACCCTCCTCCTACCTTAGAAGAAAAGCTATCCATTTTAGTGGACCAGGAACTGGGCAATGTCAATTCATAATACCCGAAAAAAGAGAATGCAAAAAACACAAACACCAAAAAGAAAGCGATGTTCAGCCAGATATTTGTAGCTATTGTATTCAAAATTTGTGGATCTACCGAATCAAATAAGTGAAATGGCAGACTTAACAAAAAGTAAATCAAGACTATATAGAATCCATATAAAGAAGCCTGAAAGATCCCGGAAGTTTTCTTTTTTGTATGTTTTGTAAAATAGGAAACTGTTAATGGAATCATGGGAAAAACACAGGGTGTCAGCAATGCAATCAACCCACCCAAAAATCCCAGGCCGAAAATCATCCAAAGGCCGGATCCTTTATTGGGGCCGGTGTCATCAGCCTTTTCAAGTAGTTCTTTATTCTTAAGATCTAGTTTTAAAGCTGAGCCCAAAGCAAGGCTTCTCTCGTCAATAGCTTTTTCTTCTATAACTATACTTTCTCCGGTCAGGGATATTCTAAAAGTGTGCTCTTTTGGGATACACACTTCCTTACACGCCTGGTAGAACAACTCCACATCAATTTGGGATACCCCTTTATTCAGTACTTTTATTCTTTGTGTGAAGACCGCATTATTTATAAAAAAAGTCTCATCTACCTCAAAAATATCGCTGTATTCCGTCACCGTTTCACTTTCAGCGGCGGGTCCTATCAATTCATAGTCTTCACCACTTTTAAGAAAAGTAAACTCACTGGGCAAAGAACCATTCTCATCGGTATACTGAGAAAAGATATGCCACCCGTCTGCTATTTTTGCTTTAAAGATTAATTCGTAATCATTTTCTTCAAGTTTATTTACTTCATGCGACCAAATTACAGGGTTTTCCTCGTCCTGAGCAAAACCGGGGCTGATAAAGAACAACAGTATAATAAATGCTAAAACTAATCTCATTCCTTAATGCTAAATTTTAAAATACTTTTTGTTTTCGACGTCACTTTAAAACGATCATCTGCCCTTCGGCCTATAACCCATATTATATGGTCTCCTGAACATAAAAGCCATTGCCTTTCCTTGGAAATCAGATCCATCTTTTCATCTTTGTAAAATTTTGAGACCTTTTTTCTCCCTTTCATTCCAAAAGGGTAAAAGTAATCTCCTTTTTCCCATTTCCGAATGCTAAGCTTATGGTTTAACGTTTCTTTATCAACATATAGTATTCCATTGGCGTACTCACCCATTGCGTCTACCTCTTCAATATTCATATGAACAGGTTCAGAAATAGTTCCCGGAATAGCATCGATAACAAATTTTTCAACCATCGAAGGATAAAGGGCCTGTAATAAAAGATGCTCTCGGTCTTTAATAAGTCTGTGAGTACCTGAGCGAATTTCTTTACCACTGGTGGCATTTAAAAGCCCAACTACATCATTCCACTCTTTAAAACCATATTCCTTAAACAACTCATACATATAAGTCTTTATGGGATTTAATTTTAAAAGAGACGCTATGGAGACTTTAATTACATCGCCCTGCTGCTGAAAAAGTTTGTGCCTTAATTCATCTATATAATCCTTTAAAAGCGCTGCGCTTCCCTGTAAGTATGCGAGTGTGGATTCAAAATTACGGAGAAATCCGGGGTGTAATTCCTTTAATTTTGGAATAACACCGTATCTGATTTTATTCCTCAGATACATCGTCTCACGATTACTTTGGTCCTCGCGCCAGCTAATATTTTTAATTTCAGCAAATTGTTCGATTTGTGACTTGGAAAATATCAATAATGGCCGGCTAATCTTTGCTGTTTTCGCAGGAATACCTGTAAGTCCTTTGATGCCGGTTCCTCTGGACAGGTTAATGATAAAAGTTTCCAAATTATCATCTGCCTGATGTGCTGTAACCAGGGTCTTTATTTTTTGTGCGGTCATTAATTCTTCAAACCAGCGGTACCTGAGGTCCCTTGCTGCCATTTGAAGTGAAACTTTATTTATATTTATATAACTAACTGTATCAAAATCTTTTATGTATATTTTTTTTCCAAGTCTTCTAGCCAAATCTTCTACGAAAAAAGCATCCATGTCACTTTCATAGCCACGCAACTGAAAATTACAGTGAGCAATAGAGAAGTCCATTTTATTTAAAGCACATAAATGGGCCAAAACCACACTATCGATACCTCCGCTGCATGCAACTAGGAAGTGGTTTTCAAGGAGCTCCGGAAAATTTATGGCAATATGTTCTCTAAATTGATTTAACATCTTGCAAAATTAAACAAAGTTGCAGCCGCAACCAATCTTTTCGGGATATCTGTGAAAGATCCGTTTCTTAAACGGGAATATTACTAATCGGGAAAGATATGCAGTCTGAAAATCTTTCAGATTTTGGATAAGAACTCATTCAGGGCCCGGCGATGTCTTTCTGAAAGATCTTCATCAAGAATCCCCTTTTCAGTATCAAAGTTTTGGTGAAAGGAAGGCAATGAATACGTGGCGCAGACATTGGCCCCAAACCTGGGTAATAATTTTTCAATAATTTCCAGGGAACCCTGTCCACCGCGTTTTCCCGGTGAAGTAGACATAAGCAGTACTTCGGTATCTTCTAAAAATTTTCTTTCGAGGCGTGATAGCCAATCCAGAACATTTTTAAAATATGCAGAAGGATTACTATTATGTTCATTAACAGAAATAATGACCCCTTTTGCTCTCATAATATCATCACGTAATTCAATCAGCGAATTAGAGAAGCCCATTTCCCGCTCATTATCCTCACTATACATGGGAAAAGGATAATTAGCCATATTTAAAAGCTGTACTTCTTTCCGGCTTATTAAACCAGCAGTATATTTGACTAATTTGAAGTTTATTGATGTGGCAGAATTGCTTCCTGCCAAAGCTAATAACGTGGCCATAGGTGAAATTTTTAAGTTGACGAAAATACCGCAAAAGAGTCTTAAATACCAGTAATTTGGCTAATTTTGCATTTTTAAACATCCAAACACCTTGCTAAACAAGTATATAGGATAGTTATTAGGTATGGGAAATAAAACTGCAAGACTATTTTTTATAGATGCCATGAGAGCCTGGGCAATCCTTATGATGCTTCAAGGGCATTTTGTGGATGGACTGCTGGAAAATGCTTTCAGGGATCCTGACAGCTTGGTATTTACTGTGTGGAAGTATTTCAGAGGTATTACGGCGCCCGTGTTTTTTACAGTTTCCGGATTTATTTTTACTTATCTGCTAATTCGTGTCCCTGAGAAAGGATTTGACAATCCAAGAATAAAAAAAGGCATCAGACGAGGTATTCAATTATTGTTTATTGGGTATCTTCTAAGATTGAATATATTTGGATTATTAAAGGGTGAATTATATGCATCCTTCTTCCTGGTCGACGTCCTGCATATCATAGGATTATCAATCCTTGGTATTATTGGTTTGTATTTGTTAACCTATAAGCAAAAAAAGTATATTTTTCCATTATCATTGCTTATTATAAGCTGTTTGCTTTTCAGTTTTGAACCAGTGTATTCCAATTGGACCTTTCAACTGCTACCTGATGCCCTGGCGAATTATTTTACCAGAACTAATGGTTCTGTATTTACTATAATTCCATGGTTTGGTTATACGGCCATTGGAGGCTTTTTCTCCTACCTTTTTACCCAATATAAAAATTACAAATTTCTTTATCCTGCGGCTATTTCCATTGCAGCACTTTCCGGTACATTAATAATCTTTTATTCATCAGATCTCTTTTTGGCAATCGGATCTATAACAGGTGTGCAATTGTTTGAAGCAATTGCCGCAAATAATTACCTTTTTATAAGACTGGGGGATGTACTTATTGCCTTTGCGGTATTTATGCTTTTACGTCAATTCATAAGCAGTAGGACGGTACTAAAAATAGGACAGAATACATTGTCTATCTATGTTATCCATTTTGTTATTCTCTATGGAAGTTTTACGGGGCTTGGACTATATTGGTTCTTTTATCAGTCGCTATCACCAGCCATTTTAATACCTGCTGCCATAGCTTTCATGTTCATATGTACTTTTTTATCCTTGTTTTATGCCAGGCATGAAGAGTATATCAAACAAAATATAAACACCGTGTTTTCGGAACTCTGGGATTCGTTGGAGCCTTGGTTGATTTATTCGCAAAGGATATTGAAGATAGCAATTTTAAGGATTCTCAAAGCACTTGGATTTGTAAGGAGTTAATAGAAATTCCTAAAAAAAGTAAGTCGTAAGAATATCAGATGGTCTAGACCTTCCCAGCAAAACTCAACACAATCAAATATGCAAAGCCCTATCATCTGTAGCGGCTAAAGCGGCTTCTTTTACGGCCTCGGCATAGGTGGGATGTGCATGACTCATACGTGAAATATCCTCAGCTGAAGCTCTGAATTCCATGGCCGTGACCGCCTCCGCAATTAAATCGGCACAACGGGCACCTATCATATGAACACCAAGGACCTCATCTGTTTTCTTATCCGCAAGAATTTTTACAAAACCATCCGTATCCATGCTCGCCCTGGATCGTCCTAAGGCTCGCATTGGAAACTGACCGGATTTATATTCCACACCGGCTTCTTTCAATTCTTCTTCTGTTTTCCCTACCGATGCCACTTCGGGCCATGTATATACAACACCAGGAATTAAATTATAATCTATATGCGGCTTTTGGCCAGCAATAATCTCAGCAACCATTGCACCTTCCTCCTCGGCTTTATGTGCAAGCATTGCGCCCTTAACCACGTCGCCAATGGCATAAATATTAGGAATATTGGTCTGTAAGTGTTTATTCACTTCTACCCTACCCATTTTATCTAAAACAATACCTGCGGCTTCGGCATTTAAACCTTCTGTATAAGGCCTTCTACCAACCGATACAAGGCAATAATCGCCTTTTAAAATAACTTCAGCCCCCTTTTTATCATCAGCTTTTATGATTACCTCATTCTTTGTGCGTTCTACAGATTTAACCTTATGTGATAGCAGAAATTTTACTTTTTGTTTTTTCAGGACTTTTAAAAGCTCTTTGGACAGAGCAGCATCCATACCTGGAATAATTCTGTCCATAAACTCTACAACCGTAACTTCAGACCCTAATCGCTTATATACCTGGCCCAATTCTAATCCAATCACCCCACCACCAATAATGATCATATGTGAAGGGATTTCCTTCAGCTTTAAAGCCTCGGTAGAGGTGATAACTCGTTCCTTATCCAGCTTTATAAACGGAAGTGAAGATGGTTTAGAGCCAGTTGCAACAATTATATTTTTGGCTTCTATTGTCTGTGCTTTACCTTTTGCCGGGGCTATGTTGATATGCGTGGCATCCTTAAAACTCCCTTTGCCTTCATATACATCAATTTTATTTTTGTCCATTAAAAACTGAATCCCTTTAGTTGTCTGATCTACAACGGCTTGCTTACGCGAGATCATCTTCTCAAGGTTAATTTTTACTTCCCCCGGTATTTCTATGCCGTGATCTTGAAAGTGCTTTACCGCGTCTTCATAATGATGGCTGGAGTCTAAAAGCGCTTTGGAAGGTATACAGCCCACGTTAAGACAGGTTCCTCCCAAGGTCGAATATTTCTCTATTAAGGCGGTTTTCATACCCAATTGAGCGCATCTGATGGCGGCAACATACCCACCCGGTCCGGAGCCTATAATGGCCACATCATATTGATTCATAGTCTTCCTTTTTTAAGTAAAAGATTCGTTTAATAACGGGATATTCAGAAATTCAGATCACAAAAGTACAAATGTTTTTGATTAGGACATTAGAGAAGTCGAGCTTAAGGGAACCTAATCTGCCAGTTTTATTAAAAGTGTACTGCGGTAGTGTATTTTACCTCATTGATAACAAAAGAACTCTGGGTGCTCCCAATATTTTTTATGGCAGTAAGCTTGGTGACCATGAATTCCCGGTAAGCCTCCATATCACTCACATTAACTTTAAGGATATAATCATAGTCTCCGCTGATATGATAGCATTCTGATACCTCTTCCAATTGAACGACTTCCCGTTCAAACTGAAGCACATATTCCTTAATATGCTGTACCAGCTTAACATGGCAGAGTACCATAAATGCCTTGTTTACCCTGGTTTTATCAACCAGGGCAACATACTTCCTAATCACACCTGTTTTTTCCAAGCGTTTTATCCGCTCATATACCGCAGTAGTTGAAAGCCCCATCCTGTTTGCATATTCCTTGGTAGTCCGCTTGCTATCCTCCTGCAATAGAGTCAATAATTCCCGGTCTTTTGCGTCTGTTTTTATCATGATTTATTTACATCTAAAATTGTTTTATCAGGATAAATATAGTTATATACTCTATATTTACTTAATATAGTAGTTTTATTTTCTATTATATATGATATTAATTGTTTTTTAAACAGTATTTGAATAATTTTATGCTATAAAATACAAGCTGTTATGAAACATAATGCGACTAATAAAATTCAGGAATTACACAATTTTGGCGAATTTGGGGGTGTAAATCCTTCTATCTCAGATTCGTCTACCTATACCTTCCTTTCTGCCAAAACAATGTTCGACACATTTGAAGGGAATACAGAAGGTTGCTATTTATACAGCCGGCACTCCTCCCCTTCCAATCTATATTTGGGAGAAGCCCTGGCAGCCCTGGAAGGAACAGAAACTGCTAATGTTACGGCAAGTGGCATGGGTGCAATTACTGCTGTTATCCTGCAATTATGCAATTCAGAAGACCATATTGTAAGCAGCAGGACTATATACGGAGGCACTTATGCCTTTATGAAAAATTTTCTGAGAAAATTCAATATCAACACGTCATTTGTAGACATAACAAAAACAGAACTTGTAGAAAAGGCAATTAAGCCTAATACAAAAATGATATTTTGTGAATCTATAAGCAATCCTTTATTGGAAGTAGCCGATATTAGGGCACTATCTAAACTGGCCAAAAAGTACAATATCCCTCTGGTTGTTGACAATACTTTTTCGCCTTTATCTATAGCTCCGGGTAAACTCGGCGCAGAGATAGTGATCCATAGTCTTACCAAATTTATAAATGGAACAAGTGATAGTGTCGCAGGGGCAGTGTGCGGGTCTAAAGAATTTTGCCTGAGCCTAAAGGATGTGCATGATGGCGCCGGCATGCTTCTGGGAAGCACTCTTGATAGTCTGAGAGCATCTTTTATTCTAAAAAATATGCGAACGCTTCATATAAGAATGAAGAAGCATAGTGAAAATGCTTTATTTCTGGCTCAAAAGTTTGAGAAAGACGGCCTTAGAGTGGTCTATCCTGGCCTTAAATCGCATCCCGGCCACCAAACCATAAAAAAGCAAATGGTTTCTGAATATGGGTATGGTGGGATTATGACCATAGACGTAGGCAGCCTTGAAAATGCAAATAACCTTATGGAGTTAATGCAGAAAAAAAACCTGGGTTATCTGGCAGTTAGTCTTGGATTCTACAAAACGTTGTTTAGTGCGCCTGGTACATCCACCTCATCGGAAATCCCTGTGGAAGAGCAAAAATCCATGGGTCTTTCAGATGGGCTTATACGCTTTTCTATTGGGCTGGATAACGATATTCAGAGAACATACAATTTAATGAAAGAATGTATGCAAAGTCTTCAGATACTGGATCATGAAGTTGCTTCTGCGGCTATATAGGTAGCGTGTAGTTTGCAGAACAGCGGCCAAAGTTGTAATATTACGCGACAACCAAACAAACCCTATGGCCGATAAAAAATCCAATAAATACAGACAACAGGAACATATAGTTGAAAACCGTGAACTAAATATTTGGGAAGCACTAATCCCTGTTTTTGCGCTTGTAGGAATGCTGGCTTATAATGTTTATGTTTTCGGAGATGATGCTATTGGTGGTTCTAATCAGTTTATTTTATTATTGGGTGGAGCGGTAGCCGCAATAGTTGGTTTTTTCAACAAAACCACTTATAAGCAGATGTTGGCTGAAGTAGCCGAAAATGTAAAGTCCACTACCGGTGCGCTCTTAATACTTTTAATGGTTGGGGCTCTCGCCGGAACCTGGATGATTAGTGGAATTATCCCTGCAATGATATATTACGGCCTTCAAATTCTAAACCCCACTATATTCCTTGCTGCCAGTTTAATTATTTGTGCTATAATTTCAATTGCTACCGGCAGTAGTTGGACTACATCGGCCACAGTAGGTATTGCACTTATTGGAATTGGAGATGCACTTGGTGTTTCCATGGGCATGACAGCCGGTGCAGCACTTTCTGGTGCTTATTTTGGTGATAAGATGTCGCCCTTAAGTGATACTACAAACCTGGCCCCGGCTATGGCCGGTGGAGATTTATTTGGTCACATTAGATATATGACCTATACCACTATCCCGTCAATTACTATTACCCTGTTGATATTTATAATTATAGGCCTTAATCTGGAGACTACGGGTATTGCGGACACGGAAAGCATACTTAACTCAATTGATTCAACCTTTACCATAAATGGCTGGTTATTTCTGGTGCCATTGGCTGTTATTCTCATGATTGTTAAGAAAGCGCCGCCACTTGTAGCCCTGCTCATTGGTACTTTACTGGGGGGTGTTTTTGCTTTGTGGTTCCAACCTGATATCGTTGCGGGAATTACTGGGGCAAAAGAATTGAATTTTGAATCGGGCTATAAAGGGATATTGAATGCCATTACCATTAAAACCGCAATAGCAACTGATAACCCCGCGCTGAATGATTTGTTTTCAGCAAAAGGAATGGCGGGGATGTTGGGCACCATATGGCTGATTGTATGTGCCATGGTGTTTGGCGGTATAATGGATGGCATTGGTGCGCTGTCAAGGATTACTAAATCTTTACTCGGGCTGGCTAAAACAACATTCGGACTTTTTGCCAGTACAGTTGGGAGTTGTCTTGCGCTCAATGTAACAGCATCTGATCAGTATCTCGCTATAGTGGTTCCGGGAAAAATGTTTGCCAAAGCATATGAAGATCGCGGACTGGCTCCTGAAAATTTGAGCAGAACGCTGGAAGACTCCGGTACTGTCACCTCCGTTTTAATCCCATGGAATACATGTGGCGCTTATCATAGCGGAGTATTAGGGGTAAGTGTTGCAGATTATTTCTTCTTTGCTATCTTCAACTGGTTAAGTCCGATTACAACGCTATTTTTTGCTGCCCTGGGTATAAAAATCAAGCAATTGTCGTCCTCAAAAGCAATTTGAAAAAGCAGCTCAAAATTTTAATGGAAATATCTTCAACTTTTCATGGATTCAACTGTTAAATCAATCATTTATTTTTTAATTTCACACAAAATTTTAAAAACTACAAAATGGCTACTGTAACACTTAAGGGGAATGCAATTCATACATTAGGAAACTTGCCCTCTATTGGGGATAAAGCACCTAATTTTACCCTTACAAAGAATGATCTTTCCTCTGCTTCACTATCGGACTATAGTGGCAAGAAAGTAGTACTTAATATCTTTCCTAGTATAGATACAGGGACTTGCGCAAAGTCTGTAAGACAATTTAACACAGAGGCGGCAGAATTAAATAATACTGTTGTCTTGTGTATTTCCAAAGATTTGCCATTTGCCCAGGCCAGATTTTGCGGTGCTGAAGGAATTGATAATGTGGTAATGTTATCTGATTTCAAAGATGGTAGTTTTGGTAATGCATATGGTGTGTCTTTTATTGATGGGCCTTTACAATCATTGCATTCCCGATCTGTAATCGTGCTTGACGAAGAAGGAAATGTGCGCTATAACGAACAGGTTCCAGAAACTGTTGATGAGCCAAACTACAAAGCTGCTCTCGAAGCATTAATGGATGCCTAAGGATAATTTGCTTGTAGACCGGATAAAAGGAATTGGGTACGCTTTCCGAGGGGCTTGGTTTTTAGTCCGCACGGAGAGCAGCATCCAAGTACAGGTAGTCATTGCAATTGTAATGACCGTTGCCGGATTTTATTTTGAGATATCTCAAACAGAATGGATTCTACAAATATTTGCAATTGCCCTGGTTCTTGGAATTGAAGGGGTTAATACA
>Ga0316201_10000753_pt1 | contig 19894 bp, 22 predicted proteins | sample CS6wburrow_MG_FD_204516 | JGI IMG/M metagenome (GOLD analysis project Ga0316201, IMG submission 204516) | Coastal sediment microbial communities from Delaware Bay, Delaware, United States - CS-6 worm burrow | ecosystem: Environmental > Aquatic > Marine > Coastal > Sediment | place: USA... | reverse complement strand
CGGCAATACAGGTATGCCGCGTGAAAGCGCCCGGAATCGCCGATGCGCTGTCCGTTGACGGCGTCCGGATGGGCCGCAGCAGCCACAAGCTAAGGAACCCCGATAACACGGCACCGGACTGGGTCAGCCCGATCATGCAGACATATCTCGATGACGCATCGAGTCGCGAACCCCGCGCTATCGAGCTGGATGGTGGCCGTTGGGGCTATGTCGAACCGATCATCGTGCAGCCACTTTGCCTGACCTGCCACGGTTCGGAACTGGCTCCTGACGTCGCGGAAGGGATCGCCGAACTCTATCCCGAGGACAAGGCCACCGGTTTCGAGGCGGGCGATCTGCGCGGAGTATTCTGGCTCGAGTTTCCGATGGGAGCGCAGTAGATCCTGCTTATCAAGTGAAGAGTCTGTTCTTTTACCTGGGCCTCGCGCTTTTATTCACTCACGAACTCGACTCCATGCCGAATCATGAATGGCGGGTGCTGCCGTTATTGCGCTCTCTGCCCGACTCGACCGGCGAGTCCGTATTTGTCCTTGCGCACGTTCCGATATTTGCGCTGACGATCGCGTACGTCGCAAGCCTGAACCAGCACACGCGGAAGCTGGCTCGTGATATCGCCAGCGGCTTTTTTATCGTGCACGCAATCCTGCACATCCTGTTCTCGGGGCATTTAAACTACGAGTTCGCCTCATTACTGTCTTCGCTGCTGATTTTCGGGGCCGCTATTTGCGGCCTGGCATACTTCCTGTCATCCGGGTTTCAGACAACGGATGGGCGGGCATGACCAGGAGAAAGCCGCTTGCCGGTATCTACCAGATCACAACCTTCCTCGCGGTCGTCCTGCTGTTGCTGATCCTGTTCATTTCAGCCGCCTATTTCTTCATGATTCCCGGGCCCGAACCAGCTTCGGACCACAAAGACCTGCTGGCGGAACTGGCTGCAAACCGCAGCACCTGGGAGTCAGAGCGACCAGCGTCGTTCCGTTACGTCGTCGATCGCGACTGTTACTGCGACCCTGTCTACGTTGAACCCTACGTCGCGAACGAAGAGCACGGTAACAAGTCGGCAGCATTCACCATCGAGATCGAATCGTCCACCGGCGACTTCATATCGACACCGCCGGAACCTGCCTGGATAGACGATCTTTTCGACCTCATCGAGCAATCCATGCTCGACGAAGACCATGTCGACGTCGAGTACGACAAGGAGCTGGGCTTCCCGGTCTCGATCCTCGTCCATCCCGACCCTCCACCGCCGGATTCCGAGTACCGGGTCGAGGTTCGCGACTTCGAGATCATCGAGTATCGGTAGATAGAGACAGCTCCGTGATTGCACGCTACCTGCTGTTCTGGCTGATCCTCGCAGTAGTCGCGATCGCCAACGGCGTATTGCGCCAGGCCGGTTACGGCCGCTACCTGTCCGAACTGGCGGCCCACCAGCTGTCCACAGTGACCGGTATTCTCCTGACCGGTGGCGTCGTCTGGATTCTCAACCGGATCTGGCCGATCGGGTCAGCCAGGGAAGCATGGATCATCGGCGCAAGCTGGTTCATCATGACCGTGATATTCGAGTTCGGATTCGGACATTACGTTGCCGGCCACAGCTGGTCGCACCTGTTCGCCGACTACAATCTGCTCGCAGGCAGGGTCTGGTTGCTGTTCCTCGCCTGGATCCTGATGTTGCCTTACGTGATCTGGCGCCTCGGCAATCGATAATTGCAGGTGTTACAGTGACGAGCATGGACGTTTCCACCTTTTTAATACGGACCCGGTGACTACTGCCGAGCAACGCCGCCAGTGGATCGAGGCCCTGCATGCGTACCGGGACGATTCAGAGCGCCTGTTTGGACTGGTTGCGAGTCTTGCCAACCTGCTCGACCGGTCGCTCGTGGTCGAAACGATGGAGTCGGTGCTCGGCATCACGGCGGTGCACGACGGTGACTGCGTCATCTTCGACGATCTTGCCATCCGCTTCGGCAGTGACGACCGAGTGAAGAGCGTGTTCAGGACGATCGGCGGCCCCGGCGCCGGAAACTAGCCGGACACAGGAGACACTCGAGTGGACCCGTTTCTCGATGCGGCCATCGCCGAAGCACGCACCGGCCTCGAGGCCGGCGGTATCCCCATCGGGTCGGTGCTGGTTCTCGACGGCAAGATCGTTGGCCGCGGCCATAACCAGCGTGTTCAAAAAGGCAGCACCGTGCTGCATGCGGAAATGGACTGCCTCGAGAACGCGGGCCGCCTCACCGCGGCAGATTACGCGCGTTCTACGCTTTACTCGACGCTCTCGCCCTGCGACATGTGCAGCGGCGCCATCCTGCTGTACAAGATCCCCCGCGTCGTGGTGGGGGAAAACCGCACGTTTCGGGGTCCGGAGAGGCATTTACGGTCCCGCGGTGTGGAAGTCGAAATCGTCGACGATGCCGACTGTGTACAGTTGATGGCCGACTTTATTCGCGATAACCCGGAACTCTGGAACGAAGACATCGGAGAATGACGCGCAAGCAACCGACATCGCTTTACGCCGCCTACGGCTCGAACCTGCATCCGCAGCGCCTGCGCGAGCGGATAAGGTCAGCGACGCTGCGTGGCACCGGCTTCCTGCGCAACTACACGCTGCAGTTCCACAAGCGCGGCCAGGACCAGTCGGCGAAATGCGGCATCACCGACTGCGGCCAGGGTCTGCACGTCGCAGTCTACGAAGTGGACGCAGCGGACAAGAAAGTGCTCGACACGATCGAAGGCGTCGGCAAGGGCTACGACATCGACGAGATCAGTGTCCCGGGCTTCGGCAAGTGCTTCACCTATGTCGCATCGCACACGCACATCGACGAGCTGCTGGAGCCCTTCGACTGGTACCGCGAGATGGTGCTACTCGGCTGCCTGCGGCATGCGTTCCCTGCGCCCTACTGCGAGCGAATCGCAGCAATCCCGGTGATCGAGGATCCGGACCCGGTCCGTCGCGACAGGAACTGGAGCACGGTCAACGTGCTCAGACGACCCTAGCAACCTGTCCTACCGCTTCATCGCCTCGAAGAACTGCACATTGGTCTTCGTGTCCTGCAGCTTGTTCAGCAGGAACTCGATTGCAGCGAGTTCGTCCATCGGGTGCAGCACTTTCCGCAGCACCCACATCTTCTGCAGCTCGTCCGCAGCGGTCAACAGCTCTTCCTTGCGCGTGCCGGAGCGATTGATGTTGATCGCGGGGAATACGCGCTTCTCGGCAATACGGCGATCCAGGTGGATCTCCATGTTACCGGTGCCCTTGAACTCCTCGTAGATGACCTCGTCCATCTTGGAACCGGTATCCACGAGCGCGGTTGCGAGAATCGTCAGGCTGCCGCCCTCTTCGATATTGCGCGCGGCGCCGAAGAATCGCTTCGGACGATGCAGCGCATTGGCGTCGACACCACCCGTGAGGACCTTGCCGGACGACGGCACAACCGTGTTGTAGGCGCGGGCGAGGCGCGTGATCGAGTCGAGCAGGATCACGACGTCGCGCTTGTGCTCGACGAGCCGCTTGGCCTTCTCGATGACCATGTCGGCCACCTGCACATGGCGGCTTGCCGGCTCGTCGAAGGTCGACGATACGACCTCGCCGCGCACGGTGCGCTCCATCTCGGTGACTTCCTCGGGACGCTCGTCGATGAGCAGCACCATGAGGTCGACGTCCGGTGCATTCGCGACAATCGCCGATGCGATGTTCTGCAACAGCATCGTCTTACCGGCCTTCGGCGGCGAGACGATCAGGCCACGCTGGCCTTTGCCGATCGGCGCCACCATGTCGATGATGCGCGCAGTCAGATCCTCGGTGCTGCCATTGCCCTGCTCGAGCTTGAGCCGCTCTTTCGGAAACAGCGGGGTCAGGTTCTCGAACAGCACCTTGCTGCGGGCATTCTCCGGGGCATCGAAGTTGATCTGCCCGACCTTGAGCAGCGCAAAATAGCGCTCACCGTCTTTCGGCGGACGAATCAGGCCGGAAACGGTGTCGCCCGTCCGTAGCGCGAAGCGGCGAATCTGGCTGGGGCTGACGTAAATGTCGTCGGGCCCGGCAAGATACGAGCTGTCCGCGGACCTCAGGAAGCCGAAACCGTCCTGCAGTATCTCGAGGACGCCCTCGCCGTAAATATGCTCGCCCTGGTCCGCATGTGCTTTCAGGATCGAAAAAATAATGTCCTGCTTGCGCGACCGCGCCAGGCCTTCGAGCCCGAGCTTCTCGCCGAGTTCGACGAGTTCTGCGGCGGGACGAGTCTTGAGCTCGGACAGGTTCATGGTGTCCTTGCTCTGCTCGAGTTCCTCCGGCGGGATTACCTCGAGGCTGCCGTCGTCGTCGGGATATTCCGACTGGGGCGGACGCCTGCGGCGCCGCCGGTTCGGGCTGCCTTTGCTTTTGTTGCCGGATTGTTTTGGCCGGCTCTTCGTTGAATTACCCAAGTACCCTCTCACAGATTGCTGTCCAGAAATTCCATTAATTGAGACTTCGACATTGCACCCAGTTTCTGCGCCGCTACCGCTCCGTCCTTGAATAACATCAGGGTCGGAATGCTGCGGATACCGAATTTCTGGGGCGTATTCGGATTCTCATCGATGTTCAGTTTGACGATTGCGAGCTTTTCCGCGTATTCACTCGCTGCCTCGTCGAGCAGCGGCGCGATCATTTTGCAGGGGCCGCACCACTCGGCCCAGAAGTCGAGCAGGACCGGCTTTTCGGACTGCAAAACGTCCGCGTCAAAATTGCTGTCATTGGTGTGCACAATGCTGTCGCTCACCGGCTACTTCCTCCGAATTAAAGAGATCATTAAATGGTTTTGACAGGCTCGTTATCAGCTCCCCCGATAAACGAACACTGTAAAATGGATGACGCTGCCCGAAACATCAGGCAAACTATCGCGCTTTAACGCCGATTAATTCCGGCTTCTCTCTGGAATTGATGATTACGAATACGGCGGGTGCGACGATTGTCGCGTCGAATTAACCTAATTTGAACGCTTCGCGAGCCATTTTGCAAGCTTTTCACGCACATTTTCCGACCAAAATCCTATGAGCCAAAACCATCTGAGCGACCTCAGATTTGACGCACTTGATATCCACGAGCAAGTGCAGGCCGGCGTCCGCGATGCCGGTTTCGAATTCTGTACCCCCATTCAGGCCAGTACCCTGCCGATAGCCCTCAAAGGCCACGACGTGGCTGGCCAGGCGCAAACGGGCACTGGCAAGACCGCGGCATTCCTTATCGCGACCTATCAGCGCCTGCTGGCATCGACTCCGGCCGAAGACGCGAAAAAGCAACCGCGTGCCTTTATGCTGGCGCCCACGCGCGAACTCGCCGTGCAAATTGCCAACGACGCCGAACTCCTCGGCAAGCACACGGGACTCAAGATCGGTCTCGCCTACGGGGGCACGGACTACGAGAAACAGCGCCGCATCATCGAAGAAGGCATCGACATCCTCATCGGCACGCCCGGCCGCGTCATCGACTACTACAAGCAGGGCGTGTTCAAACTCGACCAGGTCGAGGTGGCTGTGCTCGACGAAGCCGACCGCATGTTCGACATGGGTTTCATCAAGGACATCCGTTACCTCCTCAGGCGACTGCCCGCCCCCGACAAGCGCCTGAACATGCTGTTTTCGGCAACGCTCTCGCACGCCGTGATGGATCTCGCCTACGAGCACATGAACGAGCCTGAGCTGATTCGTATCGAGCCGGACAAGGTCACCGCGGACAAGGTGCGGCAGGCGATCTTCTTCCCGTCGAACAAAGAGAAGATGCCGCTGCTCGTGGGGTTGATTCGCGAAATGGGCGAGGGTCGCATCATGGTGTTCGTCAACATGAAACGGGAAGCGGAGCGCGTGCAGGCGTATCTGCAGGCAAACGGCATCGATGCACAGGCTATCTCCGGGGACGTACCGCAGAAGAAGCGTCTGCGCATGCTCATGGATTTCCAGAGCGGCGACCTGCCGGTCCTTATCGGTACCGACGTCGCATCGCGCGGGCTTCACATCCCCGACGTTCAGTACGTTATCAACTACGACCTGCCGCAGGACGCTGAAGACTATGTGCACCGCATCGGCCGCACGGCACGTGCGGGTGCAGCGGGCGACGCGATCAGTTTTGGCTGTGAGACCTATGCTGTCTCGCTGCCCGATATCGAAGATTACATCGGCCACAAGATCCCGGTCGCAAACTACGACGTGTCCTTGCTGCCGGAACTGAAAAGACCGAAATCGCGACCGAGAAACAAGTCCGATCAGCGCCGTGGGCGAAGCAGCAAACGGCCGAGCCGCCGCAAACCGTCCAGGAAATAGTCGTAGCATAACCACGACCAACCTGAAGGAGCGCGCCTCGACGCGCTCCTACGGCAGCATATCCGCCACACCCTTGACCCCGGTGTAAGCCGCCGTCTCCCGAACCGGTTCCGAGGTATCGGGCTGGCTGATCTCGACCAGCATGTCGAGGCCGTAGGTGTTCGCGCTATTCAGCACGGTCCGGTTGTCGTCAACGAACAATGTCGAATCGGTTACGAAATGCTCTTCCTTCTGAAGAGCCTGCCAGAACTCCTGCCGCTCTTTTGCGAAGCCGAATTGGTGCGAGGTGTAGATCGCATCAAAATACCCTGCGAGTCCGGTCACCTCGTCCTTGAGCGCCAGCGTATCCGGGTGCGAATTCGTCACCAGGAGCACGCGCACGTTGTGTTCACGCAGAGCCTCGAGGAATTTCTTTGCGCCCGGCAGGTAGCCGATGCGGTGATTGACGCCGCGATGCAGTTCGAGCACGTCGAGCCCGAGGCGCTCGCTCCAGTGGTCGAGGCAATACCACTGGATGTCGCCCTGGATCTCGTGGTATTTCGCGAACAGGCGGTTCCGTGCATCGTCGATGCCGATGCCCGTTACCTTCGCGTAGTGCTCGGGCACCAGCTCCTTCCAGACGTAGTTGTCATAAGCCAGGTCGAGCACGGTGCCGTCCATGTCGAGCATCAGCGTCTCGCACCGCGTGAACATGGTTTTGGGGTCGTTGTTCACCGTATACTGCGCGCCCGTCACCCGATTAAGGATGCTGGAATGAATTATGCCGAATTCGTCGAGCCGATTGTCGACCTGGCCCGTAAAGCCGGCGAGGCGATACTCGAAGTCTACGCCAGCGATTTCGACGTTCAAAGCAAGGATGACCAATCACCCCTTACCCAGGCGGACCTCGCCGCTCACCGTCGGATCGTCGCCGGACTGGCTGAGCTGACCCCGGAGCTGCCGGTGATTTCCGAGGAAGCGGGGTTGCCTCCGTTCGCGGAGCGCGGCGCGTGGCCCGTCTACTGGCTCATCGATCCGCTTGACGGCACCAAGGAATTCGTCAACCGGAACGGCGAGTTCACGGTGAACATCGCACTTATCAGCGACGGCCGCCCGGTGTTTGGCGTCGTTCATGTACCCGTAACGGGCAAAACTTATGTCGGCTGCGAGGGTCGCGGAGCGGAGCTGCGCACCGAAGGTGGAGCGCCAACGCCGATACAGGTGGCGGAGCGCAGCGCACAGCCGGTCCGGGTCGTCGGCAGCCGTTCACACCGTGGCGCAAGCCTCGACGCCTTCATCGACAATCTCGGCGACTGCGATCTCGTACCCATGGGGAGTTCGCTCAAGTTCTGCGTCGTGGCCGAAGGCGGGGCGGACATCTACCCGCGCCTCGGGCCGACCTCGGAATGGGATACGGCGGCTGCACAGGCCGTGGTCGAACAGGCCGGCGGCTCTGTCGTGACGCTCGACGGTAAGCCCATGAAATACAATCAGAAAGAAGACATTTTGAATCCGCATTTCCTGGTTATCGGCGCCAACGATCACGACTGGCTGGCACTGCTCCCCGACCGCGAGTAGCATGTCTGTAATGGTCTACTAATATAATAATGACAACAGCCGCAACCGCCTTTTACGACGTGAATGACCGATAAAGTCGATACCGAATCCTTCAAGCAGCTCGAGCGCCTGCGAGAGCTGCGAGTAAGTCACAGGGACCTGGATTACCTGATCGACCGCCTGCAGCACGATCCCATGGTCGACCAGCTGCGCATCCGCCGCCTGAAGAAGCGCAAGCTGTTACTGAAAGACATGATTACAACGCTGGAAAGCGAGCTGATTCCCGACCTGGACGCCTGACGCCGATCACGCGCATTCCGCAGGAGCGGTTCCCGAACCGCGATCCGGTCAGAGCTTCTGCCCGATGTGCTTGTCGCCGCGCCGCTCGGCGAGGGCCACCTGCTTGCGGCGCTCCTCCAGCCGCGCCGCGCGTTCCTCGTCGACGTCGTCCACGCAGTGCGGACACGACACGCCCTCCCGGTAGTCGGGCGACTCGAGATCCTCGGCTGACAGCGGCCGCCTGCAGGCATGGCACTGCACGTAGCCACCCTCGGCAAGATCCTTGTCCACCGCGACACGCGTGTCGAACACGAAACACTCCCCCTGCCAGCGATTTTCCGCCTCGGGCATGTCCTCGAGATATTTGAGTATGCCGCCCTGCAGGTGATAGACCTCTTCAAAGCCCAGTTCGAGCATCAGTGCCGTCGCCTTCTCGCAACGAATCCCGCCCGTGCAGAACATGGCCAGCGGCCGGTCCTTCGACTCTTCCGCCAGTTGCTTCGCGAACTCCGGAAACTGCCGGAAATTGTCGGTGCCGGGATCGATTGCGCGCGGAAAGGACCCCACTTCCACTTCATAGTGATTGCGCGTATCGATTACGAGCACGTCGGGGTTTTCGATGAGCGCATTCCACTCGCTCGCCGGCACGTAGGTGCCGGTTTGACGGTGCGGCAGAATGTCGGGACGACCGAGCGTGACGATCTCTTTCTTCGCTCGCACGCGCATGCGTCGAAACGGTGCTTCGGCGGCGTCAGTCCAGCGCGCCTCGATCGGCGCTTCCAGCTCGAGCCGGCGCCCGATCCAGCCGAACACATCGACGATCGCCGCCTCCGGGCCGCATATCGTGCCGTTGAAGCCCTCCCCGGCCACGAGAATGGTACCCAGCACGTCGCGCTCGTCGCAGAACGACTGCAGCTCGCGCCGGAAACCCTCCGGATCGGGAAGATCGAGGAAGCGGTAAAACGATGCGACCTTCATACGTCGGCCTCGGTACTTTCGAACGTCAGCGAGAGGATACTGTGGCGGATCTCCTCGCCGAGAACCAGCCGTGCATCCGCTCCGATACTGGTGATGTCATCGTCGAATTCAAGCATGCCGTCAGCATTGCGGCGCAATACGTCCAGGTCCTGCAGCTTCTTGATGAAGTCGTGAAACAGCGTCTTGCTGAAGAAGTCCGGCGAATGGAGTCCGTAAATCATGGACAGCCGCTCGGCGCTCTGCTGGCATAACGCTTCCAGGTTTCCTCGCGTGAGCTTGCCCGAGCCATGGTGCACGAGGATCGCGATGGCGAGATAGAAACGCTGCAGCATCGGCACCATCGACTGGCCCAGCATGAGCAGCTGGTAGGCCTTTGCCGACCCGGCGCGGGGACGGACCAGCATTTTCTTGTTGCGCCCGCGCGTGAGAATCCCGAGCTGCAGCAGGGCCTCGATCGCCTGCGTCGTCACGTCGTCGAGATCGCCATAATCCCACTTGAGGCAAAGCTCCTTGCGCATGAACGGATAGATGAGGCGAATGAGCCGCTGCAGCTCGGCGTGCTCGAGTTCACGGCCCTGGATGAAACAGCAGGCAACGGATGCCGGCACCGCGAGCAGGTGCAGGATATTGTTGCGGAAATAGGTCATGAGCACCGCCGTGTGCTCGGTCATATGAATGACGTCACCCATCGGGTGCGACGTCCGGCTGATAACGTTCAGGTCTTTCCCGTGCCGGATGATTTTCTCCGGTGACCAGTCCGGCAAAGTGACCGATTCCGAGTAGCTGAACTTTTTCATCAACGAAAGATAGAGCTCGAGCTGCCGCTTGAGTTCCTGCGCCCCGATCTTCTGTTTTGGCGTCGCCAGCAAGACATACGCAAGAAGGCTTATCGGCGTTACTGCGGCCGCGGCATTGATGTTGCTCATGATGTCGATGCCGAGTTCATCGACGACGCCACTCAGCCATGGTGGCCGCTCGCCGTTCCCGGGCACCGCGTCGCGCCATTCCGGCTTCAGGTTATCGAGCACTGCATCGAGCTCGATGGGCTCGGCGATGTTCACGTAGACCTTGCCGAAATTTTCGCGCAGTGACTTGACGGACCGGATCAGGCCGAATAGCGATTCCTTCTTCTTTTCGGAGCCGCTCAGCTCGCTGATGAAGGAATCGCCCTCGATCAGCTTCTCGTACCCGAAGTAGACCGGCACGAAGACGATCGGGCGCTTCGGGTTTTTTATGTAGGAATGCACGGTCATGACCAGCATTCCGCCCTTGGGCGCCAGCAGCCGGCCGGTGCGGCTGCGGGTGCCTTCGACGAAGTACTCGACGGAATAGCCGCGCTGCAGTATCTGGTCGAGATAAGCGTCGAACACCGCCGCATACAGCCGGTTGCCCTTGAAACTGCGGCGCAGGAAGAATGCACCGCCGCGCCGCAGTATCGGGCCGACGACCGGAAGATTGAGGTTGATGCCGGCGGCGATGTGTGGCGTCTGCAGGCCCTCCTCGTAAAGGACGTATCCGAGCAGCAGGTAGTCGAAATGGCTGCGATGGCAGGGCACATAGATGACCTCCTTGTCCCTGGCCACCTCGTGCAGCCGCTCCGTGTGGGCAACGTCGACGCCGTCGTAAATCCTGGTCCAGAGCCACCGCAGGAGACGCTCGAACACCCGGATCGTCGGGTAGGAGATGTCCGCCGCAATTTCGAGGGCGTATCCGCGTGCATCCCTGCGCGCTTTTTCCTTCGCGGCCGGATCGTCGCCCGCCTCGTTCGCAATGGCCTTGCGCACGCCCGGCGTCCGCAATACCTGGTTGACGACCGTGCGCCGATTCGAAAGATCCGGCCCCACGGTCGCCGTGCGCCGTTGCCGGAAGTGTACGCGCAGGATTCGCGACACCTTGCGAAAGGCCACCTCGGAATCGAGATCGCTGGCGATGATGGAACTCAGCGGCAACGGGTCGCTGAAACGCAGCAAGGTATTACGGCCGAGCAGCAGGGTCGCAAAAAACTTGCGGATCCTGCCGGCAACGTCCCAGTTTTCGGCGAACAGCAGCTTGAACACCGAGTGCTCTTTTTGCGGCGAACGTCCCCAGTAGATCGCGACGGGGATCAACAGGAGTTCCTGCTGCTTTGCGTCGGCCGCCTCGACGAGCCGCCGCAGCCGCTCCGAGCCGTTCGTCGAAGGGCGCCGGAAAAAGAAACCCTGCATGCGCCGCATGACGACGATACGGCGCGCTTCGCGCCTGCTACAACATTTGAACGACTCGCTGGGCGACGGCAGGCCGTGAAGCTTGCAGGCGCGCTCCAGGGCCAGCAGGTCGGCGAGCCCGCCCGTCTCGAGGACGTAGCAGACCGCTGCGTCCGGGTTGCCGATCAGCTCCCCCGGTGCCTCCGGCTGGATCGCGGGGCGCGCCCAGATCGCGAAGACCTTGCCGGCCAGCCAGTACAGCGGCCGCAACAGAATTCCCCCGATGTTCATGGCGAGTCAGTCTACCGAAAAGACGGGGCCTGCAAACCCTTGATTTTGGATAAAAATGCGCTAGCCCGCGGCGACCCTGATTCTGCCGAGGAAGCGCTTCAGGTAAGCACAGATTTCGGTGATGTTGTCCGTCAGCCTGTGGTCGCCGTCGATCAGGTGCAGTTCCGCTTTGCACTGCCTCGCAAAACGAATGCTGTTGTCTGCGGGCACGACGTCGTCGTGCCAGCCGTGAACGATACAGGTTGGAATCCCGGGCGGCGGTGGCGTGAGCTCTTCGTAGCCTTCCATGTAGTAGGCGGGCGCCAGCACGAACAGCCCGGCAGCATTGACTCGCTGCGCTGCGGCGGTGGCGACGTGCCCGCCCATGCTGGAACCGGCAAGTATCAATGTATCGTCGATGCCTTCGCATGCCCCAACCAGCTTCTCGACCCGCTCGGTCGGGTCCGCGATACCCTGGTAGTCGATGCTGTCGGCGCTGCAGCCGAGCTCTTTCACCATCGCGGCCATCGCCTTGATCTTGGTGCCCCAGGGCCCGCTTTCCTGCCCGTGCGAAAAGATTACCGTCGTCACTTTATTGCCTCCCCGATTCAACGCTCATCCCAGGCCGAAGTCGGCTTCCACAACAACTCGTCGAGCTGCGGTTCCCAGCGATACCTTCGCATGTCGACGCGGCCTGCGGTAACCGTGATGCCTTCTTTCTCGAGCAGCCTGCGCTGTTTTTCGAAACGCGCACTGCCTGTCTCGAACGCGATTCTCCCCGAGGCGGTGATAACCCGGTGCCAGGGTACGTCCTGCCATTCCGGCAGGTGTTTCAGCGCCCAGCCAACCTGCCGCGCCCCGCGCGGTATGCCCGCGATTTCGGCGATCTGCCCATAGCTTGCCACGCAGCCGCGGGGAATGTCGCGAATGGTCTCGTAAATCCTCTCGAGCCGGGCCTGCCTGTCCACACGAATACTCTCACCCCAGCTTGAGCCGCGCGCGAATCTCGCGTTTGGCGTCTCGCAGCACCGTCTCACGATCCAGGTCGTCGAGTATCCGCTGCACCACCTTTTTCGGTCCGCCATCGCCCCACGACTTGCCCTTCGCCAGGTACTCCGCGGCGATGCGCCCGACGACATAAGTACTGTAATACGCGACGGCACCCTGCGCGCCCGCCGTCAGCACGGTGGATAACCCGACCGTGCCGACCTTGAGCGCGCTGGAGACGAAATGCAGTGCCCAGACCGTACCCATCAACGCGGCGGACTCGGCGACGATCACACCAACGAGGGAACCGGCCTCCCGTTTGCTGAGCGGCAGACCGTATACGCGCGACAGGTGCACGACCATGCCAACGTCGATGAACGCGGCAGCGAACAGGTCCGCCACCGGAACGGGATTGAACGCGACCGCGATACCCTTGCCAACGCAGTAGGTGCGCACGAGCCTGTCGCCAATCTCCCGGCGCGCCGCGAGAATACGCCGCCCTACCTGGTCGCTCAGATCAGCGGCGAACAGGCTTGCGTTGAGCGCGGCCAGGGTCTTGCCCTCGGCGTCGAGAATATCCCAAAGCGCCACCCGCAGCTCTTCGACGTCCGGCGCACGAACCCGCTGCGTCGCAGCCTCATTGCCGTCTGCGTCAACCTCGATGACGGTTTGGGGCCGTGGCTGCGCAGCTGCCGCGATGATATGCGATGCGTCTATCAGCCCGTCGGTGCGCTCGCGAAGCGTCGCTAGCAGCTGCGCCTGCTCGTCCGCCGTAAACAGGTCACGTTTGTTCAGCACGACGATGACCGGCCGGCCGCGCGACAGCAGTGTGCGGAGCGAGTCGAGTTCCGTTTCCGTAATGTCGCCGTCGACCACGAACAGCACGAGGTCCGAGCGGCCAGCCACCTCTTTCGCAAGCTGCTCCCGCTCCTCGCCGCCGGCCTCGTCGAGGCCGGGTGTATCGATCAGGTAGACGCCGCCCGCCTCTTCCTCGCGCCACGCCTGCATCGAGGACTGCTTCGTCTCACCGTGCAACGGGCTCACGGTGAACCGGTCTTCCCCGATCAGGGCGTTCAGCAGCGACGACTTGCCGGTACTGACGCGGCCGAATGCGGCCAGGTGGATGTGGCCGTGCTCGAGCTTGTCGAGCATGGCCTGCACGGCCTCGTAATCATGCGCCAGCGACTCGCGGACACCAGGCGGCAGCCGCGTGTCGTTGACCAGCTCGCGCAGACTTTCGCGGGCAAGGTTCAGGTGGTCTTCGCCACCCTCCTCGTCAGCCGGCGTCCGTTTCTTCTTCCAGGGCCACCCTGGCAACGCGTCGAACGCCCGCTTCAATATGTTCACTGATTCCTTCCTCGAATTCCTTCGCGGCCTCTTCGGGAACGAGCTGACCGTGCCGCTCGAGCGTCAGCACCAGGCTGCGCCCCAGCGCGTCGAAGATCAGGCCGTAGGCGACTGCGTGAACGAGCCCCCCGGCAACCGTGCCGATTCCCGGAAACGCCTTCAGGCCGTTGCCGGCAACGGCCAGCGTCAGCGGCACTGCTTTGCCGACCCGGCTCTGGCTCAGGTCCAGGAACTCCTCGATATCGAGGTCTCTCGGCGCCGCACCGTAGAGTTTACAGAGCTCCTTCGTCATCGTGGTGCCGATATAACCCTGGATGATGACATCGGTCCCGGGACTCACGGCGGCGAGAGCACCGATGACCGCCTTGCGCGTGGAATTGCGGATGATTTGCTCGGAGCGCTGCGCCCGGTATTTCGCTTCCGCTTCCGCCAGCTTCTCCGCGGCGAGCCGGAAAACGGCGCGGTCCCGGCGCACGTCGAGCGGCTGGCTCTCGTCCTCCAGCACGCGATTGATGGCAACGACGAGCACCCCGATGTCCGCCGATCGCTTGCGCCGGACGACACTCTCCGAACCGTCATCACCACGCTGCACGACATCCATCTCCCCGCCGGCCGATACCGCCACGATCTTGTCCCGCTCCAGCGACCCGCCCATATCGTCGACACGGCGCAAAAGCGTTTGCATGATTGCCGCCTGTTCCTCGACAGTGAACCGGTCTGCCTTGTTTATGACAAGAACCAGCGGCTTGCCGAGCGCAAGCAGGTGCCCGACATCCCGGCTCTCAGCCCGTGTCAGGTCTCCATCACAGACGAACAACACGACGTGCGCGCGCCGCGCTTCCTGGAGCGCCATCTCGTCAAGCCCCTCTTCGTGCCCCCCGGTGCCGGGCACGTCGGTCAGCAGGATCTCGATCCCCTCACTGTTCCGCCACCGGTAATGACGCACGTCGCCGGTCGAACCCCCGACGACGTCAATGGCGACATCGGCTTCGGGGACGAGCGCCTTGATAAGCGAGCTCTTTCCCGTACTGATTTCGCCGAAGAAGCACAGGTGAATGACGCCTGCCGCCTGGCGAGCGGCCAGTTCCCGGAGTTCCTGCTGCGCATCGCTGACGTCGACACCGGCTGCTTCCGCATCGCGCAGGCGCGATTCGATCTCGTCGCGGGTCAGCGGCGTCACGGTTGCCGATTTCGTTCTCGCCGGCTTCCCGCGTCGGATCAACAGCAACCAGATCAGGTAGATCGCGAGGACGACGAGCCCGATCATCGCGCCCACGTAACCCCAGCGCAGTATCCACGGCCCTTCGAGGAGCCGGTCCCATACGTTCAGCGCGGTCTGGGTAAAGAACAGCAGCGCCCCGATCGCGATGAAAAACACCACGACGATCAAAAGCCCGAGAACGGTACGAATGAACTTGTCGAGTTTCATTGGGGCCGGTTGACGGGCGCAAAAGCCGTGCTGGCCACCCGGAAGCCTTGCGTGGACTGGTGCAGCGTCAGGGATATGGGCTTTTCACAGCCGTGTGGCTGGAATGAAATCAATATGGAAATACCGTGTCCGGCTCCGGCTGGTGTGCCCCGCAGTCCCGCGTCGCACTGTACGTCGATTCGGTCGTTCATGAACGCGCCCATATCCACGAGGGCGCTCAGGAACGCAAAAACCTGGCTCCTGATACGTTGCGCAAGCGTTTCGTCGACCGGTTCGAAGACCGCCCATCGGCTTGCCTGCTCGATCGAGTTGACGATCCGCAGGCACAACCGGCGCACCGCCAGGCTTGCCAGTGGACGCTGCATCTCGCTGCCGCGCGCCATGGTCGCCGAGCCCGTCACTCGCGCTTTGGCCGCCGGGCCCGGCACGATGACATTGATGCCCTCGCGTACCAGGACCTGCACATCTTCCTCGTCGACGACGACCGCCGGTACGAACTCGCGGCTCAAACCGAGGCCGTGTTGATCGAGTGTTTGCCACGGCCCGTGCAGTCGGTCGAGCTTGCAAAGCAGACCGGCAATGGCTGCGCCCGCCGCGCGCGGCGCTGTGTCGCCGTGCTTGCGAACCGAAAGACGAGGAAAGTAGCCGACCATGTTCGGACTCGCATAGCCCTGCTCGCGAACCTCCCGCATCATGGCTTCGGGGGTCTCGAAACCGACATGCGGGTCGACAATCAACATGGCGCCGCGGCTGCGGCAATAGCGTTCTGCCGCCAGCACTGCCGCGGGCCCAGTATCGATGCCCTTGCCTGGCGGCGGCAGGTAGAGAATGTCGAACTGGTCTACCTGGTCGAGCGCGAAGATGCCGCGGCTATCCGGGCGCGAGCCCACGAGATCATAATCCGACAATTCGTGGCCGTCGGTGCCATCCTGTGCATGGTCGATGTAGGTCGAGCCGGACCCGGAATCCTCTGGCGCCGTTGCCTCGGGACGGTGCGAGGGAAAAGGCTTTTCGACACGAACCAGCGACGACAAAAGCAGCGCATCCGCGACGAATGTATCGGCTTGCTCGCAATAACTGAGCTTGCGATACATCTCCTGGTCGGAGACCAGCCCCGTATCCGGATCGACGCGTTGTAACGTCAGGTTGAAGAGTTCGTCGTTCTCCGGATCGATGCCGTCATAGTCGACAGCGGCCCGAACGCACTCCGTGGAGCCCGGCTCCACGGCACGCAACACCAGTGCAGATCCGCTCGCCGGCAGGCAGATCATCGCAGCGCGGGCGTTGTTTGCGACGCGGACGACATAGAGCTTCCTGCCGCCGTGGTCGAAGAACTGCTTCACCGCGGGACCAAGGCTCGAGCGTGACCAGACGTCACCGAAGCGACGGCGATACTCTCCGAAGTTGTGAACGAGAACGGGCGTATTCAGAGGGCCGCGAAGCGCACGTCCGACAAAGGCAGCCGTGGTTTCGGGCGCTGCGTTGATGGGCTGATCCATCGCCGCAATCTCTGTGACCGTGATGCCACGATCGGCCGCATCTGACAACTTGCTCTCCGTGAGCCAGATTACCGTGCCCGCATTCTAATCAGTGAGGTTTGCTTATGCCATCGCTCATTGCCAATATGAGCGAGCCATCATGACCGAATTCCTCGTCAACGCCTATCCGGCGCTCGCGGGCAAGCTGCGCAAGGTAGCGCTCGCAAACCTGCCAACGCCGGTAGGTACCGGCACTATTCCGGTAGCTGCCGGCAAGCGCGACATCGGCATCAAGTACGACAACCTGACGAGTTCGTATTACGGCGGTAACAAACTTCGCAAGCTGGAATATCTCCTGCAGCGCGCAATTGAAAAACGCGCCAGGCGCGTTGCTACATTCGGCTCCGCGGCGTCGAATCACGCGCTGGCAACGGCGCTGTATGCCCAGCGCCTCGATCTCGGTTGCACCTGCCTGCTGTCACACCAGGTCAAATCACCTGCCACCAAGGAGGTTTTGCGATTGCTCCTGCAATGCGGTGCCGAGATCGTCCCGTACGGTGGCGATTACCGTTGTCGGATCGAGACGATGCGCGAGCATGTCCGGGGGCGCCGCAGCTGGGTCATCCCGCTGGGAGGTTCATCCTGGCTGGGCACGGTTGGTTACGTCGCCGCCGGACTCGAATTCGCGCACCAGGTCGCTGCCGGTGAAATCGATGCGCCGACTCGAATCTACATTGCAACAGGAACGATGGGTTCGGCGGGAGGCCTCGCCCTCGGCCTCGCGTTGGCGGGCCTGCAGAGCGAGGTTCATGCTGTCCGCGTATCTCCGGAACCTATCATGAACCGCAAGCGGCTCGATCAACTGATGGTGAAGACGGCTCTAATGCTCAACCGGCTGGACGCGGCGATTCCCGCCGATCTCCATCGGCGTACCGCGATCGTGGTGCGGCACGAATTTTACGGTGACGGTTACGCACGAAGCACGCCGGCAACGGATGCGGCCATCGATCTGGCTCGCGACGCGCTGGACCTCGATCTCGAATCGACCTACACGGGAAAAGCGATGGCGGCGCTGCTTCACGATGCGAAACGCGCGGAGCATCGCAAAGCATCGTTGATGTTCTGGAACACTTACAATTCGAATCCGTTACCGGCGACGCAGGCCACGGCTGTCGACGCCGACAAACTGCCGGCGGAATTCTCACGTTACTTCGACTGATCGTCGCCCGTTTTTTCCGCCTCTTGCTCGCGCCGTTTACGTTCTTCCTCGGCTTCGCGTGCTTCGCGTTGTTTGCGGGCGATCTCCTCGAGCATCACGTCGAGCCAGTCGTTCACAAATCCTGTTCCTCTGGCTCCGGCTCCTCGGCCATCACTTCGTCGATGAGCTCGCGTACCTCTGTGAGCGTCGGCGCATTCGGATCGGGCTCGACCGTATTTCGAACGACGCTCGCACGCGCGAAGACCTCGTGCGCATCGTGGTAACTCACGAGAGAGGGTATGCCGTTTGCGGTGCTGGCCAGGGATCGAATGTGATCCGCATCGCGGTCGCTGAGACCTGCTTCGTCCCCGGCGATCTCCAGCAAGGCGCCGAGACGTTCCGCGGCAGGAATCGCGTCGTCTTCCAGCGGCGCATGCGCTTCGAAATAGAGCTCCCCGTTGCGCCATCCGAGCAGGTAAGGCTCGTTGATGATGCGCACAGTCTCGCCCTTCGGCACCAGCGAATACAGAAGCTCGATATTCTCGGGATACAGCCGCACGCAACCATGGCTGACGCGCATGCCGACGCCGTAGGGCTGGTTGGTGCCGTGGATCAGGTAGCCGGGCATCGCCAGTTTGAGCACGTGCGAACCCAGCGGATTGTCCGGTCCCGGCGGCACCACGGAAGGCAACGGGTCGCCCATTTCCTCATGCTCGCGGCGCACCGACGCCGGTGGGAACCAGTGCGGATCGGCCGCTTTCGACACGACTTCCGTCGTGCCGACAGGTGTCTCCCAGCCGACGCGCCCTATTCCGATCGGATAGGTCAGAACCGTCTGCGCCTCTCCCTCGGCCGCTTCCGGGAAATAGAACAGCCGCTTCGAGGCGATATTGAGCACGACGCCTTCGCGCGGGACGTCCGGAATGATGTATTGCGTCGGCAGCAGAACCGGGGTTCGGTCACCCGGCAGCCAGGGATCGACGTCGGGATTGGCGGCGAGGATCTCGTCGTAACCGAGCCCGTACTCGCGAGCCAGGTCGGACAGGGTGTTCTGGGCATCGGTGTAGACGATCTGGGGGGCGCCGACGACAGATTGTGCCTCAGTCTCCAGCACAAAGTAGTTTCGCGAGATCGGCTCTCCCACGGGGCGTGCTGCCAGCGGCACCGGCTCGGGCCGCGCCTCGCCGGACTGCCCCGTGTAGAGGTCTTCGAGGAATGTGCAGCCTGCAAGCGCAAGCGGCGCGAGCAGCAATATGCATCGACGAGCAACTGGAAAATGCGTGTTCAAAGCCCCTGACCCGTATCCCGGAGGCGCTATCTTCGCAAAAAACCGCGTGCGAGACGAACTCAAAGCCGCGTGACCCTGACCGTCAGCGGCCACCGCACGGTTCGCAGCGCCGAACCCCAGGCCCGGCGCAACTCCTTCTCGACCAGTTCGATCGGGTCCTCGCCGTGCTCGCGCAGGTAACGCTGGGAGGCCGACCAGGTGCGCAGGTAGCCGAGCATGTCGTCGGCGGTCCACTTCGCTGTCATCTCGAAACACGGCGGGGCCAGCGCCACCCCGGGAAATTCGATGCCAGCGTAACGGTCCTCGATCAGGTGCCGCTCCTTCGGCCAGAACGGACCGACGATTACCGTGTACAGGCGTTGGACAATCGAATCGCACGCGGGACAGACCGTGCACAATTCGTAGCACCAGGCTGCCAGGATCCCTCCGGCGACCAGTACCCGGGACGCTTCGGCAAAAAAACGCGCGGTATCAAACCAGTGCAGTGCCTGGCCGACGGTGACGAGGTCCGCGGACTCGTCGTCCAGCCCGGATGCCTCGGCGGTGGCAACGCGATAGCTGACGGCGGGGTGGGCGGTTGCCGCATCGATCTGCGCCCGGCTTGCATCGGTGGCAACGA
>Ga0316201_10000752_pt1 | contig 19895 bp, 24 predicted proteins | sample CS6wburrow_MG_FD_204516 | JGI IMG/M metagenome (GOLD analysis project Ga0316201, IMG submission 204516) | Coastal sediment microbial communities from Delaware Bay, Delaware, United States - CS-6 worm burrow | ecosystem: Environmental > Aquatic > Marine > Coastal > Sediment | place: USA... | reverse complement strand
GCCCGACGTGCACGCAGAAGTTCTGATAGGCGAACACCTTATCTCCCTGTCGCACGACAAAGCCCCGAAACGGCCAGTCGCCGTCGCCAATCTGAAACTCACGACAACCCGGGTCGTCAAGTTCCTGCAGCTCACCAACAGCGACTTCCGCATCGTTCAATGGACGGGGCCCTCACCGACCAATTTGTCATGTCGCCTCGAGACGTAGATCGCGAGAATGATCGCCGGCACACCGAGTGCCGCGGCGTACAGGAAAAAGCCGAGCCAGCCCAGCCATTCCTGCATCTCTCCCGAGTAGCCGGCAACGAACTTCGGCAGCAGCGACATGATGGAGCTCAGCAACGCGTATTGCGTCGCCGTATACGAAACGTTAACCAGGCTGGACAAGTACGCAATCAGCACGGTTCCACCGAAACCTTGTGCGATATTGTCCGCGCTGATGGTAACCGCAAGCATCCAGAGTTTCGGCCCGGTGATAACCATCGCTGCGAAGAACAGATTGGTGCTTGCGATAAGAATGGTCGCGGTGACGACGCAGCGCGCCACGCCATACTTGAGCACGGCCCAACCGCCAAGCCCGATGCCGGCGATCGTGACCCATGCTCCGTAGACTTTTGCGACCGTCGCTACCTGCGCCTTGGAGTAGCCGATGTCCAGGTAGAACGGGTTCGCAAGAATGCCAAGCACATAGTCGCTTATGCGGTAGAAGGAGACGAAGAAAAGCAGCACCAGCGCGAATTTGCCGAAGCGACGTATGAAGTCCTGCAATGGCTCGACCACGCTGGTGAGAAACCAGCTTGCCGCTTTCTCAGCGAGCGTGTCTCCCTCGTAAACGCGCAACGCGGCCTCCGCAGGCTCTTTGCACCATAAAGTGGTGAGAATGCCGATACCCATGCAGCCGGCCATAGCGAAATAGGTTGCCGACCAGGAGGCGTATTCAGCCATGTACAACGCACCGGCCATGCTGATGAGCAGGGAGATTCGATAGCCGTACTGGTATGCGGCTGCCAGGATACCCTGCATGTCTGTCGCGGCGGACTCGATTCGGTACGCGTCAATAACGATGTCCTGCGTCGCAGAGGCGAAGGCAACCGCAAAAGCAATCAGCGCAAACGCCTGTATGTTTTCTGCGGGGTCGACGCCGGACATAACAACTAACGCGCCGCCAATCGCAAACTGCGCAAGCAACATCCAGCTACGGCGGCGTCCGAGCAGGCGCGTCAACACTGGCAACCTGGTGGAATCGACGATCGGCGCCCAGAGGAACTTGAGGCTGTAGGCGAAACCGAGCCAGGCAAACGTGCTGATCGTACTGCGCTCGACGCCAGCCTCCTCGAGCCAGGCACTCAAGGTCGAATACACCAGTGGGAATGGCAACCCGGCAGAGAAACCGAGAAAGAAAATGACGACGACTTTTTCCTGCAGATAATGCCGCCAGCCGGGCGATGCAGTTGCAGTATCAGTCTGCATAGGCCCAGTCATAGTCCATGATCAGCGGTGCGTGATCGGAAAAACGCTGCTCTCGGTAGATGTCTGTGCGCTTCACCTTGTCTTTCAGACCCGGCGTTACGACCTGGTAGTCGATACGCCAACCCACGTTATTGTCCCAGGCACGCCCACGATTCGACCACCACGTGTACTGCTCGGGTTCCTGGTCTAGCGTGCGGAACGCATCCACCCAGCCCCATTCGCCGAACACCTTGTCGAGCCAGGCACGCTCCTCGGGCAAGCAGCCTGAGTTTTTCTGGTTTTGCTTCCAGTTCTTGATATCGACTTCCTTGTGCACAATATTCCAGTCGCCGCAGATGACGTATTCGGAGCGCCGCCGCTTCAGTTTCTTAAGGTGCTCGGCGAAGGTGTCCATGCAGCGGTACTTGGCGAGCTGGCGCTCTTCCTTCGACGATCCGGAAGGCAGGTAAAGCGAGACCACGCTGATACCTTCGAGCTGTACCTCGAGGTAGCGACCCTCTTTGTCGAATTCAGCATCGCCATAACCGTGCAAAACCTTCTTTGGTTCGTGGCGTGTGTAGATCGCCGTACCGCTGTAGCCCTTCTTCTCGGCGTCCTCGTAGTAGCAGTGATAACCCTCGGGCGCGAAGATCGCGTCGGTCAGCTGGTGAACCTGCGCCTTGGTCTCCTGGATGCAAATGACGTCGGCCTCTTGCGCCGCCATCCAATCGAAAAAGCCCTTGCGGGCAGCGGCACGAATGCCGTTGGCGTTCAGGCTTATAACGCGAAACAAAATCGATCTCCTGTGTCATACTTCATCGTGTCGCGGCCATGATACAGAAGACCAAACAGATGCGTGGGTACAAGCGGGAATTCATTGAGCTGGCGCTGGAACTCGGTGTATTGCGATTTGGCGAGTTTACGCTGAAGTCCGGTCGCGTCAGTCCGTACTTTTTCAATGCCGGACTTTTCAATACCGGTTATGCGGCGGCCAAACTCGGTCGCTTCTACGCCTCGGCCATTGCAGAGTCGCGTGTCCACTTCGACATGCTTTTCGGCCCCGCCTACAAGGGCATCCCTCTCGCAGCTCTCGCTGCCGCGTCGCTGGCTGAACATCACGATATTGATGTGCCTTACTCCTTTAACCGCAAAGAAGCCAAGGCGCATGGCGAAGGTGGCAGCATCGTAGGTGCCCCCCTGTCCGGCGATGTACTCATTGTCGACGATGTCATCACGGCGGGCACGGCAGTCAGGGAGGCCTATCAGATCATCTCGTCTGCCGGAGCGCAGATTGCGGGCCTGGTAATTTGCCTCGATCGCCAGGAGCGCGGGCAGGGTCCATTTTCCGCGGTCCAGGAACTCAAGGAGTCGCTTGGGATACCGGTTGTCAGCATCGTGCAGCTTGACGATCTCATCGATATTCTGGAGGAATCAAGCGAGTATGAGCAGTTTCTCGAGCCTGTTCTAAATTATCGCAAGCAATACGGTGTGATTTCGTAAGCCGCTGATTTATAGTATTTAAAAGGTGGTTTACAAAATCCACCCAGACCATTATCGTGCAATAACGAGAACCAGTCCCGTTTCCGGAGCCAGTTTTGCTGGCATATTGAGCGCATGCGAATATTGAACTTTATCTGTCTGCTCCTGCTTCTGTTGCCGGTAGTCTGCGCCGCGCAAAACAAGCAGGGCAGCACGCACTTCAAGTGGGTAGATGAAGACGGTGTGGTCCACTACGGTGACAGCATCCCCGCCGAGTACCGCGATCTGCCGAAAGAAGTTGTAAATGACCACGGCGTTGCCGTGGATCACCTGGAGGGCAAGAAGACGCCCGAACAGCTCGAGGCGGAGCGACTGGAGCAGGAACGCAATCAGAAAGCTGAGCTCAAGCGTCGCGCAGACCAAGCCCTGCTGGCCACCTACCTTTCGGTGGACGAGATTCTCATGCACCGTGATCGTCGCGTTGAGCTTTTTCAGGCACAGGCGCGGGTTACGGAACTGTACCTTCGCAATCTAGATCGTCGGTTGCAGAAACTTCGCGCTGACGCCGCAAATTTTCAGCCCTACAGTGAAAACCCGGACGCGCCGATGATCGAGGACGACCTGGCTGCCGAACTTCGCAAGACCAAAGAGATCATTCAGCGCCACGAGCGAAACCTGAAGAAATTCCAGTCAGACGAACAGCAAATTATCGCGCGCTTTGCCGGCGATATTGATCGCTTCAAGGAACTTCGGGGCATCGACTGACCCGAGGCGTTTGTCAGGCCGTGCCTGAATGACCGAAACCGCCCGCACCGCGGTCGCTTTCGTCGAACTCCTCCACAACCTGGAACGTCACCTGCTCCACGGGCACGAAGACCATCTGCGCAATGCGTTCGCCAGGCTGCACCTGGTAACTCTTTGAGCCGCGATTCCAGCACGAGATATACACCTGGCCCTGGTAGTCCGAATCGATGAGGCCGGTCAGATTGCCGAGCACGAGGCCATGCTTGTGGCCGAGGCCTGAGCGCGGCAACAGAACCGCGGCAAGACAGGGATCAGCAACGTGTATTGCGATGCCCGTCGGCACAAGGACGGTTTCGCCGGGCGCAACCGTAATCCCCTCGTCGATACACGCTCGCATATCCAGCCCTGCAGAACCGTCGGTTGCATAGTGCGGCAGCGGTATCGAATCGCCGACACGAGGGTCCAGGATCTTCAGTTCGATAGATCGCACGCGGTAATGTCCTTAATCGAGGTTTGAAATAACGGTCAATCGAGGCTCGGTATTCGAGCCGCTCGCAGCGTAGAAGTGTTTCGCGATCAGATCAACAAGGCTTCGAGCCAGGTCGGTCTTGGCGGCCCGCGAAAATTCTTGCCTGCCTTTCTGCCACAGTACCGTGACCGCGTTGTCGTCCTTGTCAAAGCCCTGATCATCGCCGACCCGATTTGCGACGATCATGTCGAGACGTTTGTTCTCTAGCTTGGCCTGCGCGTAAGCCTCCACATTTTCCGTCTCGGCAGCAAAACCAACGGTGAATGGCGGATCATCCAGGGCCGAGACCGAGGACAGAATGTCTGGACAACGAACGAGGTGGAGACTCGTGGACTCATCGTGTTTCTTGATTTTCTGTACTTCGATCTCAGCCGGTCGATAATCGGCAACGGCAGCAGCAGCAACAAAGATGTCCGCCTCCCTGACATGCTCGTGCGTTGCCTCGAGCATTTCCTGTGCCGTGTTGACTTGCACCACCCGCATCCCGGGCGGTGGCTGAAGACTTACCGGCCCGCTAATCAGGATGACATCGGCGCCCTGCGCGGCGGCTGCACGCGCGATCGCGTAGCCCATCTTCCCTGAGCTGCGGTTGGTGATATAACGGACCGGGTCGATCGGCTCCCGCGTTGGGCCTGCCGTTATGACCACCGTGCGGCCTTCCAGCGTCCCGTCACCCTTGCCAACGCTGAGACCACAAACGGTCGCGGCAATGACATCCGGATCAAGCATGCGACCCGCCCCTGTTTCACCGCAGGCCTGCGAACCGGTGTCCGGGCCGAGAATGTGTATTCCGCGCTGCTCCAGCAACTCACGATTTGATTGCGTTGCCGGGTTTTTCCACATGACGTGATTCATTGCCGGTGCCAGTGCAATAGGCGCCTCTGTTGCGAGACATATTGTCGTCAGCAAATCCGGCGCCGCACCGCTTACAATCCTGGCCATGACTTCGGCAGTCGCGGGAGCCACCAGGACAACATCTGCCCAGCGTGCCAGCTCAATGTGGCTCATAGCGGCTTCCGCTTTCTTGTCCCACAGGTTCGAACGAACTGGCCGGCCTGAAACAGCCTGCAATGCCGTTGCCGTTACGAATTCTTCGGCGGAGGCGGTCATGACAATCTGCACCTCGGCGCCGCGTTCGCGCAGGCGCCTCACCAGGTCGGGTGCCTTGTAGGCGGCGATGCCGCCGGTAATGCCAAGAACGATATTCATGGGGAACGACTCAAGCGTGCGGCTAATGGGCGAGCTTAGCTCGACCATGACCGGAATTTCTAGTTGAAACAGCCTGTCCCGGCCAGATTGGCTCATTGTGCCCGTATTGGTCCTGCGTGCAGTGTTCATGGATGGGGGAACCGAACGAGACCAGAGCGAGCGACGCCGAGCTGCTCGCCAAGTTGATTGCTGCAACCGCCGGTGACAAAAGGGCCGTGGATGCCGCGACACGGCTGCTGGATCGCTTTGGCAGCCTGCGTGAGCTGATGCATGCCGAATCGTCAGCGCTGCTCGCCTGCGAGGGAATCGGGCATGCGCGGCTCGCACTGCTGCGAGCCTTGCCTGAAATCGCCAGACGTTACTATGCGGAATCGCTGCCCCGCGGCGAGACCATTCGCAGTCCCGCCGATACAGAGGCATTTCTGCAAGCGCGTATGCGAGACCTGCACCACGAATTATTCTGCTGCCTGTTCCTCGACAACCGGCACCGGGTACTGGCCTTCGACGAGTTGTTCCGCGGCACGATTGACGGAACTTCTGTCTATCCGCGAGAAGTCGTCAAGGAAGCGCTGGCCATCAATGCAGCCGCGGTAATCCTGGCTCATAACCATCCCTCAGGTGTGGCAGAGCCCAGCCAGGCCGACGAACGCATTACGCGGCGGCTCAAGTCGGCTCTCGACCTGGTCGACATCCGGCTCCTGGATCACCTCATCATCGGCCACGGCAGGGCTACCTCGCTGGCCAGCCGGGGCATCTTATAAGGCGTACTGGCTTGCAGGTCCGCACGAGGCCGCATGGACAGGCATCGAGACGGCATCTTGGCGGCGAAAACCTGCCCTACCAGGCCGGAGTTGCCATAACTTCCGCGTCGTTTTGTCGCTTTTCAGGGGCGTGCCGATGCCCATAACATGTTTGCGCCGATCGGCCGCCGGGCAAATCGCTGAGACCCCCGAAGATCGCCTTGACGGGGTAGAATGAGGCTGGTATAAAGTCTCGCTCTCTGCCCGCCCTGCGCGGGCAACTTTTATTAAAATCAGAGACTTAACACCATGTCTAAGGTTTGCCAGGTAACCGGGAAACGCCCGCAGAGCGGTAATAACGTTTCCCACGCCAAAAACAGGACACGTCGTCGCTTTCTGCCCAACCTGCAGAACAAGCGGTTTTGGGTTGAATCCGAAAAGCGGTTCGTGCGCCTGCGTATTTCCCATAAGGGTATTCGGATTATCGACAAGCATGGCATCGATAAGGTCCTGGCCGATATGCGCGCCAGCGGTCAGCGCGTCTAGGGACGGAGGAAGCAGCTATGGCAAAGGGTAATCGCGACAAGATCAAGCTGGTATCCAGTGCAGGTACGGGGCACTACTACACAGCAACCAAGAACAAGAAGCTCCACCCCGAAAAGCTGGAGACCAAGAAGTACGACCCGACGATTCGCAAGCACGTCGTTTACAAGGAAGCCAAGATCAAATAACGGCGACCGACGACGTGCTGCTGAAGAAAGACCCGCCTTGAGCGGGTCTTTTTGTTTGCGCCCAAGTTTCAATCCTCTGCAGTAACGAAACCGGTAACATGAACCCATGCCGGAACTACCTGAAGTCGAGACCAGTCGCCGCGGCATAGAGCCGCACATCGTCGGCGCCGTGATATCGGGCATCGTGATTCGTCAACGTCGTCTGCGTTGGCCGGTGCCGCGATCGATTGACCGGAACCTCCCGGGTCAGTCGGTGGACTCGGTGACTCGTCGTGCAAAATATATCCTGATCAACACACCGAAGGGCTCGGCTATTCTGCATCTCGGTATGTCCGGCAGCGTCTGTATTGTCAACGCAGATTCACCCGCCGGCGTACACGATCATTTCGATATCCAGTTCGATTCCGGCCTGGTGCTGCGCTTCCGTGACCCGCGACGTTTCGGATCGCTGCACTGGAGCGCCGAACCGCTGTCGCATCGGTTGCTGAAAGACCTTGGCCCGGAGCCGCTGAGTGTCGACTTCGACGGCCATTACCTTTGGCAGCGGTCCCGCGGCCGCAAAGTCAGCATCAAGCAGTTCATCATGAACGCTCATATTGTCGTCGGCGTCGGCAATATTTACGCCAGCGAAGCTCTGTACATGGCCGGCATCAATCCGCGTCGTGCCGCCGGACGAATTGCCGAAAGTCGTTATGAGCAACTTGCCGCTGCGATTAAAGAGGTACTGGGAAAGGCGATCAAGGCCGGCGGCACAACGCTGCGGGACTTCTACGGTGGCAATGGCGAGGCCGGCTACTTCAAGCAGCAGCTCGAGGCATACGGCCGCGAGGACGAACCCTGCCGCAGATGCGATTCACCAATCAGCGCAATCGTGCAGGGGCAGCGTTCGACCTACTACTGCAAGCGTTGCCAGACGTAAGCGGCTACCAGGGGACATTCTGTTTTAGCGCACTAAAACAGAATGTCCCCCTTTTGCTTCTACAGGCCGCAGCGGGACAGCAGCGCCTGCTTCACTTTCGGTGATACGAATTCCGATACGTCACCGCCCAGCGACGCAACCTCGCGAACCAGGCTGGAGGAAATGAACGTGTACTTTTCAGTGGGGGTCAGGAATACGGTCTCGACTTCTTCCGTCAGATGACGGTTCATGTTGGCCAGCTGAAACTCGTACTCGAAATCGGATACGGCGCGCAAGCCGCGAATGATCACCGCCAGTTTATTCTCGCGAGCAAAATCGACGGTTAGCCCCTCATAGCCTGCCACCTCGACATTCGGTATGTCAGCCAGCGCAGCGCTTGCAAGTTCGACGCGTTCTCCAAATGTGAACATGGGTGCTTTTGAGCCTGGATTCGCAGCGATGGCGACGACGACCGTGTCGTACAGTCGCGCAGCTCTTCGCACGAGGTCCTCATGGCCGAGCGTAATAGGATCAAAAGTACCGGGGTACATGGCAGAAACAGTCATCTATTTTCCCTGTCGGTTTTCTCGCTGCGCCAGCATATATCGCACATTGCCGGCCGTCTTGTTCTTCACTATTTGCCAGGCTTTTGGCAGCGTTGCTTCGGCGCGGGATCGATCCTGTTCGATGTAGATCAGGCAACGATCCGACAGCGCGCCGCTATCTTCAAGCAGTCTACACAATTCTCCGGTCATATCCGCGGCAAACGGTGGATCGAGAAACACGAGGTCGAATTTCTGGGCTGGTGGCCCCAAAAGGTACTGCCGGGCATCCATGTTGCGCACAGTCGCCCCATCCGCGGCAAGCACTTTTATGTTCGTGTTCAGCGTGGTGATGGCCTGCGTTGCGTTTTCGACGAACGTCACACTCTGCGCGCCCCGGGATAAGGCCTCGAGGCCCAATGCCCCGGTGCCCGCAAACAGGTCCAGGCATCGGGCGCCGTGGATATGCGGCGTGAGCCAGTTGAACAGGGTCTCGCGGATACGCTCCGATGTCGGCCGCAAGCCCGGCACGTCGGCGATATCCAACAGACGACTGCGCCAGTTTCCCGCTACAATACGCAGCCGTCCGGAGCGGGATTTGTTCGCTTTGTTTCGTTTGGCCATCGTTTTCCCGATACAGGAACAGGACTCCTAACGTATATCCATGTTTGGCAAGAAAGAAAAGCCCGAGAAGCGTGAAGGCTTCATTAAGCGCCTGCGCGCCCGGCTTAACCGCGGCGATAGCTGGCTCACCTACGACCTGGCCAACCTCGCGCCGGGCGGCAAGATCGACGAGGATGTTCTCGATGAGCTGGAGTCATTGCTGGTCATGGCCGACGTCGGCGTAGAGACGACCGAACGCATTATTGGGAATCTGCAAAAACGGCTCGCGCGCAAGGAACTCAAGGACATAGCAGCTTTGCGGAGCGGACTGGCCGAAGCACTGCGAGAAATTCTCTCCCCGGTCGAACAGCCGCTGACGATTCCCGCGTCTGATCGGCCCTTTGTCATTCTCATGGTTGGAGTCAATGGTGCTGGCAAGACTACGACCATCGGCAAGATGGCACGCCGCTTCAAGGATGCGGGTCATTCCGTAATGCTCGCCGCCGGGGACACCTTTCGAGCCGCCGCCGTGGAGCAGCTGCAGGCCTGGGGCGAGCGCAATGATGTGCCTGTTGTGTCGCAACAGGCGGGTGCGGATCCGGCTGCGGTTATCTTCGATGCATGGGAGGCGGCGCGAGCGCGTGGGGTCGACGTCCTGCTCGCCGACACGGCCGGGCGCCTGCAAAGTCAGGCCGGGCTGATGGACGAGCTTGCCAAGGTCAAGCGTGTCATTGCGCGCCGCGACGAATCCGCGCCTCATGAGGTAATGCTCGTACTTGACGCAAGCCAGGGGCAAAACGCGCTTGTTCAGGCCGAGAAATTTCACGCAGCACTCGGGCTCACCGGCATCACCGTGACCAAACTGGATGGCAGCGCAAAAGGCGGCATCTTGCTTGCCATCGCCAATAAGCTGGGTGTGCCTGTCCGCTATATTGGTATTGGCGAGGCAGCCGAGGACATGCAGTCATTCTCCGCCGACGAATTCGTTGATGCGCTGCTTGCCTCCGGTGACCCGGGCAACTGATACCAGATCATGATTCGACTTGAGAACGTTACGAAACGCTACCCCGGTGGGCAAGAAGCTCTTGCGGGTCTGGATCTATCCGTCGATAAGGGAGAGATGGTTTTTGTTACCGGCCATTCGGGCGCCGGAAAAAGCACCTTGCTGAGACTGATCGCCCTGATTGAACGGCCGACCAGCGGGCAGGTAATCGTAGACAACCAGAACACCCGGCGCGTGAAACGGCGCAGGATTCCGGCGTATCGTCGACAAATCGGCATGGTGTTTCAGGATCACAAGCTGCTCTATGATCGTCGCGTATTCGACAACGTGGCGTTACCGCTGATCATTGCCGGCGTCAGCCATCGCGACGCCGGACGACGTGTGCGCGCAGCGCTCGACCAGGTTGGTTTGCTGCACAAGGAAAAACAGAACCCCGAAACCCTGTCGGCCGGTGAGCAGCAACGCGTAGGCATTGCGCGTGCGATCGTAACTCGACCGAAGTTGCTGATAGCCGACGAACCAACGGGCAACCTCGATCCAGACCTTTCGCTTGAGGTCATGCGTATATTCAGGCGCTTTAACGAAGTTGGCGTAACGCTGCTAATCGCGAGCCACGACATCAGCCTGATCGACCGCCTCGGCTGTCGCCGCATCGCATTGGAAGACGGTCGGCTGCAGGTGGAGGAAGAGGAGACAGACGCATGGCTGTGACACGAAACGCCGATGCCGTTGCACCGGTGCGCTCGCCCGGGCGGCTGTCAATCTGGGCAACCAGCCATGTCAGCACGGCCGTCGGCGCCCTGGGGCGTCTGGCCCGGCAGCCATTTGCAAGCATCATGATTGTCCTCGTGATAGCCGTTACCCTGGCATTACCAGCATCGATAAATCTGCTGGTAAAGAACGCGCGCACCGTTAGCGGCAGTTGGGACAATGCGCTCGATTTCGCCGTATTCCTTGAGCAGCAGGTTTCGGTTGACGAAGCCACTGCGCTGGCGCGGCTGATCGAACAACGCGCCGATGTCGAATCGGTGCAGTTCATATCAGCTGACGATGCGCTTATCGAATTCAAACAGCAGTCTGGCTTCGGCGAAGCGCTCGACCAGTTGCCCGACAACCCGTTGCCACACACGCTGGTGGTTCGCCCCGGCCCGGGCAACACGGGCGTGTCGCTCGGTTTGCTACAGGAGGAAATTGGCAACCTCCCGGAAACCGACTTTGTCCAGATCGATACCGAGTGGGTGCAACGCTTTCACGCGATTCTCGACATCGTGCGCCAGGCCATTGCTATCGGCGCAGCGCTGCTGGCGATCGCTATTGTCGTCATCATCGGTAATACCATTCGGCTGGATATTGAGAATCGCCGCGCCGAAATCGAAGTAACGAAGCTGATCGGCGCTACCAATGCTTTCGTCAGGCGCCCGTTTCTCTGGACCGGTTTCTGGTACGGCCTGGTTGGCGGCCTGATGGCGCTGGCGCTCGTCTATTACGGGCTATATATGCTCAGCGGGCCAGTTGCCCGTCTTTCCGGCCTTTATCAAAGCAAGGTTGCGGTTTCCTCGCTGGACCTGGTGGAGGCCGGAGCGATCGTTGGGATCGGCATTTTCCTCGGCCTGTTCGGCTCCTGGGTCACGGCGGCACGCCATATGAGGCGAATAGAGCCCAAATAAGGCCTCTCGCCTGATTGCTGTAAACGGCGAAAGGTAGCGAAATTACCGCCTTGCAAGCCCCCCCGCAGTCCATTAAGACACTGTTTTTATTGCATATAATAATTCCTGGCTCCGGGAACCTGTTTGCTTGTTAGCACTCTAAGGCTTCGAGTGCTAAGATTCTTAGTCAACACGGAGGTAGTTAATGACAAACGCTATTGCGAAATTCAACCACGATCTGGTTCTGGCGGGCCCGGTAGGCAGTCTGGATGCCTATATTCAGGCCGTCGGCTCGATCCCTGTTTTGTCCAAAGAGGACGAACAGGACCTCGCCAACCGTTTCCGCGAGCATGAAGACCTCGAGGCAGCGCGTGACCTGGTTATGGCGCATCTACGCTTTGTTGTTCACATCGCCAAGGGCTACACCGGCTATGGCCTGCCCTTGAATGACCTCATACAGGAAGGCAACGTCGGCTTGATGAAAGCGGTCAAACGCTTCGATCCGGCCTATGATGTCCGTCTCGTTTCATTCGCCGTGCACTGGATTCGCGCCGAGATTCACGAATTCGTTCTGAAGAACTGGCGCATCGTTAAGGTCGCTACGACCAAGGCCCAGCGCAAGCTGTTCTTCAATCTCCGCAAGGCAAAGAAAAGCCTTGCCTGGTTGTCGGCCGACGAGACTGAAGCCGTTGCGAAAGATCTTGGCGTCAGCGCCAAGGAAGTCACCGAGATGGAAAAGCGCCTGCATTCACGCGACGCAATTTTCGATCCTGCACCGGTTGCCGACGACGAGCGTAGTTTCACGCCGGCCGCTTATTTGCCAAGCCCGGACTCCGACCCGGCCGTTCTCGTTGAGACAGCCGACTGGAACCATGATGCGACGTCTCGCATGAAATCGGCGCTGAACATACTTGATGATCGTAGCCGACGCATTCTTGAGAAACGCTGGCTTACCGATAAAAAAATGACGCTTCATGAGCTTGCGGCGGAGTACGATATTTCGGCAGAACGCATCCGACAGCTCGAGTCCAACGCCATCAAGAAGCTCAGGAACGCAATGGCAGTTTAACTCGTAGCCATCGCGCTTCAAGTACCGCTAATGACAAGAAAGGCCGCTCACTGAGCGGCCTTTTTTTTGCTTGCCGGGTACTGGTCTCTCGCCGAGGTCCTGACCCGCTCAACGATAGTCGCGCCGGCGATAACGAACATAGCCGCCGTCCTCGACACCCTGAGGGTCGTGATGCGTCCAGTGCACGAGGCCCCCGAGGTCGTTCCATTCGTACATTCCGCGAACCTGCACTCGGTCTCCGATGCCAACCGGCACGCGTTCGGCGAGGTCAATGTTGTGGGCGACAAGCAGCGTTTCGCGATTGCCAACATCGAGGATAAATCTCTGGTGCCGGGAACCGTCGTTGTCATTCGACAGCAGCCGTACGACGACACCCCGGAATTCGATCCAGGACCCCGTGTCAGATTTCTTGAAGCGATTGCTCAAACCATGCCCTTCAATATTCTTGTTTTTCTCGCAGTGGCGAGGCGGCACAAGACTGCCACAAGAAACGCGGCAAGCCATCGCTGGCTGCCGCGTTTTTTGTCAGGTACTCGGGCTAATCTGTCAGGCAGTTACCGGTACCAGTGTAATCTCGACGCGGCGGTTAGCCTGGCGGCCACTCGCATTTGTGTTGTCTGCGACGGGATACTTTTCGCCCATGCCAACCGAGATTATGCGCTGCGGTATAACGCCCTGCGACGTCAGGTAGCTGGTCACCGACTGCGCGCGGCGCTCAGAAAGGCTCAGGTTGTAGGAATCGGAGCCCGTGCTGTCGGTGTGGCCCGCGACCTCGACGACCGTTTGTTCGAACTCACCCAGCACCTTGCCAACCGAGTTCAGTACGTCGAAGAATGCTGGACTCAGGTCCGAGCTGTCCGTCGCAAACGTCACATTGCCCGGCATATTGAGCGTAATGTTGTCGCCTATGCGGGTGACGCTAACCCCGGTGCCTTCGAGTTCCGCACGAAGCTGCGCTTCCTGGCGATCCTGGTAATTGCCAATCGCGCCGCCGGCAAGTGCACCGACACCGGCCAGGATCAAGGCACGCTGCCTGCGTTCAACAGCATCATCGCCCGATATCAGGCCGACAACCGCGCCGGCTGCTGCGCCGATCAAGGCACCCTTGGTAGCCTTGCTGGTCTGCTCCTCTCGGGTGTAGGGATCCAGCGTTTCACAACCACTCACGAAGACGGCTAACAGCGTCAACGCAAGAATATATTTTGGAGACCGGTTATTCATGATTTTGTCCTTTGGCTTGCAGTAGAAATGGGTGCATTGTAGGCGTGTGCCACCTGAACAGAGACTTAACTTTACGCTTTATGTTCAGCAGAATCAGGGAAAAAGTCAGGATTGAGGACTGCGTCACAGGCGGGAAAATGTGCGTGTAGAATATGCGGATCTCCGCCAGGACTTCAGATGAGCGAAAACGTTAGCTGGCTGTTGCGGTACGAGCAGCGCCACACCGACCTTGGCAACCCGGTTGTCTACTGGGCTGCCGTGCCGATGGTGGTCGTGGGCACCGTCGGGCTGCTCTGGAGCCTGCCAATTCCTGTGCAATTCTACGAAATATCGCCCTTTCTCAACTGGGGTAGTGCTTTTCTTATTGCGGCGACAATCTATTACTTCATCATATCGCTCTCAATCGCTATTGGTATGCTGCCATTCATGCTCGGTCTGGCGAGCCTGCAGCTGTGGCTTGAGGCCTCGCCATACCCGGCCCTGGGCGTGTCTATCGGTCTGGCGGTCGCAGGCACAGTGGGTCTCTGGCTCGGACGGCGCGGGGTTGGCGGGATTCGCGCCGTACTGCAAGACTTGCAGCTCATGATGATCGGGCCGGCCTGGCTACTTTCCGTGATGTACCGACGCTTTGGTATCCCGTACTAGTAAAGCAAGTTCTGTTCGATTTCTTCGCTGCCCGCGCAGTCACGAAAAAATTGAATAGAGGCTCCCCAGGTGCCGCGGTAAGCTATCTCGTCTAGAATCAACCGCCCAACAACCCAAGGACGACCCCTGTGAGCGCCCAACATCTTGACCCTCTGGATATCTATGACATTCGTTCCGAGCTGAGCGAAGACGAAATCATGGTAAAGGACACCGTCGGACGGTTCGTCGACGATAAGGTAATCCCGTTAATGCGGGAAGCGTTCGAACAGCACGTTTTTCCCAGGCACCTGGTTGGCGAGGTTGCGGCGCTCGGTCTGCTGGGCACGTCTATTGACGGCTACGATTGCGCGGGACTGAACAGCGTCAGCTACGGCCTGATCTGCCAGGAGCTGGAGCGTGGCGACAGTGCGCTGAGAAGCTTTGTTTCTGTGCAAAGCAGCCTCGTGATGTTTCCCATCCACGCTTTTGGGTCCGACGAACAGAAAGAGCGCTGGCTGCCGGCGATGGCGCGAGGTGAAGCAATCGGCTGCTTTGGCCTGACTGAGCCACACGGTGGCTCAGACCCGGCCAACATGAAGACACACGCAAAGCGTGACGGTGACGACTGGATACTGAACGGTGCGAAGATGTGGATTACAAACGCCACCATCGCGGATGCGGCGGTCGTATGGGCAATGACCGATGAAGGCATTAAAGGCTTCATCGTTGAGAAGGATATGCCGGGTTTCGAGACCCAGGAAATCGAAAACAAGTTCTCATTGCGTGCGTCGGTGACCGGCGCACTATTCTTCAATGATGTGCGTGTCCCCGCCGCCAGCGTGCTGCCCGGGGTCTCGACCATGAGAGGCCCGCTTAGCTGCCTGACCCAGGCCCGCTTTGGCATTACATGGGGTGTGATCGGCGCGGCGCAGGCCTGTCTCGACGAGGCGTTGAAGTACACTCAGGAACGCATTCTGTTCAACCAGCCCGTTTCGCACACGCAGGCAATGCAGATCCGCCTGGCCGACATGAGTCGTCGTATAACAACCGCGCAGCTGCTGTCGCTGCGGCTCGGTCGCATCAAGGACAAGGGCGAACTAAAGCCAACGCAGGTATCGCTGGCGAAATGGAATAACTGCCGTGCGGCGCTCGATATTGCTCGCGATGCGCGCGATATTCTCGGCGGTGCTGGCATCAGCGCGGAGTACGTCCCTATTCGTCACATGCTGAATCTCGAGAGCGTCATAACGTACGAAGGGACAGAGACGATTCACCAGCTGGTTGTCGGCAAAGAACTGACAGGCGCCAACGCGTTCGGATAAGCGCTGCTTGAAGCAGCGGCTGTCTCGAGAAACCGTTTATGACAAACAAAGAGGCAGGGCCCGGCACGCCATTGCCCCAGAGCCAAGATATGTGGCGCATTGCGCTGCCGATGATTCTGTCGAATGTCTCCGTGCCCCTGCTTGGCATGGTCGACACTGGCGTCACCGGACACCTCGAGAGTCCCGTTTACCTCGGCGCCGTTGCCATCGGCGCAATGATCTTCAGCTTCCTGTACACCGGGGTGAATTTCCTGCGCATGGGAACGACGGGGATTACGGCACAGAGCTTTGGCGCGGATGACAATGACGGTCTGCGCGTATCACTCGGGCAGGCACTGATTGTCGCCTTGCTGATTGCCTTGACCCTGATCGCGCTGCAGGTACCGCTAGGTCGCATTGCGATGCAGCTCCTGGGAGCCGATGCGGAAACACAGCGCTATGCGCTGGAGTATTTTTCGATACGCATCTGGAGCGCCCCCGGCACGCTCGCCAACTATGCATTAATCGGCTGGTTTATCGGGCTACAGAACGCACGCGTTCCTTTGCTCATCTTTCTCACGATCAATATCACTAATATCGTTCTCGACCTGGTCTTCGTGCTGGTGTTTGGCATGAAAGTCGACGGCGTCGCCCTGGCCTCGGTGTTCGCTGAGTACTCCGGACTGGCAGTTGGCGGCGCGTTTGCGATTTCCGCACTTCGACGTCGCGAGGGTCACTGGCCTATGGCGCGCCTGGTTAACATCTCTGCCTACAGGGCTTTTTTCTCGGTTAACGCCAACCTGTTCATGCGCACCATAGCGTTGGTGTTTACTCTTGGCTTTGTTACCGCTCAGGGTGCAAGACTCGGTGGCCTCGTCCTGGCTGCAAACGCGGTCCTGATGAACTTTCAAAACCTCACGGCGTTCGGGCTCGACGGCCTGGCACATGCGGCGGAAGCGCTCGTCGGAAAAGCAATAGGTCAGAAACGCCGCGATGCGCTCGAGGAAGCCGTGCGACTCACGCTGAAGTGGTCGCTGATTTTCTCACTTGGCTTTTCGCTTGCCTATCTGCTGGCCGGACCGCTTATCATTCGCATACTGACGGACCTGCCGGAAGTCCGCGAAACGGCTACTCGTTATCTCCCGTGGATGATTGCCTCACCGCTCGTCTCTGTCTGGTGTTTTCTATACGATGGCGTCTACGTCGGCGCAACGCGCGCAAGAGAAATGCGCAACTGGATGTTCATTTCAACCCTCCTGGTGTTCCTGCCTGCATGGTATGTATTGCAGCCCCTGGGCAACGACGGGTTGTGGCTCGCTTTTCTGATATTCATGGCCAGTCGCGGTATTGGCATGCACATCGGCTATCGCAAGTCCGTGCTGCCTATGGTGTCTGGAAACGATGGCCAGAAATAAGCAGGCCTTCTTTTCCGTTCATGACGATGGTTGGTTCGTCGGCAACGACGGCGCTCGCGGGCCGTGGTCGGCTGCTGCCTGCCACGCAGGGCCGGTAACTGGCCTGATCGTGCGGGCGCTCGAAATCGCGGTGACCGACAAGCAGCTGGTCCGCGTCACCGCCGACTACGCCCGCCCGATTCCGATGTCGGGTTTTCGTATCGAAACGAAGATTGGCCGCAGCGGCCGCTCCGCGGCTACGGCGATGGCGACGCTAAGCGATGCGGAAGGCAAGATCTGCGCGACGGCGACCAGCCTGCACCTGGTGAAATCCAGACTCGGCAGCTTGCCGACAACCGAGATACCCGGTCCGTTACTACAGGATGCGACGCCTGGAAAGTTCGCTGTCGAGCACGCCCACCACAAGCTGCCATTTTTCCGCGACGCAATCGACGTCGCCTACCCCCCGGGGCAAGACAACAATCCGGGACCTACGACGCTGTGGATGAAAACGCCACCGCTGATCGAACACGAGACGCCTTCACCCTTTCAACGGATCTGTCCCCTGGCCGACTGTGGCAACGGTACGTCAAGAAACGCCGAACTGACCGATCTTACTTTCGTCAATCCTGACCTGACGATCGTCCTGCACCGCCTGCCTGAATCGGAGTGGCTTGCGTCCAGCGCGGTGTCCTTCTGGGAACCGACAGGCATCGGACTCTCTCGGGCAACCTTGTTCGATGAGAAAGGGCCGGTCGGCTATGCACTTCAGACCCTGCTGATTCAGCCGCTGGCCTGACTCGCAGGAAGCGTACAAAGACGATGGGCTGTGTTTCTGGCCCAGAAATACCCAATGGCACCGGAGATGAGGTTGGCCGCTGCGTAGGCAGCGAAAATGCCGACAATGCCGTACAGGTACATGCCAAGCATCGCTAACGGCACGTACAGGCCCAGGATGCGGGTCACGCTGATGATAACGCCGGGCATCGGTTTGCCGAGCCCGTTGAACGCTGCGTTCACGACCATGACGATGCCATAGGCGCCGTAACTGATCGGTGCCACCCACAGGAACATCCGGGTGACGCTCATCACTGCTTCGTTGTCACTGAACAGGCCCGGCAAAAAACCGGATAGCAACGCCAGCAGTATCGCCACGACAAGCCCGCTCGCCATGCAGAACATCGCGCACAGACGCAGCGATAGCTGAATCCTGTCATCCTTTCCGGCGCTCAGGTTTTGTCCGACAAACGGACCTATAACGGCGGATAACGCGTAGTAAAGAACGAGGACTAGCGATTCAATCCGGCTCGCAACGCCGAATCCCGCAACAGCTTCCGGACCGAACCGAGCGATCATCGCTGTAATGACCGCGAGGCCGACGGGCACAATGGCATTAGTGCCGGCGGCGGGCAGTCCAACATGCAGGATATCGCGCCAGGATTGTCTGAGCTCGGCGAGCTCTGGTTTTTCGAACGTCACCATGTGGAGCCTGTGTAACAACAGGTACAGGGTTCCGACAAAGATAGCGCCACGCGCAAGCAGGCCGGCCATTGCAGCACCGTCAAGACCCATCGCAGGCACGGGCCCGAGCCCGAATATAAAGATCGGGTCCAACACTACGTTTAACAAAGCGCCGGCAATCATCAACTTCCCCGGCAGACGCGTGTCCCCCGTTGCTCGCATGCCGCTCATACCTACCATGCCAACGACCACGAACGGCACGCCAGCATAAAGAATCGTCATGAAGCTCCGGATCATCGGGATCATGTCTTCGGGAGCCCCGAGCAGTCTAAACAGGGGGTCGATCGTGAGTAAACCGATAAACGAAACGGTCGCCGTGATCAGGAATGACAGTATCAGGCTGTCCGTCACCAGGCGTTTCGCTCGACTGTGATCTTCGTTTCCTATTGCACGCGCTACGACCGAGGACGTGCCGGCGCCGAGGCCGATAGCCACACTGGTTACGATCATTAGTATCGGGAAACCGAAACTGAAAGCAGCCAGCGCCCGGTCGCCAACCTTGCCCAGGAACCACGCATCGATAAACGACTGCGCCATCATCGTTGTAATACCCAGCAACATGGGCAGGGTCATGTCTACGAGATGACGGCCGACCGGTCCCTGGGTGAGTCTGGCTTTCTGTGCTTGCATGCGGGCCTGGTGGACAAGTGGTTTAATATCACGGCGACGAATACAGGGAACGGCGATGAAACACAAGGCCGAAATAACTATCGATGCGGATCTCACTACGGTCTGGCGGATGTTCGACGATCCGGACAACATGATGAAGTGGCAACCCACGCTCAAGGCATTTACGCACAAGTCCGGTACGCCCGGCCAGCCCGATGCGGTCTCAGAGCTTGTTTACGATGAGAACGGGCGTGAGGTGGTAATGACAGAGACTATTACCGCACGTCGCGAGCCTAATTTCCTCGGCGGCACTTACGAGTCACGATGGGCGAACGTCGTGATCGTCAATCACTTCTCCGCAACCGGAGACAACACGACGCTTTGGACCATGAATGCGAAATACGGCTTCAAGGGCTTCATGAAGATCATGGCGTTGTTCATGCGCAAATCGATATGCGCTCGCAGCGACACCGATATGAATCGATTCAAGCTGCTCGTCGAGACCGCAGTCGCAAGGCAAAAGAAATGAGCTGGAAAAAACTTTCTTCGCGAAGCGTCTACGAGAATGACTGGATGCAGGTGA
>Ga0316201_10000751_pt1 | contig 19905 bp, 19 predicted proteins | sample CS6wburrow_MG_FD_204516 | JGI IMG/M metagenome (GOLD analysis project Ga0316201, IMG submission 204516) | Coastal sediment microbial communities from Delaware Bay, Delaware, United States - CS-6 worm burrow | ecosystem: Environmental > Aquatic > Marine > Coastal > Sediment | place: USA... | reverse complement strand
TAGTCAAGCCCCTTGGGCGGGACTTGAAAAAATGCAAAGGTTACGCCGGTGCCACCATCATGGGAGATGGCCGGGTGGCCCTCATTCTGGACGTATCCAATCTGGCCCAGATGGCCGGCCTGACATCCCTCGAGGCCACATCCCGCGCCGCCGAGGTGGCCGCAGCCGAACTCGAGGCGGTCCGAAACGGCCAGGACAAACAGGCCGTGCTGATCTTCCGCAGCGCAGAAGACGAACAATTTGCCGCGCCACTGAACCTGGTGGAGCGCATCGAAAAAATCAAACAAACGGATATTGAGCATCTGGGCGGAAAGCGGGTGATCAAATACCGCGGCGGCACCCTTCCCCTGTTCAGCATCGACGAAGTCGCCATGGTAAAACCCCTGGCCGACTTGGACAACATGCTGGTCATCGTTTTCAACGTCGCCAAGCGCGAGGTCGGCCTGCTCGCCATGGGTCCGGTGGATGCCCAGGAGATCGATCTGGCTGTCGATGGTGTCACGCTGCGCCAGGAAGGCATCATGGGATCGGCCATCATTAACGACAACACCACTTTGCTGGTCGATATCTACGAAATCGTCAAAGCCTTGAATCCGCAGTGGTTCGACACGCCCGCGGTGGCAGATTCCGATGACGGCCACGTTGCCACGGTTCTTTTCGCCGAAGACTCCAGCTTCTTCCGCAACCAGGTCAAATGCTCCATGGAAAAGGAGGGGTTTGAAGTGCTGGAAGCCGAAGACGGTGCGATTGCCTGGGATCTGCTGGAGGCCAATGCGGCTAGCATCGATCTGGTGGTCACCGACATCGAGATGCCCAACCTTGACGGGTTCGGCCTGACCAAAAAAATCAAGACCAATCCCGCCTATGCCCATCTGCCCGTCATCGCCTTAACGACCCTGGCAGGAGAAGAAGATATTGCCACGGGCAAGACAGTGGGAATCGATGATTATCAGATCAAGCTGGATCGTGAGAAACTGATGAACAGCATCCACGCGTTTCTCCAGGCAGCCGCGGCCTGATGGCCATACCAACCAGATCAAGGCTGTCTGGTTGCACGAACTGCCTTGATAAGAAAGGACTGAAGCAATGAGCATCACAAGCGAACACGGCCCCACTGTGGAACTGGCCACCTTCTATGTTGGCAATGCCCTGTGTGGTATGGATATTCTGAATGTCCAGGAAATCAACAAACTGATGGACATGACCAAAGTCCCCCAGGCACCGGATTATGTCACCGGAATACTCAATCTTCGCGGCCAAATTGTAACGGTCGTCGATCTGGGCAAAAAGCTTGGGCTGGCACCAAGTGACGTGAGTGAAACCTCGCGCAATATCATTGTCAACGCTGACAATGAATACGTTGGGCTGCTGGTATCGAGAATCAGCGATGTCGTCGAGGCAAATTGGGAAAAAGTGGAAAAACCCCCCGCCAATATCAGCGGGGTTCAGGGCGCCTTTTTCAAAGGGGTATTCAAAACCAAGGATCGTCTGATCGGTATTCTCGACGTGCATAAAGTATTGGCGGAAGAGAACAAAGCTTGACCCTTGGCACCACAGACAACGGACTCAAGGCCATTGCAGGATGACCGTATGCTAAGCCCAACGCCGTTAAAAGTGTTAATTGTGGACGACACGATTGTCTATCGAAAGATCGTCGGCGATGTAATCGCCGAAATTCCGGGCGTAGAGGTGGTTGGCAGCGCCCATAACGGCAGAGCCGCCATGCTCAAAATCAAAACCCTGCAACCCGACCTGTTGACCCTTGACATCGAAATGCCGGAAATGAACGGTCTGGAGTTGCTCGAGCAGATGAAACAGATCGCACCGGACACCGGTGCGGTGATGCTCAGCACGCTGACGCACGAAGGCGGCGCCATGACCATGCGGGCGCTGGAATTGGGTGCGTTCGACTTTATTCCCAAGCCGCAGTCCGGCACCATGGCCGAAAACAAACTCGCGGTGAAGGAAGCCCTCGCCCCCATCCTCAAAGCCTTCGCCCGGCGCCGGCAAATCACCGGCATGCTGCGCAGAACGACCCCGCCGGTGGCAAAGCCGCCATCCCGGACCGCACCCAATGCCTGCCGACCCGGAATCGTTTCACGAAAAAGCTCGGACGTCTCCTCGATCATTGCCATTGGCATCTCTACAGGTGGACCCAATGCACTCGCCCGCATGCTTCCCATGCTACCCAAGGATGTGGGGGTACCGGTTGTCATCGTCCAGCACATGCCGCCGATGTTCACCCAATCCCTGGCCAAGAGCCTTGATGCAAAGTGCGCCTTGACGGTACGGGAGGCAACCCACGGCGAGCCTCTGACACCGAATGTCGTCTACATTGCGCCTGGAGGCAAGCAGATGAAAATTACTGCCGGGCCGGACGGTCGGCAACGGATCATTAAAATTACCGACGACCCCCCGGAAAACAGCTGTAAGCCGTCGGTGGATTACCTGTTTCGTTCCATTGCAGAACTTTATGTCGGCCGGGCAACCGGCGTCATCATGACTGGCATGGGGTCGGACGGCACCGCCGGTTTGAGGCAGATGAAAAATAAAGGTGCCTTCGTCATTGCACAAGACGAGTCGACCTGTGTGGTCTTTGGCATGCCGAAGGAACCTGCAGAGCAGGGGATTGCGGATGTTGTGGCCCCCTTGGACCAAATTCCATCTGAAATTGTTAAAACACTGGCCATCAATGGATGGGGACGTTGAAGCCAATGGTTAGGAACGCTTCGGCAACCAGTATGGCCAACAACGGATCTGCTAACCTTCCCAGGGCGCCTCTTGGCCGTGGTATGAAAAAAAACATCAAGATCAAACCGGATGAAATCCAGCTTTTTGCCAAGTACATCCATGGGGTATCCGGAATTCACATCGAAGCATCCAAGGCCTACCTGCTGGAGACCCGTCTTGGACGTCTTCTCGAGGCGGAAGGGTGCGCCACTTACGGCGAATTTTACCAAAAAGTCAAAACAGACAGATCGGAGGCCCTGGAAAAAAAGGTCGTTGATGCCATCACTACCAATGAGACGCTGTTTTTCCGCGACGCCAACCCCTTCGAGCTGCTGCGGCATAAAATCATCCCGGAAGTGATCGACTACCATGCTTCCCGTACCATCGCCGCGCCCATCCGCATCTGGAGTGCCGCCTGCTCCACGGGCCAGGAGGTCTACAGCATTGCCATCGTGCTGAAAGAATTGTTGGGTCGGGCCAACTTGGTCAATATCGACCTGATGGGCACTGACTTGTCCGATGCGGCCGTCAAACAGGCCAGCTATGGTGCCTATAATAAATTCGAAATTGAGCGGGGCCTGCCGAAAAACCAGTTGCAGCGCTACTTCTTTTCATCAGGTGAAAATTGGAAAGTGAAGGATGATATCCGATCCATGGCCACCTTTCGGAAATTCAACCTGATGCAGCCTTTCTCCGCTCTGGGCAAATTCGATATTATTTTTTGCAGAAATGTGGCCATTTACTTTACTTTAGAAGATCGCAAGAAGCTGTTTAATAAAATTGCAGATGCCCTCGAGCCCAATGGTTTTTTAATCATCGGCTCCACAGAATCCCTGACCGGGGTGTGCCCTCGTTTCGTTCCCAAACGGCACTTAAAGTCCATTTTCTACCAGTTGCGGTAAGTGGACAGGGGCGTTCGCCATGATTGGAGGTAACCAGAATGCAGGCACTCAAAGTCTTAGTGGTAGACGATGATCCGGTCTCGAGATCCTTGCTGTCCAAAAAATTACAAAAGGCCGGGTATGATCCCGAGACGGCCGAAGACGGCGTCGAGGCCGTTCGAATGATTGCCGGTCAGTTTTATGATGTCGTTTTGACCGACTTAATGATGCCTGGCGGAGTGGATGGAATCGGGGTACTGGAATCGGCCAAGGAGAGTAATTTAAAAACCGAAGTTGTGCTGATCACGGCCCATGGGACCATCGACAATGCCATCACCGCCATGAAGAAAGGTGCGGTGGACTATCTCCAGAAACCGATCAACTTCGATGAATTGTTTCTCCGTCTCGAAAAGATCCAGAACCTCAGGCACTTGATGAAAAATGCCAACGATCTGCGGGAAGCGATGGAAGTTACCGAACAGGCGTCCGGTGAAACCATTCAGAATCTGGAGATGGCGGTGGCCAACCTGGAATCCCGCCTTGAATCCGTCCGGGGCATATTGTCACGCCAGGATATCCCTGCTGAAGAGCGCATCGAACAAGCCATTCAGCACTGAATACAGCCGAACGCAATAAATCTGAATGCCTGCCTCCCGCTGGGTGGCGGGCATTGTTGTTTTGCGCCGGAGTATCGCTTGCACATATGGGCTGTTTTGATAAAAGGATAGTGTCTTGGACTTGCGCTTGGTCCTCCAACCCACTTCGGAAAAACAAGGAGCGGACTTTATGGATCGTTGGTTTGATATTGTGGATCGTTGGTTTGATCTCATGGACCGGTTCATCAAGATTTCAAGGACCGATACGCTGGCTGGGATAAGCCTGAACGCCGCCGTGGCCATTGTTCTGGTCCTTGTCATCTGGATTGTCGCAAAAACGGTGCTGAATGTGCTCAAACGGCGCCTCCAGTCCATGGAGTGGGTCAAGATCAACGACGAGCTGTTCGCCATGCTCAAGAAAGCCCTGGGCCTGGGGCTGCTGCTTTTTCTGGGAACCTACCTGATCCGCCTGTTCCATATCGAAATGGCGGAGAACCTTTTCCGTGCCCTTTTCGTGATCCTGATCGCCGCCCCCATAAAAGAATTCGTACTCATCATCCTGAACTATCTCGAACAGCGCCTGGCCGATAAAACGGAAACCATAATCGACAACATCGTCTTCGACCTGCTCAATCGCTTCTCAGGCGCCATCATCTACGCCGTCGCGGTCGTGTTGGCATTGGACACTTTAGGCTTCAACGTGATGCCCCTGGTGGCCGGCGCCGGTGTACTTGGTGTGGCCATCGGCTTTGCAGCCAAGGACACGCTGTCAAATTTGATCGCCGGCATTCTGCTCATCATCGACAGGCCCTTCGAGATGGGGGACCGCATCGAGGTCTGGAGTGCACCGGCCGGGAGCGCCAGCTGGGGCGACGTCATCGACATCGGTTTGCGGGCCACCAAAATCAGGACCACGGACAACATCATCATCGTCATTCCCAATAATGAAATCATGAAACGGGACATCGTCAATTATACGTTGATCTCTTCCAACATAAGGGTGCGGATCAACATCGGGGTGGCCTATGATACCGATATTGAGCGCGCCAAGGCAGCCATCCTGTCAGTGGCCGAACAGGCGGACTGGATCCTGAAGGAGCCCCCGCCGAAAGTTGTGGTGCGCAATTTCGGCGAGTCATCGGTCGATCTTCAATTGCGGGTATGGATAAAAGAAGCCAGACAGCGCATGAACACCATCTCCTTCATCACGGACAACGTCAAGTCGGCCTTCGACCGTGAGGGCATCGAAATCCCTTTTCCGAAACGGGATATCACCATCATTGACCACTCCCAGGGGCCGGCGAAATGACCGGAGGGCAAAACAAGCCGGTTATGGCGCCACTACAGGTTACGGATCAGCGTCTCCTTGCCGATGGTGTGAACCACCACAGGTGGCTGAGTGGCAGCAAAAACGCCTCCTGCACAATGTGTGCAGGAGGCGTTTTACAATCAACGCTCTTTTATTCGGGAGCGCCGGCAGCTGATCCGCCTGGCGCTGACGGTCCCAGCTAGTACCTCATATATTGCTGTGGCGTATTTTCAACAATGTATTTGGTCGCATTGTAAAGGCAGGTTCGGATGGCTTTCTCCATGGGGGTTTTCGCAAATCCGCCCAAGCCGCCGGCCATTCCACCGGATCCACCGAAGGCCCCCAGAAAACCGCCCAGATTCACGTCTTTGGCGATCCCCTCCACACGGGTGGCGGCAAGCACCTCGGAAGTGGACGTATCCACGATGCGGATGTCCATCGCCATGGTAGACTTTTTGAAAGCGCCCCGAATGCCGCCGAACACGGCACTCGCCTTGCCCAGCATGCCGCCGCCCAAGCCGCCGCCTCCTCCGGATGTCCCCGGATCCCAGCCCGTAACGGCACCCATGACCAACAGGTCGGCGCCTTTGACCTGGCCTTTTTGAATTCCGGTTTTATCGGTCAGTCCTTTGTTGACCAGGGCCATCTCCTTTTCGAGGGAGCTCAGGTTTTGTCGTTCCAATACCCGATACCGCTTGGACTGGACCATCGCCGTGGTGAGCATGTCGCGCAGCCCCGTGGTGTAGCCGCGCTGACGGGTATGCTCCACCTCCACCGTCTGGCCGCCAAAGGTCATTTTAGTCGAGCTGCCGCTTCCGCCAACTTTCCACTCGAAGTCAGCCACGGCGACCCGCGCGCGCGGACCGCTGTAAGGCGGCAACGCCATCTCGGCACCCGTATCGGTTTTGGCCTCGGGCTTGACCATGCTTTCCATGCAGCCGAACGATGCAAGTAGCGTAAAAACAGCAAATGTTGCAAGAAATTTGCGGACCATTGAACCCTCCTTCTAAGGCTGGTGTCAGTATGTTGAAATCATTGAGACCGATGGGAAATACTATAAATTGATGCCATACTTCGCCAGTGGTGTCAAGGTTGAAGCGGGGGATGATCGTAAATTTTATTTACATATTCGGGATGTTGTCCGGACCACAAAAGAGGTCTCCGCCAGAAGGCCCAGCACTGGGATCCGCAGGTGCAACCCAATAGCGTACTCCACGCGGTCAACGGCACAGCACCTCAATGGGGAGCATCGCCGGAGCGGGGGAGCGCTCCCAATTTGCGGTGAATGCAGGCCTTCAACGTATCGCCGTCCAGGTCGTTTCGCATACCGGGGCAGACGCTGGCCATGATGTTCCAGTTGGCAGTGTCCACCAGCAAACTGGAGATGAACGGCCATTTCCGGCACATGTCGGGTTTGACGGGGTGAATGGTGCAATTGCGGTCCCAAAAGATGCAGAAACCGTCAGCGCGCTGGGCCAGAACGAGTTTGTCGCCAGATGGACTGCAGTAGGTTTTCATGAGCTCTGGTGGTGCGACGCCGATGAAATCGGCGATGGCGTCAATGTCCGCCATCGTGACGCAGGTCCCGCCGAATCCCTTGCAGCAGTCGCCGCACTGGGTGCACTCGAAAAGACGGCATTCAGATGTCATGGCGCCCCTCCAGTGCACACCGCAGGGTCATCTGGTCGACATATTTCAGATCGCCTCCCACTGGCACCCCGGATGCAATGCGGCTGGCCTTCACGGCAGAGCCGGCAAGCTGCTGAGCGATGTAGGCCGCCGTGGATTCACCCTCGACGCTGGTTCCGGTGGCGATGATCACTTCACTGATACCGCCCCGGTCGACGCGGTCGAACAAGGCTTTCATGCGCAGTTCCTGGGGGCCAATCCCTTCCATGGGGGCGAGCGCCCCTCCCAGGATGTGGTATAGCCCCTTAAAGGCTCCTGATTTTTCAAGGGACACCATATCGGCTGGCTGTTCGACGACGCAGAGCAGCGATCGATCGCGGGAGGTGTTGGCGCAAATCTGGCATCGCTCGGCATCGCTCAATGCATAGCACATGTTGCACAGTTTGATCTTCTGCTTCATCTCAACAATGCTGTTGGCCAGCGCCTGGGCATCCCGCATTGATTTTCGCAGAATATGAATGGCCAGCCGTTCCGCCGTTTTTTCTCCCACTCCGGGCAGTTTGGAAAGATGGCGGATCAGCGAACGTATGGACTCCGGATAGTGCTGCATGGACTATAGCAATCCGGGAATGTTCATGCCGCCGGTCAATTTGCCCATTTCACCGGCAACCATTTCTTGAGCTTTGTTCAGTGCGTCGTTGACGGCAGCCAGAATCAGGTCCTGCAGCATCTCCACATCATCGGGATCCACCACCTCTTTATCGATTTCGATGGAGAGCACTTGCTGGCGCCCGTTGGCTACGGCTCGTACCATACCGCCACCGGAAGTTGATTCTACTGTTTTTTCAGATAGTTCCTCCTGAAGCCGCAGCATTTTGGACTGAAGCTTCTGTGCCTGTTTCATCATGTTGCCCATACCCTTCATGTTTTCCTCCTAAGGACCTTTGATATCAACAACTCGGCCGTCGAAAACCTCCAAGGCCTCCATGAGCAATGGATGGCTTAGGGCTTTTTGCTTCAGACGGCTGGACTTTTTTTTTTGAGCTTTTTTTACGGCAGCATCCTCTAAATTCGCCACAATCTCCAGAGCAATGGGCCTGCCGGACGCATCGCTGCACAAGCGTTCCAGAAATTTCAGGTGCTTGTTAACGTTTTTAAGTGCAAACGCGTTGCCTTTTATTTCCAGCACCACGCGATCGTCTTTGCCGGGACGAAGGCTGCAATGCTTCAGAAACGCCGCCAGGGAGGGTTTTTGCTGGGCAATTTGGTCCGATACGGACTCCCAGACGGCCATCATATCCTTTGGCGGGGTTTGCTCCACTGCCGAATGCAGGTCTTGCGCTTCACGACGAGGTGGCGCTGCCCGAGCCGCCTCCCCCCTGCCCTGTCCCATTTTCGACTGCAGATGATCCAGATGGTCGATCAGCGTATCAATGGGCAATGCTGGAGGTGTCTGAAAAAGTTTCATGAAAACAATTTCGAGCCCCAGTCGAGGCTGGCTGGAGAGTTTTATTGCCGGCTCGGCCTGAAAGAGCAGGTCGACAATCTGCACCAGATAACTGAGCGGAATCGATTCCACCTGACGTTTCATCTGCTCGATCTCCTGACGCGGGAGGTCCACCAATGCTTCGGCTTTCTCTCCCAGTTTAATCAGGGATAGGCTGTGAAAGTATCCGGCAAGATCGGAATAAAAGCGCCTGATTTCATACCCGTGGCGCCAAGCCGCGTCAATGCCCTGCAATACCTGCTGGATATCCTTCGTCAGCACGGCTTGCGCCATGTCGAAAAGATGTCCGTGGTCAACGACACCGAGCAAGTCGCTGATCATTTCGACGGTAATCGAGCCATCTGCACAAGCGAGAACATGGTCCAGCAGACTGAGGGCATCGCGCATGCTGCCGGCAGCTTCCCGTGCGATCAGATGGAAGCTGGCCTCGTCGACCGCCACTGATTCTTCCCGACAAATGGCAGCCAGGTGGTCCACGATCCCCCTGCCGTCGATCCTCCTCAAATCATGACGCTGGCAGCGGGATAATATGGTAATCGGGATTTTTTGGATCTCTGTCGTGGCAAACATGAACAGGATGTGTTCCGGCGGCTCTTCAAGCGTCTTGAGCAGCGCATTGAAGGCTGCCAAGCTGAGCATGTGAACCTCATCGATGATGTAAATCTTGTAGCGGCTGTGGGCCGGCATGTACTTGAGGTTTTCGCGCAGCTCACGCACCTGGTCCACACTGTTGTTCGACGCACCATCGATCTCGAATACATCCGAGGCGCTGCCGGCGGTGATTTCAACGCAGGAACGGCAGGTGTTGCAGGGTGTCGCCGTGGGGCCCTGCTCACAATTCATGGCCTTTGCCAGTATGCGGGCGATGGTGGTTTTTCCGGTACCTCTAGGGCCGGAGAACAGAATGGCATGGGCCACTCGTCCAGCGGCAATGGCATTGCCCAGGGTACGCGTCACGTGGGATTGCTGCACCACCGCCTCGAAGGTCTGAGGCCTGTATTTGCGCGCAAGTACAAGATAGCTCATGCGGGTTCCTCAATTTGTGACATCAACGCCTTATAGCGCACCTGGCGAAAGGGTGCAACAGCGGCTGACGGCATTGCGGGGTGTTTTCATCTCGACAGCACGCACTGCACTTCGCCGCGTCCCGGCAATGCCTATTCGAATAAATCACTGGGAGGAAAATGGTGAAGGTTGGGGCAGTGCAGAAGAGATGGCGGAGAGAGAGGGATTCGAACCCTCGGTGCCGCTATAAACGACACACACGATTTCCAGTCGTGCTCCTTCAGCCAGCTCGGACATCTCTCCGCATGTAAAAGCGCTCTTACATCCCGTGAGCGCTGATCCCTTATCACGCCACTTCAGCAACCGAGCCCGCCGGTGTAGTGGCGGAGAGGGTGGGATTCGAACCCACGATCCCGGGGAAACGGGATACCGCTTTTCGAGAGCGGGGCCTTCAGCCACTCGGCAACCTCTCCAATCCGGATGCCTGTGAGGCGCAGGGTTGGTCTAATACCGCTTTTGCAGGACAGTGTCAATGGCCTTATGGAGGGCTGGGTGCGTTAATTCGGGTCCGGCAGCATCATTTTTTGGACCTCTGCGGTATAGGCGCCGTCAGCGGCGTAGATGGTCAGCGGCGCCGCCACCCGCAATCCGGGCCTGCTCCCTTTGATGGCCTCCAGGAGAACGAACTTGCCCTCCGTCCCTGACCGGGAGTGAACGATTTGCAACCATTTGGGTTCAATCCCGGCGTCGTGCAATGAGTAGATCAGGTCAGCGATCCGTTCCGCGGGGTAGATGGTGCAAAAGCGCCCGCCGGTGCGCAGCAGACGCCGGGAGACCTTCGTGAGCTGGCAAAGGTCGATGTTAATTTCATGCCGAGCGAGGGCCTTCTGTCCATTGGGATTGATGCGCCCGCTGTTGGCCCTGTGATAGGGCGGATTGCTGATGATCCAGTCCGTGGGACCGTCCACCATCGACGGTGTCAGTTGGCGCATATCCATTTCGTGCACAGTAATGCGGTCCGACATACCGTTGGAGAGAACATTTTGGCGCGCGAACCGCACCAGCTCGGGTTGGATATCAACGGCGTGAATACGGGTGCCAGGATAGCGGTGGGCCACGATCAGGGCAATGATACCGCAGCCGGTGCCAAGGTCGATGAGCGTATCGCCAGGTTTTGGGCGCGGTCGGCTGGCCAACAGCACGGCGTCGATGGCGTAGCGGTATCCTTTTTCCGGCTGATTTACAGTTAAACTTTTTTTTAAAAATGCGTTTATTTTCAATTTTTTATTAAACATTCATTAAATAAAAGGTTAGCATATAGACCCTTAGAACTGCGCAACCGCAGAAAACCATCTCAGACCCTTTCCGGACACGCTTAACAGGGTCCGATCTTGAACTTGACACGGCGGATGTATTCCCCACCCAGGGCCAGGTTGATCTTGCGGATCAGTTCTTTTTCAAGAAAGCGGAGGTGGTGCAGCCAACTGGAGTTGGATACGTGGATCAGGAGAAGATCACCTTTGAATGCAGCCGGGCGCGCATTGGAAGCCACGTCATTACCCACGGCAGCCTCCCAGCGATCCCAAATCCGGATTAACGCCTGATTGGCATTTGGCCGGCATTGGACCAGCACTTTATCCACTACCGTGCCGATGGAAACAAAGCCTTTAGAGGTGGGACGATACTTTTTCATTTCCCTTCTTTACCAAATGGAAGGGGCTGGTTTCAAGGCCATCCGGCCCTTTGCGATCAATTTGATTTTTCTTGACTTCAACGGGGAGCCGCCTTAGAGTATAGCGATTTTGAAAGGAATTGAATTTACAGGTAATCAAACGCAGCAACCACACTGCAGTGCCATTCCGGAAGGTTAATCGACCATACATTATAAACGCATCACCACCAGATTCTCGCTAGATGGACATATCATATAATCGATAACCACTGACCGAATAGGTGAATCAAAAATGGCTTGGGATTGGGAAAAGCTAAACCAGCAACAGAGACAGCAAAGAGGCGGGCCTCCGCCTCAAATGGATGATTTTCTAAAGCACATCAAAGGCCTAAAGATACCGGGAGGTACCATCGCTATCGTCCTGGTGATCTTGGCCATCGTACTGGGATCATCCGCGGTATTCACTATCGAAACCGGGTCGGTCGGCGTGATCCAGCGATTTGGAAAATTTGTGCGCATCGCCCCCCCAGGTTTGAATTTCAAACTGCCGTTCGGTGTGGAGAGCGTCACCAAGGTCTCCCAGGAAAAAGTTGAAAAAGAAGAATTCGGCTTCCAATCCGATCGGTCGGAGGTGAACCCGCGATTTAGCGGCAGACAGGAAACCAGCACCGCCTCCCTGATGCTGACCGGAGACTTGAATGTTGCCGTGGTCCCCTGGATAGTTCAATACCGCGTCAACGACCCCTACAGTTATTTGTTCAAGGTCAAAGACGTGCGCGGCCTGTTGCGGGACCTTTCCGAGGCCAGCATGCGCCTCGTCGTAGGGGACCGCAGCATCAACGAGGTCATCTCCAAGCGCAGCGAAATCGCCAATGAGGCGGAACAAGTGCTCCAAGAAGAGCTGGACAAAGCGGAAACAGGCCTGATGGTGGTCAATGTCGAGCTCAAACGAACCAATGTTCCAGGCCCGGTTCAGCCATCGTTCAACGAAGTCAACCAGGCTGTCCAGGAAAAGGAAAAGCTGATCTACCAGGCCCGGGAGGACTACAACAAGGCAATCCCGGCCGCCCGCGGCGAAGCCGAGAGAACCATCAAGGCGGCCGAAGGGTACGCCTTGGACCGGGTCAACCGCGCCAAGGGTGATTCAGAACGGTTTCTGGCTCTCTATGCCGAGTATGTCAATGCTCAGGATGTCACCAAGCGGAGGCTATATCTTGAAGCGCTCAAAGTTTTGCTTCCCAAATTGGGACCCAAATACATCGTCGATCAGAGCCAGAACAATTTGCTGCCGCTGCTCAATCTCGGGAAAGAACAAGGGGTGATTAAATGAACGCAAAGATGATCATTGGCGTCGTTGCCGCCGTTGCCGTCATCGTCGGTGTCATGTGTGCCTACACGGTTGATGAAACCGAGCAGGTGGTCATTACCAAATTCAGCAAGGTCGCCCGGACCGTTACCGACCCCGGTTTGCACTTTAAGTGGCCGGTTATTGAAAGGGCCATTTTCTACCCGAGAAACCTTCAGGAATGGGACGGTGATCCCGGCGAAATCCCCACAAAGGATAAGACTTACATCTATGTGGATACCTTCGCCCGCTGGAAAATCGTCGATCCGGTGCTCTTCTTCAAATCAGTCGGCATGGAGGCCAGACTTGCCACCAGTCGTCTCAATGAAATCATCGACCCCGCCGTGAGGAACCTGATCACCTCGAACCGGCTGATCGAAACGGTGCGCAACAGCAACCGCGAATTGGACACGTTTGAGGAAGGCCTCAGTGATGATAATACGCCGTCCAATAAGTCTCCTTCACTCTACACCATCACCATCGGACGCAAGCAGATAGATGAAAAAATCCTGGCACAAGCCAGCGACAAATTGGTACGATTCGGCATTGCCCTTGTGGATGTCAAAATCAAGCGCATCAACTATCGTGAAGAGGTTAGACGGTCGGTTTACGACCGAATGATCGCCGAGCGAAAACAGATTGCTCAGAAGTTTCGTTCGGAGGGCAAGGGCGAAGCCCAGAAAATCTTGGGCGACAAGGAGCTTGAGCTGAAAAGCATCAAATCTGAAGCCTACCGAACGGCACAGGGCATCAAAGGAAAGGCCGACGCCACATCGACACGATTGTACGCCGAAGCTTTCGGAAAAGATCCTGAATTCTACTCATTTATCAAAACGCTTGAAATATACGGGGAGGCCCTGGGCAAGGACAGTTCGCTGGTACTGTCCACCGACTCGGATCTGCTGAAATACTTGAAGGGCTACACAGGGGAATAATCGGACCATCGATATCCGAATAATTAAAAAAGCACCGTTGATGAATGCAACGGTGCTTTTTAGTTCATGCAGTTGAACCCAATCGCAGCGATCATTATTTACCCTTTCTGCGCTGGTGTCGCGTGCGAGCTAACAGCTTGCGGTGTTTATGTTTACGCATTTTCTTTCTGCGTTTTTTGACAACACTACCCAATGGCCCACCTCCTTTCAACCCGGTTGGGGTTCAATTAACCCGGAATTAGTAGCACCATCGCCCCCCTTTTGTCCAATGCTTTTTCGTATCGAATCCACCGCCGGGATCTGTTTCGCCGGTGGGTCCGCTGGGTGCTTGGATCAACACCGTCCGGCAACGATCCCGCAGCGCACCGTTTTCCAGGACGGCCGAAGAAGGCGATCTGCATTGATAACAATGGCATAGTATGCTATTGGCCAATCATGAAGGATCAAGGACAAGCGTTGGTATTTGACGATGCGCAGATGAGAACAGTGAATCGCGCCGTCACCATGGCAGAAGAGCTGGTGAGCAATCACTTCAAGATGTCACCGAACCAATGGTTGCGTCCAAAATATGATGTAAAAACACTCGTTGACCTGGATGATGCCGAGATTATCGATGGTCCCTTTGCCCAGATCATCCGTTACCAGGGCCAGCGCAAAGGCTCCGCTTTAGGCTCCGATTCCTATGATTTCTATAAAATTTGTCTGCAGGATCATACCATTTTAAGTGCGCTGTGCTGTGATCCGCTGCTCCTGCTGGAACCCTTCGGTATCTATATCATCGCCCATGAATTGATCCACATCGTGCGGTTCAGCAGATTCCTGCAGAATTTCGATGCCAGTGCGGACGAAAAACTGGCCGAGGAAAAACGTGTCCACGCCATTACCCGCCAAATATGCGAAGGTGTCCGTCTCGAAGGGATGGATCACGTTCTTGCATTTTACCGCCAATGGCGTTGACGGTGGCCATGAATTTTCTATAATCCGATCGCTTGACAACACGAAATCACACACTATATTAATCCAGAATTTCCGTTCGGCCGGTAAATTTACTTAGTAAAAACGAGGAGGAACGTCAAAAGATGCCGATCTACGAGTACCAATGCAGCGCATGCGGCAGCGTTGAAGAAGCACTGCAAAAATTTTCAGACAAACCACTGACCAAATGCAGAAACTGCTCCGGCAAGCTGCATAAACTCATTTCACAAAGTGCTTTCCACCTGAAAGGCACTGGTTGGTATGTAACCGACTATGCCGGTAAAAAGTCCAAAAACAATACAGCCGATAAAACAGAACCTGCAGCTGCCAAAGAGACAAAAACCAAAGATGCCAAGCCTGCTGCAAAAACTGCATCATCCAGTGCAGAATAACACAACGACAACTATGTTTTGAAAACAGCACCCAATCAGGGGACCTTCGGGGCAGGTGACGTTCCGCCCAATATTTCGTTTTGAGTGCATCCGGCTGGGTTACAGGCGCTGGATCGACAGCGCACAGATGTGCAGTTTTGATCAAGAAGGGGGGTGACCGGCAGAGATCGATAGAACAACAGCGAGACCCGGCCAGCAAATAGATTTGGAACCATGAAGCACAACGGTTATTATTGCACCATGATCACTATAAAAAGGAGAGATTGAACGATGAAACTTAGACCATTACAGGATCGAATTCTGGTTCAGCGCGTTGCGGAAGAGACCACCACCAAGGGCGGCATCATTATCCCGGACACAGCCAAAGAAAAACCCGCCGAAGGCAAAGTTGTCGCCGTAGGCAAAGGCAAACTTGGTGATGACGGCAAACCCATGGCGCTGGATCTGAAAAAAGGCGACCGAATCCTTTTCGGCAAGTATTCCGGCACCGAGGTGAAAATTGACGGCGATGAGTACCTGATCATGCGCGAAGATGACGTTCTGGGCGTAATTGAATAAGCAACCTAATTTGAAACACGATTGGAGGAATAAAAATGGCGTCAAAACTCATTAAATATGACATGAAAGCCCGCGAAGCCATGCTCAAGGGCGTCCAGACCCTCGCGGATGCGGTTGTGGTCACCCTTGGCCCCAAAGGCCGCAACGTCGTTATCGACAAATCCTGGGGTTCCCCTACGGTGACCAAAGACGGCGTAACCGTGGCTAAAGAGATTGAACTGGAAGACAAGTTCGAAAACATGGGTGCCCAGATGGTCAAAGAAGTGGCCAGCAAGACCAGCGACATGGCTGGCGACGGCACCACAACTGCCACTGTCCTGGCGCGTGCCATTTACGAGGAGGGCCAGAAATTGGTGGCCGCCGGCAACAACCCCATGGCCATTAAACGTGGTATCGAAAAAGCTGTCGAAGTGGCCGTCAACGAACTCCACAGCATGAGCAAGCCCACCAAGGACCAGCGTGAGATCGCTCAGGTTGGAACCATTTCCGCAAATAATGATCCCACCATCGGCAACATCATTGCCGAAGCCATGAACAAGGTCGGCAAAGAGGGTGTCATCACTGTCGAAGAGGCCAAATCCATGGAGACCACTCTGGATGTGGTTGAGGGCATGCAGTTCGATCGCGGCTACCTGTCTCCCTACTTTGTCACCGACCCCGAAAAAATGGTCGTCTCCCTGGAGGATCCCTACATTCTGATCAACGAAAAAAAGATCAGCAATATGAAAGACCTCCTGCCCATCCTGGAGCAGGTTGCCAAAATGGGAAAACCGTTGATGATCATTGCCGAAGACGTCGATGGCGAAGCGTTGGCCACTCTGGTCGTCAACAAATTGCGCGGCACCCTGAACGTGGCGGCCGTCAAGGCTCCAGGCTTCGGTGATCGCCGCAAGGCCATGCTCGAAGACATCGCCGTTCTCACAGGCGGACAGGTTGTTTCTGAAGACCTGGGCATCAAAATGGAAAACTTGGCACTGTCAGACCTGGGCAAAGCCAAGCGCATCTCCATTGACAAAGACAATACCACCATCGTCGACGGCGCCGGTGCCCGTTCTGCTCTGGAAGGCAGGGTCAAGCAGATTCGCGCTCAGATCGAAGAGACCTCATCCGATTACGATCGTGAAAAATTGCAGGAGCGCCTTGCTAAATTGATCGGCGGCGTGGCCGTCATCAATGTCGGCGCTGCCACCGAGACCGAAATGAAAGAGAAGAAAGCCCGCGTCGAAGACGCACTGAATGCGACCCGCGCAGCCGTTGAAGAAGGCATCGTTCCCGGCGGCGGCGTGGCACTGGTTCGCACCATTGCGGCACTTGATAAAATTAAGATCAAAGCTGACATGAAGCAGGGTGTGCGGGTCGTCATCCGCGCCATTGAAGAACCCCTGCGGCAGATCGCCAACAATGCCGGTTCCGAGGGCTCTGTTGTGATCGACAAAGTCAAGAACTCAGAGGGTGCCAATGGCTACAATGCCGAAACAGACACCTATGAGGACCTCATTAAAGCCGGTGTCATCGATCCCACCAAGGTGGTTCGGTACGCCCTGCAGAATGCCGGCAGCGTTGCCGGTCTGATGTTGACCACCGAGGCCATGATTGCTGAAAAACCCGAGGATAAGGCGGATGCCGGTATGCCTCCGGGCGGCGGCATGGGCGGTATGGGCGGTATGGGCGGCATGGGCGGCATGATGTAACCCTAAGCCGATTGGCGATCTAAAAAATAGACCTCCGGGCATCTGTTGCCCGGAGGTTTTTTATTGGAAACTTGACAATTTAATGGTAAATAGGTTACTGAAATCAATAACAAAGCTTTTTACCAGCCGACGATAACGCAAACTTACGGGGATGATCGCAATGAAAATTAAATCGCTATTGCGGACATGCAAGCCGATCGCTTTCTGCATCGGTTTATCTTTGTTGACGGTATGCTTGACACCTGCTTTTGCCCAGGACACGCCAAAAGTTGCCAAGTATGAGGCCGGTTTCTACTACACGGTTAAAAAGGGTGATACCCTCTGGGACATCTCCCAGCGGTTCAACGATACACCCTGGCAATGGCCTGACCTGTGGAGGGAAAATGATCAACTGCCAAACCCCCATTGGATCTATCCCGGCGAAAGAATCCGCCTATATCGTAAAGGTGACCGGCACCGTTACCAGGAAGAGCAGAAACCGGTACCGGCCGCAGAACCCAGCGTTGAGGCTAAAACACCAGAGCCCATGCAGGAACCTGAAGTCTACTTTTATTTCCCCAATGCAAACATGCTTGGATTTATCCGCAAACCTGCCGTTGAACCAATGGGGTACATTTTCAAGAGTCTTGAGGATAAAACATTGGTCAGCCATGGCGACATCGTCTACATTCAAGCGAAAGGCTCTGCAAAAGCCAGTGATTTCGCAGCTGGCTCCCGGTATACGATATACCGAACCATGAAGCCTGTCGACAAGGTCGATGCAGAATCGACCATTGGCACCCAGCATATGATGATTGGCGCTCTTGAAGTGACGAGAAGCGAACCCCAGTATGCCATGGCCACGGTCGTCGATGTTTACTATCATGATGCCGTCCGGGTGGGAGACCTGCTGATGACCTACCGAAAACGCTCGCCGGAAATCAAGGTGATTGACAGCACACCGGGAATCGAGGGCAGCATCATCGCCACGGAAGACCACGGGGATCTGGTCGGATCAAATATCACCGCCTTCATTGATAAAGGGGAAGAAGACAATATCCTTCCCGGTCAAGAATACAGCATTGTCTACCAGGAGACCGAAACAGCCGACGACGGAACGAAGATTACCCTCGCGCCGGTGGAGGTTGGCTCGCTGTTAGTACTGCATACCGAAAAAACAACGTCCACCGTATTTATTATCAGCGCCGTGGAAAAAATCACGCCGGGGTTTAAGGTTCGGACTCCGTAAAAGTTCCTCGGGGGCTGGGAACCAAAATGGATTTGCCAAAGCCACCTGCTCGACAGGTGGCTTAAAAATGCTCCCACGTCACCCTCAGGACTTCCTGATAGGTGGTGATACCGTTCAATAATTTATCGACGGCGCTCTCTCTTAATGTCCGCATCCCTTCGGCGCGGGCCTTGGCCCGGATGGCATCGACGTCCGCGTTTTCCTGGGTCAACCGTCGGATACCCTCGGTATATGGCATCAATTCGAGAATGCAGGTGCGCCCCTTGTAGCCTGTTCCCCGGCACCGTTCGCATCCTTTGCCCTGCACCAGTGCAATGGTTCCGTCGCTCCCCATATCGAGCCCCATGGCCCGGAGACGATCGGCGTCGATCTCAAACGGCGCTTTGCAATATTCACAAACCTTTCTGACAAGTCTCTGAGCGAGAACCCCGACAAGTGTGGCTTGAAGGAGGAAGTGCGGCACCCCAAGGTCAAGTAACCGCATAATGGATGTGGGTGCATCGTTGGTGTGCAGCGTGGAAAGGACCAAGTGACCGGTAAGGGCCGCCTGGATCGCGTTTTCCGCTGTCGCCAGGTCGCGCATCTCCCCTACCATGATGATGTCGGGATCCTGGCGCAGGATATTCCTCAAAATGGCGTCGAAAGTGATGCCGATCTGTGGCTGTACAGCGATCTGATTGAAGTTTTCATGAACCATCTCGATGGGTTCTTCAACGGTGGTAATGTTGATGGTGGGCTGGTATATTCGGTTCAACGTTGAATAGAGCGTCGTTGATTTACCACTGCCGGTGGGCCCGCAAACCAGTAAAATACCATGGGGCATTTCGATCAATTTCTGGAACCGCTCCAGGTCGATGGTCTCGAACCCCAGCTTGTCGAGGTCGCGAAACAGAATATCAGGATCCATGATGCGCATTACCACCTTCTCGCCAAAGGCCACGGGAACCGTTGAGACGCGAATTTCCACCTCGATATCGCCCTTGTCTGTTTTGATACGGCCATCCTGGGGCCGCCGCTTTTCGGCCATGTCAAGGCGACTGAGATTTTTTATCCGGCTGACAATGGCGGAATGAACTGCTTTGGGAAGTTTGTAGATGGTATGCAGGACACCATCGATGCGCATTCGGATCAGCGTAATGTCCCGCTTCGGTTCGATATGAATATCACTGGCCTTCTGATCGAAGGCATAAATGAACAGATGCTCCACTGCGTTGACGATGTGGTGATCGTTGGATGGCAGTTCATCTGCGGAACGCAGGCGGACGTATTGCTCCAGGTTTCCCAAATCGACAGAGGGCCCGCCGAATTGATCTTGGGCCGCTATGATTGATGTCTTGAACCCAAAGAATTCATTGATCAATTTAATGATCTCAGACTTGGGACTGACCACCATGCGCACCTGCAATTTGCTTGCAGATACGATATCGTCCAACACTTCTAAATCAAAAGGGT
>Ga0316201_10000750_pt1 | contig 19919 bp, 20 predicted proteins | sample CS6wburrow_MG_FD_204516 | JGI IMG/M metagenome (GOLD analysis project Ga0316201, IMG submission 204516) | Coastal sediment microbial communities from Delaware Bay, Delaware, United States - CS-6 worm burrow | ecosystem: Environmental > Aquatic > Marine > Coastal > Sediment | place: USA... | reverse complement strand
TCTTCTTCGCCATCTTCCTTGGCTAATCTGGATTCTAAGTTTTTGTCGGCGGCCTTCGGGTCGCCGACATATTCCGACTCTTCCAACCCTTTCTCTTTATGAAGGCCATTTTCATCACACTACTTCTCGCACTTTCCCTCCCTCTCGGGCTCATTGCCAGTGAAGATGTTGTCACAGCCGCTCACGATGCTGTCGGCGAAGTGGTCGATCACGAAGCCGGAGCACACGGCGAAGAAGTAGGAAAGCTGGATCAGATCACAGGTAAGTTCGGCGTTACCTGGCCGACTCTGATCGCTCAGATGGTTAACTTCTGCCTTGTTGCCATCGTGCTCTATAAATTTGCCGTCAAGCCGATCGCCGCGACTCTCGATGAGCGTCAGCAGAAGATCGCCGACGGTCTTCAGTATGCCGAGGAGATGAAAACTCAGCTCGCTGAAGCGGAACGCGAACGCGCTGAAAAGATCAAACAGGCCGCCATCGATGCGCAGCGCATCCTGACCGAAGCCCGTGAGCAGTCGAAAGAAATGATCGAAGGCAAGACGCAGGAAGCGGCCGCACAAGCTGAAGCGATCATTCGCAAAGCCAGCGAAGCGACTGAGCTCGAACGCAAGAAGATGCTCTCCGATGTCCGCCAAGAAGTCGCCCGCCTCGTGGTGGCTACTTCATCGAAGGTTCTTTCACGCGATCTTTCCGATACCGAGAAACAGACTTTCTCTGATTCCGCAGCTAAAGAATTGGCAAGCGCTGGCAACTAAGCCTCTGACTTTCATACCTAGATGAAACGCGATAAGAAGATTACCCAGTTAGCCAAGAAGCTCGTTGAGCTTTCGAAGGACAACGGAGTCGTGACTGAAGCAAAAGTCGGTGAAGTACTCGCCGGACTGAAGCAGGTCAAACATCGCCACCATCTCACTGTACTGAAGACTTTCCTTTCTTATCTTCGTCGCGAAGTCGCACTTCAGACGGCCGTCGTTTCGACGCCAGCTGCTTTGAGTGCAGACACGCTTAAAGAGATCGAAACAAACTTCACCAAACTTTACGGCCGCTCAATCAGTGCGGTCACTCAACAAGATACTTCCCTGATTGCTGGTGTGCGTGTGCGCGTCGGCGACGATGTGTACGATGCGTCCGTGGCCGGGCGTCTCCAGCGCCTCGCCGAAAATGTCCACTAATCTATCCACGTTTTTCTCATGAGCTCTATAGTCGAACAAATTGAAAACGAAATCGCCAGCTTTGAAGCGGGCGCCGTCAAATCCAACACCGGTATAATCGTCTCCATCGCCGATGGTGTCGCCAAGCTCGAGGGCTTGTCCGGGGTCATGTATAACGAAATGATCGATTTCGGTCAGGGCGTTTTCGGAATTGCCTTGAATCTTGAAGAAGACGAGGTCGGTTGCGTGATCCTGGGTGATTACTCTAAGTTGAAGGAGGGCGACGAAGCCACCACAACTGGTCGACTTCTTTCGGTTCCTGTAGGCATGGGCCTCCTCGGCCGTGTGGTTGACGCGATTGGTGAGCCGATTGATGGCAAAGGACCGATTAATTCCACAGAAACCTATCCGGTGGACCAAGTGGCTCCAGGCATCATCCCACGTAAGTCGGTGGATCAGCCACTCCAGACTGGAATCATGTCGATCGACTCAATGATTCCAATCGGCCGCGGCCAACGTGAGCTCATTATCGGTGACCGCTCGACCGGCAAGACGACTATCGCGATTGATACAATTATCAATCAGGCCAAGACGAATAATCAGCACCGCAACGAAGACGGCACCTTCCCTGAAGATTTCCGTCCCGTTTACTCGATCTACGTCGCGATTGGTCAGAAGAACTCCAACATCGCCCGTACGATTAATGTCCTCGAGAAGGCTGGGGCAATGGAATACACTATTATCGTGAGTGCGTCTGCTGGAGACAATCCAGCCAATCAATACATCGCACCTTTCTCCGGTGCATCGATGGGCGAATACTTCATGCATAATGGTATGGATGCGCTCATCATTTATGATGACCTTTCCAAGCAAGCAGTGGCGTATCGTCAAATTTCGCTGGTCCTTAAGCGCCCATCCGGTCGTGAAGCGTATCCAGGTGACGTTTTCTACCTCCACTCTCGCCTTCTCGAGCGCTCTGCTCGCGTGAATGAGGAAAATGGCAACGGTTCGCTCACCGCGCTTCCAATCATTGAAACTCAAGCCGGCGACGTTTCGGCCTACATTCCTACGAATGTGATTTCGATCACCGATGGTCAGGTCTTCCTCGAAACCGATCTTTTCAATCAAGGCATCCGCCCGGCGATCTCCGTGGGTCTTTCAGTTTCGCGTGTGGGTTCTGCTGCGCAGATCAAAGCGATTAAGAAGGTTGCCGGTAAGGTGAAGCTTCAGCTCGCACAGTTCCGCGAGCTTGCCGCCTTTGCTCAGTTCGGTTCCGATCTCGACGCCAAAACCAAGTCGCAGCTTGAGCGCGGTGCACGTGTTGTGGAGCTCTTCAAGCAGACTGCGTTCAACCCGATTCCGGTCGAAGTACAAACTTCCCTGATCTGGGCCGCTCAAAATGGATACTTCGATTCCATCGAAGTTGCGAAAATCGTAGCAGCTACCTCCAGCCTTCGTGAATTCTTCGAAACACGCGGTGCCAAAACCATGGACAAAATCCGTAGCTCGAAAGCACTCAGCGATGAAATCGAAGCGGAACTGAAGACATCCCTCGAAGAGTGGAAAGCCGGATTCACCGCTTAGGATAATTTCCTGATTCGTAATTCTTAATTCGTAATATTTAGAAATGGCCAATCTCCGCGACATTCGCCGCCGTATCAAGTCGGTTAAAAATACCCGGCAGATCACGCGTGCGATGCAGCTCGTGTCATCTTCTAAGATGAAACGTGCGCAGGACGCTGCCGTAGCCGGTCGCCCCTACGCGCTGCTTCTCGCTGATCTGCTCGATACGGTCGGTGAAAAAATCGATCTTGCGGGTGCGACGATTTCGCATCCTTTCTTCGAGAAACGTGAGATCAAGACCCGCGGGATTCTGATTCTTTCCACCGACAAGGGGCTTTGTGGCCCGCTTAATACCAATCTCTTTCGTAAGATTGTTGATGAGGTAAAGGGCGATGCAAAGTTCATTACCGTCGGCCGCAAAGCGTCTCAATTCATCTCTCGCTCACAGCGCGACTTGATTGCGGACTTCTCGATTTCGGACAAAGCGACTTTTTCCGAGCTGCGCCCGATGCTGAAGATGCTGATCGAAGCTTACACAAGCGGAGAAGTAGACACCATCGAAATCGCCTATCCAAGTTTCGTAAACGTGCTCGTACAAGAGCCCGTCATTCAGCCCTTGCTTCCGATCGTCGATCTTCGCGAAGTTCTCGATCAACTTAAGAAACGGGTCGGTGATCTGCCTTCCCTCGAAGCGCGTGGCGATACTCGTGAAATGATATTCGAGCCTTCTGCCCAAGCCGTACTCGATGAACTGCCTAGTCTCTACGTCAAAGTTATCATCCATCAGCTCGTTCTTGAAAGCCGTGCCGCAGAATATTGTGCACGCATGGTCGCCATGAAGTCCGCTACCGATAACGCGTCGAATCTCGTCGACGACCTCACTCTCGATTACAACAAGGCCCGCCAAGCCGCGATTACTCAGGAAATTCTTGAAATCGCCGCCGCTGCTGCCGCTCACTAACTTCTCTCTACTAGCTCCAAACTACTTTTTCAATCATGAGCAAAAACGGTAAAATTGTCCAAGTCATCGGCGCCGTCGTCGACGCTGCCTTCCCTCGAGACAGCGTCCCCGAAATTTTCGACGCCATCACAATTGCGTATAGCATCGGCGGAGTGGAGAAACATCTCACCCTCGAAGTGCAACAACACCTCGGTGAAGGACTTGTCCGCGCGGTTGCGATGACATCCACCGACGGCCTCGTCCGCGGCATGGAAGTCGTTGGCACGGGTGCATCGATCTCTGTTCCTGTAGGTGACGCCGTTCTCGGCCGTATCTTCAATGTCACTGGTGATACCGTTGACGAAAAGGGCCCGGTTGCAACCGACGAGCGTCGCTCGATTCACCGCCTCCCTCCGGAGCTGATCGACCAAGCGACCGAAGCTGAGATTCTCGAGACCGGCATCAAAGTCATCGACCTCATTTGCCCCTTCACAAAGGGTGGTAAAGTGGGCGCTTTCGGTGGTGCGGGTGTTGGTAAGACCGTTGTCATCATGGAGCTGATCAACAACATCGCGAAAGCACACGGTGGTTACTCCGTCTTCGCTGGTGTGGGTGAGCGTTCGCGTGAAGGAAATGACCTCTACCACGAAATGTCGGACGCAGGCGTTATCGACCAAAACGATATCAGTAAGTCTAAAGTGGCTCTGGTTTACGGTCAGATGAATGAGCCTCCCGGTGCTCGTATGCGTGTTGCTTTGTCCGGTCTGACTATGGCTGAATATTTCCGCGACGAAAAGAACCAGGATGTGTTGCTCTTCGTTGATAATATTTTCCGTTTCTCTCAAGCAGGTGCCGAGGTGTCGGCTCTCTTGGGTCGCTCGCCATCCGCGGTGGGTTATCAGCCTACGTTGGCACAGGAAATGGGTAATCTTCAGGAGCGCATTACCTCCACAAAGAAGGGTTCGATTACATCTTTCCAAGCGGTTTATGTTCCGGCCGATGATTTGACTGACCCTGCGCCAGCCAATACCTTCGCTCACTTGGACTCCACTATCGTTCTGGAGCGTTCGATCGCTGAGCTTGGTATCTACCCTGCGGTGGATCCTTTGGCTTCGATCTCCAACGCACTCGACCCCGCTATTGTTGGTGAAGAGCACTACAAGTGTGCGCGTGGCGTGCAGAATGTGCTTCAGCGCTACAAGGATCTTCAGGACATCATTGCGATTCTCGGTCTCGACGAGCTTTCCCCCGAGGATAAGCAAACCGTTTACCGTGCACGTAAGGTTCAAAAATTCCTCTCTCAGCCATTCCACGTGGCGGAAGTGTTCACCGGCACACCGGGCGAATACGTTTCCACCGCGGACACCATCAAAGGGTTCCAAATGATCCTTAACGGTGAGTGTGACGATCTCGCGGAGAACGACCTTTACATGAAGGGCGGCATCGAAATGGCGATCGAGGCGAATAAGAAGGGCTAGTCGCTCCGTTCCAATTGCGAATTATAAATTAAGAATCTAATACCATAGAAATTTAACCGATTCGTAATCCCTCCTTCTGCATTCTAAATTCTTCTGTAAATGTCACTCACACTCGAAATCATCACGCCGGACCACAAGGTCCTCTCCACTGAGGCAGATCAGGTCGTATTGCCGACCGAGTCGGGCGAAGCAGGTATCTTGACCGGCCACATTCCGATGGTCACCAAGATCGTTGCGGGTGAGCTCAAAGTGATTCACGGCGGGCAGTCCGAGTTCATTGCAGTCGATCACGGCTTTGCCAAAGTGCTCGGCAACACGATTTCCGTTCTTACAGAGGCTGCGATTGATGTGAAAGACATTGATTTAGGCGAAGTGGAGTCTGCCCAGGCCCGTGCCGAAGAAGCCCTTCGCGTTGCCCAACTCGAAGGTACCGATCCCGCCGAAGTCGATCGCCTCGAATCCAGCGTGCAATATCTCATCGCACAAAAGCTCGCCAAAGGCCGTCGCCGATAGCGGAAATTACACGGTTAATTATTTCAAAAGCGTCTCCGGTTCGGAGGCGCTTTTTTGCATTTGCGGGGAAGCGCGAATGTCACGCCAATGGAGACCCACATGAATCGAATACTGGGAGAAGTGGAACTCGCGGGTGCATCGATTCTTTGCCGACTTGCGTCATTGCCCTTGATTTCCCAAAACGCGAAGTCACTTTCTAAACCTACGAATGCCTGAACTTGAAGTTATTGGTTGGAAAGAGAGTATTGATCTTCCGGATTGGGGGGTTAAAAATATGTTGGCTAAGTCCGACACCGGTGCGCGCAGCGCGGCCTTGGATGTGAAAAATATCAAGGAACTCGATAACGGGAAGATTCAGTTCGACATTGTACTGGATCGTAAGGATCGCTCCAGAATCAAGACGGTCTGCGCCGACATCGCGCACCAAAAGCATGTTCGTTCGAGCAATGGCCAAATGCACGAGCGCTACTTTGTGAAAACCAATGTACGGATTGGCACAAAAGTAAAAAAGATCGAGTTCAGCCTAGTGAATCGGAAGGCCATGCTCTGCCGAATTCTGCTCGGCCGAAAGGCCTTGGAAAACGACTTTCTAGTAGATTCTTCGAGTAAATATAAATCCGGTCCTCGGCGTAAAACCGTCGAATACGAAATCTGAGCTCAAATTTTATGCATCCTTTGAAAATCGGTATCCTTTCACGTGGGCCACGGCTTTACAGTACCAAGCGCCTAAAGGCCGCAATCGAGGCACGTGGGCACAAAGCCACGGTCTTGAACCCGCTGAAGTTTGGCATGTATGTCGAACCGGGCGCACCTGACCTGACTTATAATGGAAAGCAACTTTCCGCCTACGATGCGATTATTCCGCGCATTGGGACTTCGGTTACTTTCTATGGCGCGGCCGTCGTCCGTCAGTTTGAGCAAATGGGAGTTTTTTGTGTAAACACCTCGGATGCAATTACTTCGTCGCGAGATAAACTCTATTCAATGCAGGCATTGAGCCGTCATAATGTGGGCATTGCACCGACCGCCTTCGTTAAAAACCAAAAAGACACCCTCCGTGCGATTCAGGCCATGGGGGGCGCGCCAGTTATTATAAAACTGCTTTCGGGGACGCAGGGAATCGGAGTGATTTTAGCCGAGACCAATAAAGTGGCCGAAGCGATCATTGAGACCTTAAGCAGTGCGCAGCAAAACGTCTTGATTCAGAAGTTTGTTTCGGAAAGCAAGGGGCGTGACATCCGCGCGTTCGTTGTTGGTGACCGGGTGGTCGGGGCGATGCGTCGCGTGGCGGCGGGGCAGGAGTTTCGCAGCAACGTGCATCGCGGGGGCTCGACTGAAGTGGTCGAACTGGACGAAGAATATGAGCGTACAGCAGTACATGCGGCGCAGATTTTAAACCTCAAGGTTGCCGGTGTTGATATGCTCGAAGGCAAGGATGGCCCAGTGATTATGGAAGTGAACTCCTCTCCCGGGCTGGAAGGGATTGAAGGTGCGACGGGCATCGATATTGCGGGCGAAATTGTCCAATACATCGAGCAGCAGATTCAGTTTGGGAATTCCGACATCCACCAACGCCTCCGACTGACTAAAGGTTATTCGGTCGTGGAGTTTGATATCGAACCGAACTCGGAAATGGTGGGAAAAACGGTTGCGGATTCTGGCTTGCGTGAACGTGACATTGTGATTCTGCGGATCATGCGGGGTGGGCAGCCGATACCCAATCCCAAGGGTTCGCGTGAGTTAATGGCGGGCGATACGCTGCTTTGCTACGGCAATCAAGGCGCTTTGCGTAGCTATCTCCCCACACTGGTCCGGAAGAAGCGGAAGAAAAAGAAAGCCGCGGCCAAAGCGGAGCCTGAATCATGATCGAGAAAAAGAATCTAGTCTTTGATGGGCAGACGATCCGTCCCGGAGAGTCCATTGATATTCGGGTCAAAATCTCCGAGACTTATACTGGGGACGAAATCAAAATGCCGATTCGTGTGATTCGCTCGAAACAGGTGGGGCCGACCGTTTTTATTACTGCGGCGATCCACGGGGATGAGATCAACGGGACCGGCATTATTCATGATTTTCTTTTCGGGGACACGGTAAGCCTGCTCAAGGGCACCTTGATTTTGGTGCCGGTAGTGAACGTGTTTGGCTTTGAAGCGCACGAGCGCTATCTACCGGATCGTCGTGATTTGAATCGCTCCTTCCCCGGCAACAGTCAAGGCAGCTTGGCCAGTCGTGTGGCCCATAAGCTGATGAAGGAAGTGGTGTTAAAATCCGATTTTGGAATCGATCTCCATTCGGCCGCTTTTCAACGCACGAATTACCCCAACGTACGGGCGGATCTTAGTGTGAAGCCGGTGCGAGACCTCGCTGAGGCTTTTGGTGCTGCCTTAGTGGTGGATGGTAAAGGGCCAGTGGGTTGTTTTCGGCGCGAAGCGACAAAGGCGGGTTGCCCCACTATCATTTTAGAAGCCGGGGAACCCTGGAAAATTGAGCCGAGTGTGTTGCAGATCGGCGTGCAGGGTATTCGCAATACCCTGATGCATCTCGGGATGATGGGGGGAGATCGGGTCGATCCGCCTTATCAGGCGATTATCCGTAAATCGACTTGGTTGCGGGCAAGTGTCGGGGGCATTTTGAAGTTCCACGTTACGGCCGGCGAGTTTGTTGAAAAAGATCAGCCCATTGCGACGAATTATAGTATTTTAGGGCGCGAGCAGAATACTCTAATCTGTCCGAAGGACGGAATTGTATTGGGGATCGCCACCATGCCGGCAGTTAAACCCGGCGAGCCTGTTTGCCACATCGCCTATCCGAACAAGCGTATCAGTTCATTGCGTCGCCAAATGAAGGCCGCGAAGTACAATACTTTGGGGCAAGCGGGCGAAGATCTAGCCACGAATATTGATGTGATCGACCCGATTCCAACCGAGAGTTGAGGTTTATTGTGTTCGCTCAAAGGCCACGCCGAGCCCCATAAGGGTCAGGTCTTCGACGAAGTGGCTTTTGTGGGCCCAGTCTTTGGTCAGGTTGGCGATGCTGCCACCGGTGGAGAGGACGACGGGTGCGCTTTCGCCGCGTGTTTGGAGTTCCGTGATGACGCGGGCGAGTAGGGCATCGATCATTCCGGAAAAGCCCACAGCGACGCCCAGTTTCATCGCGTGTACAGTCGATTTACCGATCGCACCTTCGACGCCAAGCAGGTCTTCGGTTGTCAATTCTGGAAGTAGAGCGGTTTGCTCGTGGAGATATTTGGTCATGACCGCCAGACCTGGTGCAATGATCCCGCCTTCGTATCCGGCGGAGGAAATAATATCGAAGGTTACCGCCGTACCCATGTCGATGACGATCGCTGGGGTGCCGTGAAAGGCCTGCGCCGCGATCGCGTTAGCGATACGATCCTGGCCGATTTCAGTCGGTTTTGGATAGACAAGATCGAGGCCCGTACAGGTTTCGCAGGTAAGGTGAAAGATAGGCAGTGCAAACTCGGCTAAGCTGGTCCGGAGGTTGTCGTTGATTGCAGGAACGACTGAACAAAAAGAAATGCCGTCAATATCTTTGAGCAAGGGCCTGACTCTATCGGCAAATTCAGCGCTAGGGCCGTTATCGAAAGTGTGGGTCGGAAAGTGGCTGGTTGAGCCGACGGTTGGACCCTCGACCAAGCCGTAGTGAGTGCTGGTGTTGCCGACGTCGATGCAGAGTGTTTTCATGGTGGGACTATACCGTAGGGGCGGATTGAGGACGGTTCATTTTTTAAGTGTTACGTCGCCCGCGCGAACTTTTTGAATACTGCCATCGGCGCCTTTGAGTAGAAGTGCGCCACTATCATCGATTCCGCTGGCGATGCCCTGTATCGTTTTTTCGCCACAGAGCGCAGTGACCGGTTTTCCTGATAGGGAACTGAGTGGAGCCCAGGCTTCGGGGAGGCTTTCAGTTGTTTGGTTCTGGATGCATGCGTTATAGGCTGAGACGATGGCTTGCAGTACGCTGGCGGCGACGCGGCTGAGTGATAGTTCTTCGCCCTCCACGGCGTAGAGACTGGTTGCGATTTTTCGAATCTCGTCGGGATAGCTGGTGGGGTTGCTGTTGATATTAATCCCGATGCCAAAAACGATGCTTCGCATAGTATCGGCATCCATTTTTGCTTCAGTCAGCATTCCGGCAAACTTCCGGCCATCACAGTGCAGATCATTGGGCCATTTGATCTTCAGCGGTGCCTTCGTGACGAAATTTTGTAGCGCCCGGCAGATATAGATCCCCGCCCAAAGGGTGAAGTGCTGGAGTTGTTGTGGCGGTATGTTCGGCTCGAAGAGAACAGACAGATAAAGATTCTCGGCGGAGGCACTGTGCCACTCACGGCCGAGGCGTCCACGGCCCTTGGTCTGGCAACTGGAAGCGATGGCGAAGGGGCTTCGCCGACCGAAGGAAATTTGCCGTTCAGCTTCACTGTTGGTGCTGTCAATGACCGGGAAGTAGAGTAGGTCGATCGGCGTATTAGCCTTTTCCGCGTAGTAGCGTACGAGGGCAGGGTGGAGCACTTCGGGCTCTTTCGTGATGCGGTAGCCGCGGTTGCGGACTGCCTCGAATTCAAAGCCCTGCTCGCGTAGTTTCTCGAGTTTCCCCCAAACCGCGGGACGCGAGACCCCGAGCTGCTCGGCGAGCAGGCTGCCCGAAACAAATTCGTTGGGCGTCTCGAGTAAGGCTTTCAGGATGACGAATTCGTCTTCGCTCGACTCGACCTGAAGGTATTCGGTGTCGTAGCTCATCGTCCGTTGGGGCGCGCGTTATGAAAATCAATCATGCCCAATCCAATCCAATGTCCTTCCAAGTGCTTTGATGGATGGGCGCACCCGTGGAAATGAAGTCGAGCCCGAGTTGTCCGAGCGCGGGGAGGGTGTCGATTTGGATGCCGCCACTGGCTTCGGTACTCGCGCGGTCGCCGATGAGGGCGATCGCTTCTTTGAGTTCAGCGTGTGAAAAATTATCGAGTAGGATGATATCGGCTCCGGCCTCGAGGACAGGTGGAATTTGATCGAGGGCATCGACTTCGACTTCGATCGCAAGACCTTCGCAGGTGCTGCGGGCGAGTTCGACGGTTTCGGTCAGGCGGTTGCCTCCTGTCGCTCCGGCCACCGCTAGATGATTATCCTTCAGCATGACGCGGTCAAAGAGACCGATCCGGTGGTTATAGCCGCCCCCACAGGCGAAAGCATATTTCTGCAGCACGCGGTAACCAGGTAGGGTTTTTCGGGTGTCCAAGAGTGCGGTTTGGCTGCCGTGGAGCGCCTCCACATAGGCGCGGGTTTCGGTTGCGATGCCGGAGAGGTGTTGGAGAAAGTTGAGAATGACACGCTCGGCCTGAAGCAGTGGGCCGGAGGGGCCGCTGAGGGTGCCGATCACATCACCGGTCGCGAGCAGGTCGCCATCCGTTGCCTGAGCCTCGAATTCGCAGCCTTCGCCATACGCGTTGAGTGCAATTTGAACAAGACCGAGGCCACAAATGACCAGAGGCTCGCGGGCTGCCAGTTGGGCTGTCCCGATGGCGCCTTCTGGCATGAGGGCGGTGGTGACGTCGCCGAGTCGAGTCGGACGTTGGGCGAGGCCCGCACCAGCGAGATCTTCGATCTTTGCCAGCCCTACAAGTTGCCGTAAATAATCGGGGTCGAGCTCCGCCCAAGTGAGGCGATTGAGGAAGGTGTCTTTGGAATACCGTCGTTCGTCTGTCATACTGATGCTAGTCGTAGGATTCGATTTTACTGACTTCGCCAGTCTGACGATTAAAGATCACGCGCTTGAGCAGACGGGTTCGATCAGGGCTGGCACGTACTCCGGTGCCGATACCGACGCCACTGCCACGGCTTCCGATCCCGCCGCCAACAGAGACTCCGAATGAAGGCTTAAATTCGCGATATTCCCAAGCGATGAGTTTACCCGCGGCGGTATCGACAGTTGCTTCGCGGCTGGGGTCGCCGAGTGCCATGCGCACTTGATCCTGATCGAATCCGATCGCGATTTGGCCAGTGCGGATCATCCGCTGTTCTGCTGGGGTGTAGGTATTAAACAGGGCTTCGTTCCCTTCGATGCGCTTGCTTGTGCTGGCGCATCCTGCGGCAAAGAGGACGGCGGCAATACAGATGAGTGGGAAGAGAGCTTTCATGTCGGCGTGGGTTAGAGTTCTTTGAGCCAGAAGCTAAACGTATGTATATACTGTATCGATTGGCCGAGTTCTCTCCAGTCAAATATTGCTTTTATTGGGGCGCTTCTAGTGCCCCTCTTACTTCGGCAGATCGATTTCCGGGGCGTCGGTCAGTTCATTGCTGGTATCGAGATTTTTGAGTTTCACCTTGAGCTCGAAGAGGTCGGTACGGCGATCGAGACGCGGGGTCACGGAACCACTGGTGCGCGAGCGGTAGAGGTCCTCGGTGTCGATGTCGGTTACGAGCAGGGTCTCCACGTTTGAGTCGGCGATGGCCTGGATGCCGTCACGAGCGAACTCGAAATCGGACGGAGTGAAGACGGCGGCTTGGCCGTAGTGGATATCCATGGCAGGCACACTTGGCAGATTGCCGATAATACCCGCAGTCGCGACGAAGATCTGGTTTTCAATCGCGCGGGCCTGGGCGCAGTAGCGCACCCGAAGCTGACCATGACGGTCGTCCGTGCAGTAGGGGACGAAGAGGATTTCGACGCCTTGATCGGCGAGGTAACGCGTGGCTTCGGGGAACTCGACGTCGTAGCAGATCTGCACCGCGATTTTGGCTTTCGGAGTAGGGAGAATGATGAGTTCGTGTCCACCGGAGATTCCCCAGTAGCGGTGTTCCGCCGGGGTAATATGGAGCTTCGGTTGGGAGAGATAGCGCCCGTCGGGGTCGAAGATGAGGCACTTGTTGTAGAGTTTCCCCTCTTCTTCGATCGGATGGCTGCCGCCGATGATGTAAACGCTGTATTTCTTCGAGAGGCGGGACATTAACTCAATGAACGGCTCGGTAAACTCGGAGGAGAGCTTGCGGATGCCATCCAGTGCGGATAGTGGTTCGATCACTGAGAGTAATTGAACGGAGAAAAACTCGGGAAAGAGGACGAAGTCGGAGCCATAATCGGCTGCGGTTTCGACGAAGTACTCCACCTGATTGGCAAAGTCGTCGAAGGTCTCGATTTTACGGACTTGATATTGGACGCAGGCGATCCGAACCTTTGATGAAACTTCTTTCGGAGTGTAGTCGGGATTGAGCCATTCGATCAGGCTTGCGAGATTGTGGCTCATCGGGTCGACGATGTAGTTGCGTAGTATCCCGCGAACCACAAATCCGTGTCGTAGTTGAAAACTCAATACTTGGTCGTAGATCTCCTCGTCTTTGACTTTTTGAATGTATTCCTCGGGAGTGAGTGTGCTTTCATATTCAGCATAGCCCGAGATGCGCCCGCCTGCCAGAATCCTTCGTAAGTTGAGCTGCTTGCAGAGACGGCGGCGTGCTTCGTACAGAGCCGCGCCGATGCCCCGGCCTTGGCAGTCGGGATCGACATAGACATCGGCACCGTAAAGTGTGTCGCCCTGTGGGTCGTGATTGTGAAAGTAGCCTCCGTCTGTCATGCCGGCGTAGGTGTGGGCACGGTAGGGATCACGCCCGCTTTGGACGATAAGTGAAGCGACCGCGCCGACGATCGTATCGTCAATCAGGGCGACCAGTTGTCCACTCGGGAAAACCCTGAGGTGCGTGTGTAGCTGACGCTCGCTCCAAACCACATTTTCCTCCGCCATCAGTGGGAAGGCTTTTTTATTCAATTCGATGAGGCGGGGAACATCCTCGTGTTCAATCTGACGAATCAGGACTTCGCCGTTTTTACTTTGATAGGTGAATGGAGACATCAGCACAGCATCGCGATATTTATGTCCCCGTCAAGAGGCTCAAAAGGAACTCGCATAAATCACTTGGTTTCTTCATCGAAGATGAATGCTTTTAGAAGTTAGCTTTGTTTTGGCGATAGCTGCGGGTGTTGCCTACTTGTTTTGGATGATGTTGCGCAATGCGTCGCAGAAAATCGGAGCGCAGTTCACGAAACTTGCGGATCGCTTTGATTTGGAGTTGACCCAACCCGCCGCTCAGCTTGCCGGCTTTAACCGTCCGGAGCCCTTCGTTCACGGACGTTATCGCGACCGCGAAATCTCAATTTCCGTCCCAGGGAAAGGCTTGCAGAATACTCGGCAGATTGAGACGACCTTGAAAATCGAGGTCGCAGAAAAGAATTTCAGCTTTCAAATGACCGCGAGCGGTCTGCTGGGCGGGCTTCGTCAACGGGATAGCGGTGGTATGCCGCGCTGCAAATCGGTCGAAACGGCGTTCGATGGGGCACTGGATGTGCGCACCGATAACGATGATCGGCTGATTCAACTACTCGATGCGCCGCAACGTGAAAAAATCCTCACACTTATAAAGCAGAGTAAGGGAACGATCTATCTTCGGGGTGGGGTACTCGCATTTGCCAAAATCGGTCTCATTGCCAAAGATGCGGAACGTAAACTCTTTGAAGAGGCAGTTGAGTTTTTCATGGATTTGGCCGAACGTATTGAAGCGTAGAAACTTTTTTCTAATAAAACACCCATTCAGTGCGTCTGTATTTATATGAAGCAGTCACTAACTCAAATTTCCGCCCTCCTTGTCGCCTTGATCGCAAGCGCTCAGCCTGCGATCACCGTCTATAACGAAAATTTCGGCGTCGTCCGCGATACCGTTAAATTAAACCTGCCTTCGGGCATCAGCGACTTCAGTTACAGCGGCGTCACTGCGCAGTTGGAGCCGGAATCGGTGATCCTTAGAGACCCGAGTGGTAAAGTCGCATTGAGTGTGGTTGAGCAGAGTTACCGTGGCGACCCTGTCGATCAGCAACGGCTTTTGCAGATGTTTGAAGGCGAGACGATTCGTTTCCTCCGAGTGATCGATGGCAAGGAAGTGATAGAGGCAGGTAAAATCATTCGCGCCCCCTCAACGATCATGGCTAAAAACCAATACGGTAATCCCCAGATGAAAGCACTGGAGCCGATTATCGAGGTGGGAGGGGAACTGCAGACACGTTTGCCCGGGGTTCCGCTTTTTCCGAGCCTTGGTGATGACTCGGTGCTTAAGCCCACGTTGTCGTGGAAGCTTTTTGCCGACAAGAAGGCGGCCTTCGATGCCCAGCTCAGCTACTTGACCAATGGCATGTCTTGGAAGGCCGATTACAATCTGGTTCTGCCCGAAGTGGGAGACGAGGTCACACTCACGGGTTGGGTTTCGATCGAGAATAACACCGGCAAGACCTTTGAAGATGCGAAGATTAAACTGATCGCGGGCGATGTGAATAAGGTGCAGCAAGCGCCACAGGTTCGTCGCAATGAAGTTTACGCGATGGCGATGGCAGATTCTTCGATGGCGCCTAAAGTCGAAGAAAAGAAGTTCGACGAGTTTCACATGTATGCCCTTCCGCTTGCGACGACACTGCGTGACGGGGAAACCAAGCAAGTCGAGTTTGTCCGGGCCGAAAACGTACCGACGAAGAAGCTTTATGTCTATGACGGCGCGAACTTACCCTATAACTGGCGCTATTATGGCGGCGTGAACAACAACCAGAACTACGGTCAAAACGCCAAGCCCGACATCGCGATCTACCGCGAGTTGGAAAACCGCGAAGAAAATGGTCTCGGCGTGCCGCTCCCTGCCGGTCGCACCCGCTTCTATCGGATGGATGACGACGGCCAGTTGGAGTTCACCGGCGAAAACACGATCGATCATACCCCAAAGAACGAGACGATCCGCGTCTACTTAGGGAACGCCTTCGACCTCGTCGGTGAGCGTACCCGCACGAATTATTACAAGCATCCCAGTCAGGATTTGATGCGCGAAACCTTCGAGATCGAGATCCGCAATCGCAGCGAAGAGCCCGTCACGGTGCAAGTGGTCGAGCACCTCTACCGCTGGTCGAACTGGGAGATCCAAAAACCCAGCCAAAAATTCGAAAAGACTGATGCCCAGACGATCGAATTTCCGGTGACAGTTGCCGCCGACGGCACCGTTAAGGTTAGTTACACGGTCGAGTATACGTGGTAGTCGCGGTCTTTTGCCTCGACTTTGAGGATCCTCTATCGCCCGTGCAATTGTGGGATCAGCTTGCTGGTGAGTGTGAGGCCCCCCGAACCAACTCCTTTGCAGGCGAGCATACGATTCGTTAGTGCGCGGAGTCGATGCACCGGCCCCTGCACCAACAGTACTTCCATAATGTATTGGCCTTCGAGGAGGACGTGTTGGCTGCTGATGCACTCCTCGACATGTAGGCGCTCTATTTCGGCTAGTTTTTGTAAAAGGCCTGCTTTCCTAGTGTCATAGAAGAGCGTAACAGTGCCCGCCATAACAGTGGTATCATCTTGCTGTTGGTGTGTGTTCAGAGAGGTTTCAATCATTTCTGCAACCGCTTGAGAGCGGTTTTGAAAACCTCTGCTTTCGACCATCTTATCGAGGGCCGTCGCCAGTTTGGCTGGAAGCGATACGCTGATACGCTGTGCAAGTGATTTGGTCATTTTTCCTACTGGGTCATACGATTTATCCAAAGATGCTTTAAATCGTAATACTTTTGGCATCAAGATTATTACTTCTGTGGTGCGTTAACAGTATTGGCACGTTTCGTGCATTTCTCAACTGGTTCATGGGCGATAGCCATCACTGGACACGTTCTTCGCGATACTCACCAATCAATTCCAAAACGATTATGCTACAGTTAAACAATTGGGCCCGAAAGGCCGCTCGAACAGGACTCTGCGCACTTGCTCTACTTGCTGCCAATGCGCTTTCGGCAAAAGAACCCCTCAAAATAGGCTACAGTGACTGGCCGGGATGGGTCGCATGGCAAATCGGTATTGAAAAGGGCTGGTTTGAAGAAGCGGGCGTCGAAGTCGATTTTCAATGGATGGATTATGTCGCATCCATGGATGCATATGCCGCGGGCCTTCTTGACGGGGTGACGATGACCAATGGGGACGCACTCGTCACCGGTGGCACAGGTAAACCTTCCGTCGGCATCATCATCAATGACTACTCGAATGGTAATGATATGGTTGTCGCGGCACCAGGGATTGATTCGCTTGCAGATCTTAAGGGTAAGAAAATTGGCCTCGAAGAAGGCTTCGTGATTCATCTTCTCTTGATCAAAGGTGCTGAAGCAGCGGGTATTGACCCATCTGAGTTCACTATCGTCAATACTCCGACCAATGAAACACCGCAGGTGCTTGCTTCGGGAGCTGTGGATGCGATCGGTGCATGGCAGCCAAACTCGGGCCAAGCATTGAAGACAGTTGCTAACTCGAAACCAGTCCTTACTTCTGCAGACGTTCCGGGTGTGATCTACGACTTACTTAGTGTGGATCCGGAAAGCCTCGAAAAGCGTCGTGATGACTGGATGAAGGTGGTTAAGGTCTGGTATCGCATCGTCGATTTCATCAAGGATGAAGAGAATATCGACGAAGCTTTGGAAATCCTCTCTGCCCGCGTAGCGATTTCGCCGGAAGAGTATGAGCCTTTCCTCGGTGGCACTTACATCCTCAGTCTTGAGGAAGTCCTTCCTATCTGGGAAGAAGCCGAAGGCCTGAAATCAGTGTATGGTTCGACTGTGATATCCGATGAGTTCAACGTATCGATGGGCGTCTACGAAGAGCCTTTGAAAACAACGCAGTATCTCGATCCGAGCCTGACTCTCGAATATGCGGAGTCTGTGAAGTAAATCTGTTTGAAATAGATTTTAATTTGTCAGCTGAGAAGGCGGGCCAGACCCGGCTCGCCTTCTTTTTGACCACAAACAAGCACCGGATCGATCCGATAGCCTCATGAAATCCACAAAAAATCGCGCCAAGACAGCCAGTCCTTGGTTCGCGATACGCAAAGAGCTCGATGCCAAACAGAAGCTGATTCTGACTTGTTTATCATTTATCATGCCGCTGCTATTGTGGTGTTTTGTGAGTTATACGCCGTTTATTTGGCACCCGGATATTAAACTTCAAATCTCGGCAGACCGCTCGGATGTGACGACGGTCTACACTTCAGGCGATCATCTATCGAAAGAATATTATCCAGAGTTTGTTGCTGCGATTCAGTTTGATAATGAAAAGACGATTGCGGCGCGTGAATCTGGGGAAGTTGAAGGCTCGGGCTTTAAAATTCGTCGAGCGAATGTCAAAATCATGCGTCATATCTCCGACGCTGCGATTGCCAATGAGTGGCTGACCCGAGATGGGGCTGAAGAGGATACATTGCTCTATAAGGTTTGGCAGGATGTAGCCGAAGGCACACTCAAGGCGAAAAAGGTAAAGTTCTCCGACGAGAATCTGGCTATTGTGGAGCGAAACTGGGCACTTATGAGTGCACTTTCACCGACTTTTGTATCGAAGTTGCTCCCTGAGGTTCCTCTTGAAAAGCTCGTCCCGCAAGGTGTGCCTGCAAATCCTGTTTATCTGCCTGCACCGCACGAAGTCATGAAGAAGGGGATACAGGACTTCACATTTGTATCCGACGGCGATAAGCCCTCGATGTTTGAGCGCTATAAGCATTCTTTGCGGATTGTCTTTTTCGGCTTTCTACTTGCGGCGGCGGTTGGCGTGCCCATCGGTGTGCTTTGCGGCACCTTTGATTTCTTTTCCAAGCTATTCGAGCCATTTATCGATTTCTTCCGCTACATGCCGGCTCCAGCCTTCAGCACGTTGCTGGTCGCTGTCTTTTTGGCCCACGATGCGCCAAAGATTGCGCTGGTTTTTGTCGGCACATTTTTCCAGTTGGTGCTCGTGGTGGCCAATACGACCCGTCAGCTCGATGCATCTTTGCTGGAAGCGGCACAGACTTTAGGTGCCAAAAACTTCACCTTGATTCGTCGGGTGATTCTGCCCGGCATCACGCCGAATCTTTTCAATGATCTGCGCATTCTACTCGGCTGGGCTTGGACCTGGCTGGTTATTGCGGAGCTGATAGGTGTCAAAAGTGGTCTCACTGAGTTTCTCGAAACGCAAGGCCGCTGGCGTAACTTCGACAGTGTCTTCCCGATCATTATTCTGATCGGTATCTCTGGCTTTGTCACCGATCAGTTTCTCTCGTCACTGCGTAAATACCTCTTCCCATGGACTCCGGAAGCTTCGGACAAGAGGCATGGTCCTATCGGGCGATTCATCTACTGGCTGCTTGACCGCAAAGTCTACGCAGCACCTGTAAACGGAAAGGCTTAATTACATGAGCGAGATTATAGAATTACCGAGTTACAAGGACCAAAGTGAAGCCGTCCGCGCACGTTTCGGTGAGATATATAAACGTCCGATCAAGCTGGAGGTAAAAGGTGTCAGCAAGAGCTTCACTACTGCCAAGGGCCAAGTTGATGTGCTCAGTCCGATCGACTTTAATGTGCATCGCCGCGAGTTTATCTCGGTGATTGGGCCCTCGGGTTGTGGTAAGTCCACGCTCATTCGGATGCTGGCGGGCCTCGAAACGCTCTCTGGTGGCACCTTTCTCCTTGATGGCAATGAACCCAGCGGCCCCGGTGCCGACCGCGGCATGGTCTTTCAAGGCTATACGTTGTTCCCGTGGCTGAGTGTGAAGAAGAACGTTATGTTCGGCCTTGAAGTGAACGGCCAATCGGGCTCCAGTGTGGAGCAGGAAGCGCTGCAATGGATTGATCTGGTCGGACTGTCTCGCTTTGCGGAGGCCTATCCGAGTCAGCTTTCGGGGGGGATGAAGCAGCGCGTTGCGATTGCCCGCGCACTGGCAAATCAACCGCAGATCCTGTTCATGGATGAGCCTTTTGGCGCACTCGACCCGCACACGCGCAGTCAAATGCAGGCGCACCTCTTGCAAATTTGGCGCAACGTTGATGTGACCATCATGTTCGTTACACACGATTTGGATGAAGCGATTTATCTTTCTGACCGCATCCTAGTACTCAAAGCCAATCCAGGTGAGATTGAGGAGTTTATCGAAGTGCCCGTGCCACGCCCCCGAACGCCGGATCAGCTCTTGAGTCCTGAATTTCTTGCGACCAAGCAGCGCTTGGAGGAATTGATTCATCCCAAAGAGGCTGCCGCCGCGCAGCCGTTACCGATGGTGCGGATGACGAATGCCGCCGACGACGTTGAATAAATCATAATGTCCTCCATCTCCAGTGTATGTATTGAAACTTTGCCTTGGCCCAAGGTGAAAGCACTGCAACAAACTTGCTCACTGCTCGTTCTACCGCTGGGTGCAACGGAGCAGCACGGTCCGGCACTTCCGTTGAATGCCG
>Ga0316201_10000749_pt1 | contig 19924 bp, 16 predicted proteins | sample CS6wburrow_MG_FD_204516 | JGI IMG/M metagenome (GOLD analysis project Ga0316201, IMG submission 204516) | Coastal sediment microbial communities from Delaware Bay, Delaware, United States - CS-6 worm burrow | ecosystem: Environmental > Aquatic > Marine > Coastal > Sediment | place: USA... | reverse complement strand
GATTACGATTTGCAATAACGGCGCAGTGCCGGCGACGTTAATGAGCCGCCATTGGATCATTACGGATGCCAACGGGAAGGTACAGGAGGTTAGCGGGGATGGTGTTGTCGGCGAGCAGCCGTACCTACAGCCCGGCGAACGGTTCCGTTATTCGAGTGGCGCTGTCCTGGAAACGCCGGTGGGCGCCATGCATGGCTTGTATCGCATGGAGACAGATACAGGCTCCAGTTTCGACGCGCCCATCAAACCATTCACGCTCGCCGTCCCGGGTCTGCTCCACTAAGGCGCGCTGATGCTGCTGTTGTGCAAACCCTGATATGGCTGTTTACGCAATCGGCGATTTACAAGGATGCTACGACCCGTTCCGGCACCTCCTCGACGAAATTGATTTCGAGCCGTCCAGAGATTCTCTATGGTTGACCGGCGATCTCGTCAATCGCGGACCGAAATCTCTAAAAACACTGCGTTTCGTGCGAGAACTCGGCGACTCCGTAATCACCGTACTGGGCAATCATGACTTGCACCTTCTTGCCCTTCATGCGGGTGCGGTGCGCTTCGGCAACCGCTTCGGCTCCCTCGAGAAACTGCTCAGGGCGGGAGATGCAGATGAACTCTGCGACTGGCTCCGCCACAGGCCACTCGCGCATTACGATAAGAAGCTCCGTACGTTGCTTGTTCATGCCGGTACCTACCCTCGCTGGAATGTAAAAAAAACCCTTGCGCGCGCAGCTGAAGTCGAGGCCGCGCTGCGCGGTGATGACTACATCAATGTCCTCGGACGGATGTATGGAAATGCACCCAACAAGTGGTCGGGAAAGCTAACCGGCTACAAGCGCCTGCGCTTCATAATCAACTGCCTGACACGCATGCGCATGGTGACAGAAGATGATCGGCTGGAACTGAAGTTCAGTGGATCGCCGTGGCGAGCTCGCAAAGGTCTTTTGCCATGGTTTGAAGCAAGTTCACCAGCTTGGGAAGGAACGCGCATAGTGTTCGGACACTGGTCCGCACTCGGGCTTATAGTCTTGCCTGATCTCGTCAGCCTGGACACAGGCTGTGTCTGGGGCCGACAGTTGACCGCGGCGCGGCTCGACAAGCGGCTCCCGCGCGTGGTGCAGGTGGAAGGACAATATTATTTATGAAGTCGCTGACCGCATTCAATTTGCAGGCATGGATCGACACGCACCGGGATCAGTTGAAGCCACCGGTCTGTAATCAGCAGGTATTTGAAGAAAATGATTTCATCGTGATGATTGTCGGCGGTCCGAACTCGAGAAAGGATTACCATGTCGACGAGGGTCCTGAACTCTTCTACCAAATAGAAGGCGAAATGCTGCTCAAAGTCATTGTTGATGATGCGCAGGAGGACATAGTGATTCGTGAGGGCGACATGCTGCTGTTGCCGCCACGCGTACCACATTCACCTCAGCGCTTCGCCGACACGGTCGGACTGGTCGTAGAACGTGCGCGTCTCAGCCATGAACTCGATGGGTTCATGTGGTTCTGCGACAACTGCGCCAACAAGCTCTACGAAGAATACGTCTACGTAGATGACATAGTCCGTCAACTACCGCCGATTTTTGATCGTTTTTACAACTCCGAAGAAAACCGTCGCTGTAGTGAGTGCGGCACGGTAATGCCGCAACCAGACTGAACTTATGCAATACCAGGACACTCGAAGCTTTGCGGCAAGCATGGACCGCGATGACCCGCTCGCAAAATTTCGTGGCGAGTTCAATTTCCCGTTACCAAGGAACGGGCATACGCCTGTCTACCTGTGCGGCAATTCGCTCGGTATACAGCCAAAGCTCGCCGTCGAATTCGTCAACGAAGAACTCAGCAACTGGCAGGACTACGCAGTCGATGGCCATTTTCATTCGGACCGCCCATGGCTGACCTATCATCGCCAGGCGACAAGCGGGTTCGCGGAACTAACCGGTGCCCTCGATCACGAAGTCGTCGCAATGAACACACTCACCGTCAACCTGCACATCCTGATGGCGAGTTTCTATCGACCTACCGCCGATCGATACAAAATCATTATCGAGTCTGGCGCATTTCCGTCGGATCAGTATGCCGCAGCGTCACAGTTAAGCGTCCATGGTTTCAGCCCGGACACCGACCTTCTCGAGTGGTCTCCACGTGATGGTGAGTTACTGCTTCGCACTGAGGATCTCGCCGCAATGCTCGACCGGGAAGGCGATTCCGTAGCATTGATCCTGCTTCCCGGTGTGCAGTACTACACGGGGCAAGTGCTTGATATGAAAGCTATTTGCGAATTAGGCCGACAGCATGGCTGTCGCGTCGGCCTGGACCTTGCGCACGGCATCGGCAATGTCGAACTGTCATTGCACGATTGGGCGCCCGACTTCGCATCGTGGTGCACTTACAAGTACCTTAACTCGGGGCCAGGTGCGATCGCCGGGGCTTTTATACACGAACGCCATTCATCTCCCGACCAATTCCTGCACGGCTGGTGGGGCAATGAACAGAAGACACGTTTTCTGATGGAGCCTCAGTTTCGCCCGGCGCAAGGTGCCGAGGCATGGCAGATGAGCAACCCGCCTATCCTGTCGCTCGCGCCCGTCGTTGCGTCTCTCTCTATGTTCCAGCGTGCCGGGATGGATGCGCTATGCAGAAAGTCGAGGCTACTGACAGGCTATTTGCGCTGGCTCGTTGAAAAACGCTTCGCGAGTGAAATCGGAATTATCACGCCCGCAACTGCCTGTGGCTGCCAACTCTCACTCGTCGTTAAAGACAAGTCAGTTGATGCACGCGCGTTGTTCGACCGCCTGTGCAAAGTCAACGTAACCGGGGACTGGCGCAACCCTGATGTTATCCGCGTTGCGCCGACCCCGATGTATAACAATTTTGACGACGTTTTCGAATTTGCGGAGCGCCTGGCCCTGGCGTTGTCCGAATAAATCAATGGCCAGAGAAACAATCAACATAATCGGCGCTGGCCAATGCGGCACAGTCATCGCGATTATGCTCGCGCACCATGGCTACAACGTAGAAATGTATGAACGATTCAAGGACCCGCGCATTGAAGATGCAGAGGCGGGACGTTCGATCAACCTCGCGTTGGCAGCGCGCGGGATCAACGCCTTGCGGCAGATCGGCATAGACGAAATTATCAAGCCCATGCTCGTGCCAATGCGTGGCCGGATGGTGCACCAGGAAGACGGCGTCACCGAGTTTCTTCCGTATGGGCAGCAGAGTGACGAGGAAATCTACTCGGTCACGCGCCTGGGGCTCAATCAAGTGCTGCTTGGCGAGGCCGACAAGCTCGACAATCTGCACTTGAATTTTCAACAGAACGCGATCGGCTACGACGCGCCAGACCGCACCGTTCACGTGCGCAACGAACTTGATGGCAGCCTGTATCAGATCGAAGCCGACCCCCTGTTTGCAGCCGACGGTGCCGGCTCGAGAATTCGGCGCTCGTTTGACGGCACCGGAACATTTGGCGGCGTTGAGAACCTGCTTGCCCACGGCTACAAGGAACTTTCCATTCCATCCGGCCCGGACGGTCAATATCAACTCGCTCCGCACGCACTGCACATCTGGCCGCGCGGCGGCTTCATGCTGATCGCACTGCCAAACCCTGGAGGCGATTTCACATTGACGCTATTCCTGTCGACTGTTGGCGAGAACAGTTTCGAAGGACTGGCCGACGAGAAATCCGTCGTCGCGTTCTTCGAAAACCACTTTCCGGACGCGGCAGCGCTGATTCCCAACCTGGTCGACGAGATGCTCAATAATCCACTCGGCGTTCTGGGCACTGTGCGCTGCCGTCACTGGCATGACCGGGGCAACGTACTGCTGCTGGGTGATGCGGCGCATGCGATCGTGCCGTTTCATGGCCAGGGCATGAATCTCGCGTTTGAAGACTGTGTGCTTCTTGATCGTATCGTCAGGGAACTCGGCAATGACTGGCCCAACGTGTTTGCCCGTTACGAAGCCGAGCAACTGGCCAATGCCAATGCGATCGCGGATATGGCGCTCGACAATTACGTCGAGATGCGTGACACGGTTCGAGATCCAAAATTTGCACTACGCAAGCAACTCGCTTTCGAGCTCGAGCGACGCATGCCTGAATATTTTATTCCGAGATACTCGATGGTGATGTTCCACGCCGACATCCCCTATCTCGTGGCACAGCAGCGTGGCGAGGTACAAAAGGCGCTGCTCGAGGAATTCACGGCCGATGCCTCGAGTATTGAAGAAGTCGATATTGATGCAGCGTTATCCGCCGCAGCCCGGAGGCTCGTGCCCATTAACTCGATCAGGAACGATCTGTCCGTTCGTAAACCCTGAACGAGCAATCAAATTCGTTGCGCTCGTCGGCCGGATGCTTTTCTTCGCTCATGAGCTGCCACTCGTCCTCGTCTACGGCTGGAAAGAACGTATCGCCTTCGACATCGGCATGCACGCGCGTCAGGTACAGACGCTGTGCAGCAGGCAGAAAAAGTTCATAGACCTGGCTGCCACCGATCACCATTATTTCGCCGACATCGCCAGCCGCGCTCATTGCTTCATCCACTGAATGAACGACATCGCAGCCATCGGCCGCAAAGTCATGCCGACGCGTAATCACGATATTCTGGCGCCCCGGTAAAGCTCGGCCAATCGATTCCCAGGTCTTGCGGCCCATTACAATGGGCTTGCCCATCGTGACCGCCTTGAAACGTTTGAGGTCATCGGATAAGCGCCACGGAAGATCCCCCTGGGCGCCAATGACGTTGTTTGCCGAGGAGGCAACAATGATGCTGATCACAAGTCCGGCTCAGACGGCGACCGCAGCTTTGATGTGCGGATGCGCTTCGTAGTTGAGGATCTCGAAGTCCTCGAACGTGTAGTCAAAGATAGTCGGGGGGTGGCGTTTGATTGATAGCGTCGGCAAGGGCAGAGGCTCACGTGCGAGTTGTTCATCAGCCTGCTCGAGGTGATTGAGGTAGAGATGACAGTCACCGCCCGTCCATACGAAATCGCCGACGTTCAGGTCCGCCTGCTGCGCCAGCATGTGCGTCAACAACGCGTACGACGCGATATTGAACGGCACGCCCAGGAAGATATCGCAACTGCGCTGGTAGAGCTGGCACGAAAGTTTGCCGTCCGCCACGTAAAACTGGAACAGGCAGTGGCACGGAGGCAGGGCCATGTTCTCAATCTCGGCGACATTCCACGCGGAGAGCATGATACGCCGCGAGTCCGGGGTTTCCCTGAGCTGCTGCATGATCTGCGCGATCTGGTCGATTTTGCGGCCATCGGGCGTCGGCCAGCTGCGCCACTGCACACCATACACGGGGCCCAGGTCGCCGTTTTCATCCGCCCATTCGTCCCAGATTGAGACACCGTTTTCCTTGAGGTAACGAATATTGCTGTCGCCTGACAGGAACCACAATAATTCATGGATGATCGACCGAAGATGCAGCTTCTTGGTCGTGACGAGCGGGAATCCCTTCGAGAGGTCGAAGCGCATCTGGTGACCAAAGACACTCAGTGTGCCGGTGCCGGTGCGGTCTTCCTTGCGTGCGCCCGTGTTGCGCACGAGCCTCATCATGTCCAGGTATTGCTGCATTCAGGTCCTCGCCTCCTCGCCTGATCGATATGCCATGGCAAGCATGATAGCGCCAGCAGCAATCATCGGCACACAGAGGATCTGGCCCATCGTGACCCAGCCGAGCGCAAGGTAATTCAGGTGCGCATCCGGCACCCGATAGAATTCGACGATGAAACGGAATACTCCGTAGAGCAGCAGAAAAAGTCCTGAGACCGCCATGTACGGCCGTGGCCTGGCTGAATACCACCACAGTATGGCAAACAGGACAAAGCCCTCGAGAATCGCCTCGTACAGCTGCGACGCGTGCAATCCCTGGCCATTGACCATGAATCCCCACGGTACGTCGGTGGGTTTACCCCAGAGCTCGCCGTTGATGAAGTTGCCGATGCGGCCGAAGCCAAGACCGAGCGGCACGATCGGCGCTACGAAGTCGGTCATGCGCCACATCGTCAGTTTCAGTTTCCTGCCATAGAGCCACATCGCAATCATCACGCCGGCAAGGCCGCCGTGGAATGACATGCCGCCCTCGGTGATCTTGAAAAGGTACAGCGGGTCGGAGAACAGTTGCTCAGTACCGTATACGAGCGCGTAGCCAATGCGCCCACCGAGAATGACGCCCAGCATGCCGTAGAAAATGAGATCGTCGACCTGCTCGGCCGTGATGGGCGAATCCGCCGACTTGCATCGCCGGCGCGCCAGCCACCAGGCAAACAGGAAGCCGATCACATACATCAGCCCGTACCAGCGTATCTTGAGGAACCCTATTGAGAAGATAACCGGGTCAATCTCGGGGTATGTCAGCATGTAATCCCGCTCAGCGATTCAGAAGACGGGTATGATAGTGCAATCCATGCCAAATCGCCTCGCCAAAGAAACCAGTCCTTATCTTCTGCAACATGCCGATAACCCGGTGGACTGGTACCCGTGGGGCGAAGAGGCCTTCGCGGAGGCGCGCGCGACGGGCAAGCCCTTGTTATTGTCAATCGGCTATTCAGCCTGCCACTGGTGCCATGTCATGGCCCACGAGTCTTTCGAAGACGAGGCCACAGCTGAACTCATGAACGATCTGTTCGTCAACATCAAGGTCGACCGCGAGGAACGGCCAGACATCGACAAGATCTACCAGACTGCCCATCAGCTGATTACACAACGCGGCGGCGGCTGGCCTCTTACAATGTTTCTCGATGGCGACGACCAGCGCCCCTTCTTCGGCGGCACCTATTTTCCGAAAGAGCCACGCTATGGCATGCCGGCTTTTGGAGATCTACTGAAAAAGATCGCAATCTACTACACGGAAAAACGCGACGACGTGCGCCAGCAAAGTGGTCGCCTGCTCGATATTTTCAACAGGCTCGAGCCGGAACCTGCTGCCGCTGGACAGGTACTGTCCGACGCTCCGCTGGTATTGGCCCGCAACACGTTCGAGCAAACTCTCGACCGTGAATACGGCGGCTTTGGATCAGCACCCAAGTTTCCGCATCCAACGACACTGGATCGCCTCCTGCGACACTGGCGCAGCACGGCGAACGACACCGAGCCGGATGTCGAAGCCTTGTTCATGGTGGCACTGACGCTTGCGCGCATGGCCGAAGGCGGATTGTTTGATCATATCGGCGGCGGCTTCTACCGCTATTCGGTTGATCGCTTTTGGCAAATCCCGCATTTCGAAAAGATGCTTTACGACAATGGTCCGCTGCTGGCCATCTATGCCCAGGCCGCCGTCGCCACAGGCGACGCGCTGTTCGGTTATGCTGCGAATGCCACTGCCGACTGGATGCTTGCAGACATGCGTGACGCTAACGGCGGCTTTTACGCGACGCGCGACGCCGATTCGGAGGGACACGAAGGTCTGTTCTACCTGTGGGATCCGGACGAAGTACGTAATTTGCTGGGCGACGATTTTGACGTGTTTGCCAAGCGCTTCGGTCTCAATACTGAAGCCAATTTCGAGGGCCGGTGGCACCTGACTGTGCGCCAACAGGTATCTGACGACGAGGAGGCGGTCATCGAGAAGGCGAGGCAGGTACTGCTTGCGCGTCGTGAAACTCGCATAGCACCGGACCGCGACGAAAAACAGCTGACTTCCTGGAACGCCCTCGCTATTCGCGGCCTCGCAATTGCCGGACGCGCACTCGAACGTCCTGACTTCATCGACGCGGCGGCCAACGCCGCCGAATTCCTGCGGAATAATCTCATGCAGGATGACCGCTTGCTGGCCAGTTACAAGGATGGCAAAGCACGCTTCGCCGCGTATCTCGACGATCATGCCTTCCTGCTCGACGCTCTGCTTGAATTACTGCAGGCACGCTGGAATGCAGAACACCTCGCATTTGCACAGCATCTCGCCAAACTCCTTCTGGATCACTTCGAAGACAAGGGAAATGGCGGCTTCTGGTTTACTGCAAACGATCACGAGCAGCTTATTCACCGTTCAAAACCGCTCGCAGATGAAGCGGTACCATCGGGGAATGGCATTGCAGCGTTCGCCCTCCAGCGGCTTGGTTTCCTTCTCGGCGAAACGACGTACCTCGATGCAGCTGAGCGGACTTTAAGGACCGCGTGGCGTGGAATTTCAGAAGTTCCGCACGGTCATGTCAGCCTTCTGACCGCGCTTGAGGAGTATCTCGAGCACCCGGAAATCATCGTGATCCGTGGTGCTAACGACGAAATCAGCCGCTGGCGTGACTCAGCGGCAAAGGTCTACGCCCCGCGTCGCCTGGTATTTGCCATTCCCGAAGACGAGACCGGGTTACCTGGCGCGTTGGCGGACCGCAAAGCAATGGATGGTGAAACCGTCGCGTACCGTTGCCTGGGCACGCACTGTGAAATGCCCGTCACGACGTGGGAGGCCCTGGCGGCACAGCTCGTGGAAAGCGGCGAACCCTAGCCGAGACCCTTGTTGGCCTCTTCGAAGTACTTTACGTTTCTGTCGATATCGTAGGGCCGCTCTTCAAGATTTTCCGGGTCCCATTCGCTGCGCTCCGTGCTGAAGAAATCACCGCCATAGACATGCAGCGCAGCCGTCAGTTTGGCTGTTGGATTAGTCACTGAGTGAATGATGTCCCGGCCGAGTGGACGCACATCCGCCGGCCCCAGAGATTTTGCGCCCGCCGCTTCAATTCGGCCCCGACTGTCGCCGGGAAGCCTGCGCCAGAAAATATTGTCCTCGCGCCCACCATAGACTCCGATGGTTGCCCACATGTTGTGGTTATGCGGCATCAGCGTCATGCGCGGTGGCCAAATTACGTTCAGGACCGTCAGATCATCTGATACATGGAGACGCTGAATCCCCCCCTGCTTCGGCTCGCCGAGCGCCTGAACAAGTCCCGCACGATCCGAGACCGCGCGTGCCAGAGTTTCCCGAACCGCTTTGGTCGGCGACGAGTCTGTGACAGCAGCCGCACAGTCAGCAATCAACTGATCGATATCCATAGCCATCGAAGCCCTCCTTTGTTTTTATTATCGATTTGTCACGGATACGGCGTCACTCGGGAACCATCCGGCCCGCGGACTGCGACCGGCAACGAATCTACCCGCTTGTCCATGATGCGTTGCACCGCATGACAACACGGCCGCGACGAGCAACAATGCCTGCCAGCAAGTGTGACATCTACGAACCAAGGTTTTTCCGTTTCCACCCATCATCGGTGCGCCGAATTTCGTACGCCGGCCAATACTGAGTGTCGAGCTTCAGTGTAATAACCTCGGTCGTTCCATTCCACGTCTTTGTCTTCAACCGAACCGACTCCCGGTGGCCGATGTCCTTCACAGCATCGACGAATGTCTCCAAGTCAGGAGTTGGCTTCTCGTTTACCTCGACCACGCGGCGACCCGCCCAAAGGCCATAGCGCGTCGCGGGCGAGCCATAACTGAAATACGCGACGTAAACGCCATTGGTCGAGACGCCTCGTTGCGCGGCCATGGCACGGTGAGGATTCTGGATGAGCGCACCTGCCCAGGAAATAGCCCGATCAATACCTCTGCCATCCAGCGCCGCCGTCTGAATCGGGATCTCTTTTACGTCGCCGTTTCGCCAGACGGTGACAGTCACTTCCGGCTTTTGTACGGCGTGCTCCAATTCGCGGAATGACGTTACCACTTCGCCATCAATGGCCAATACCATGTCACCATTCTTGAGGAGTTTTGCTGCCGGCGTCCCCGCAACAAGGCGCGTTACACTCAGCGCCCTTCTGCGTACCGGATTATTCTCCTCGAGACGCTTGACCCACCCCTCGTCAATACCCATCTTGCGCGCGGCAAACAATGGCGCATAGACGAACTCTGCCTCAAGTGAGTAGAACGGCTTGCCATCCCGCAAGATTTCGACGAACTGCTTCGCGACTTCGGAGCCGATGCCACGATTGAGTTGCGCTGAATCGTCACCAGACTGCACTGCAAAACTTGACCACGTTGCAAGCACCTCGCCGCGCTTATTGACGAGCACGCCGTCGACCTCGTTCGGTGCATTGACGAGCGAAATTCCTTCAATATTAGAGTCGCGAAAACGCAGAGTGCGTGACAACGGCAACATCAGCGGTTCGACTGACGACACTGTACTTTGCTGATGCAGAAGCTGATGGTCGCCCTTGATCCCGACGACCCAGACGTCATCCCCCGGCCGCAGTGCTTTCGTGTTGAATCGCGCTTGCTGCACAGGCGTGTCGCCAATGCTGTCCGGGTCGTAGGATACGATTGCGTAGTTATGCAATGGGTGTAGTTGCTCGACCTTACCCTCTACTTCCAGCGAGCCTGCGAAAGTGATCGACACGTCACCGATGCCGATTGGTACCGTATTACGATCAACGAGCACGTAACCGCGCTCCTTGTCGACAATAAGACCCGTACCATAGTAGTGACGCTCAGCCACACCCGACAACGTGTAAGGCAAATCGAACGTAACGACAACGAGTGACGGTGCAATCGACTGCACAATTGGGTCACGATATTTCGTCAGGCGCGTTTCACCCTTTTCCTGAACCTCTCGTTCCGGGCCATCGGCAAGATCGCGGCAGGGCCAAATACCGAGCGCATCATCGCGCGAGCATCTTTTCGACGGGAACCAGACACGGTCCATCTCGAGCAGACGGACAACCGAATTCTGAGGGTTCTCCATAGTCACGTAACGCACCAAAGCCCGTTGACCATCTGCCAGCTCCCCCAGTGCCGACTCAAAATCATCGAGTGTTTGTATCGTTTCGCCATCCATCTCGACGATAACGGCGCCGCGTGGAATTGCCGCGCGTGACAACAGGTATCCCGGGTTCGCCACATACACACCTTCAGGCTTGCGGTTGTAATGACGGGCTTGCTGATACGAAAGTTGATTGACGATGCCGTCGCCAAACTCAAGATACTCATCGGGCGTTATCGAATGCAGGTCATCGACACGCACACTGGCATCAATACGTTTGCCCCCTCGTTCCACCTGCAATTCGATTTCCTCGCCGACGTGGCTGTCGAGGATGGCCGCCAGCGGCACGAATTGGGTGATCAGGTCGCCGTTTATACGAATCAGTATGTCGCCCGGAGCAAGTAGTTCGGAAGCGACAGATCCAGGGATGACCTGCGCGACTGTGAGCATGCCGGTTTGTTTGGGAAATGCCTCACGCGCCATTCGCTCGGACTCATCAGTCAATCCCAGGCGGCGTAGCTCATCATAAGGCTCGCTGCGGAACGTAGTCTGCAACGTACCGCGTGTTACCGGCATACCCTTCTGCAACTCGTGCAGCGCTCGCTCGATGCGATCGAGAGGTAAAAAGAAACTGCTTGCTGCAGAGTTGTTGGCACCGGCGTTCAGTGCAACGACCTCGCCGTTTATATTTATGACCGGTGAACCAGAGGATCCGCCGGACGTTCCCGACGCGGCCTGCAGGTAAAATGTATTGAAATCGTTGTACTTACCGCGGCCATATTCCGGCGCTTTGCGGTCCAGTCGCGCGATTGTTCCGGCCAGGATAGACAGCTGCTCGCCTGCATCGTTTCCGATAACCCGGATTTCCTTGCCGATACCTGCAGCTTCGGCGTTTAGCGGCAGCTCAACGGGCTCGATGTAGCGCAGATCTTCAGGGTTAAAGCGAAAGAAACCGAAGTCGTGCACGGGATCGCGATAGACCGGCGTCAGCCGCACCTCTTCGTTATTTCGAAAGATGGCTTCTGCGATGACCGGTCCAGGAGTCACCACGTGCCGATTTGTAAGGATCAGGCCACGTTCCGCATCGACGACGAATCCCGTCGCCTGGCTAGAAGCGTTCCATTCCGTATCGAATGCCCGCGTGCTATCTACGCGAATCGAAACAACACCGGATGAAATTCGATCCAGCGTATCGGTCCAGGCCGTTTCTTCGGCAGCAATTGCCGGGAGATATAGCGCGAGGGCGGCTATTGCCGCCAGAGTCCTGCGGTATTTCATACAATTCCTGATTGGTTGGAGCAGCTACAAAAAAGGTACCAGTTACCTTTTCCCAGGCAATCTGACTGGAATAAAGGCAGAGGCCACCGAAATTCTCATCTGTTCGACCACAAGACCGCTCGGAAGGTCCTGAGAATTATGGTGTCCGCCGCCTATTTTCGGCCTTCACGGGTTCCTATTTCAGCAGAATCACGGGCGCTAAGCGACTGCATGAGTCACATGTCGGAGCGGACCTGCTACTCGGGATCGTATCTGAGGTCCAGTTCGCGGGCAGCCTTGACGTCGTCAAGGCGACGGACCGGCATCTTGTAGGGCGCCTCCTTATATTCCACACCATCTTCGCGCGCCGCTTTCACAATGCCGATCATCGCGGCGACGAAATTATCGAGCGTCTCCTTGCTCTCGGTTTCGGTCGGCTCGATCAGCAGGCATTCGGGCACCAGCAGCGGGAAATACGTCGTCGGAGCATGGAAATTGCAATCAAGCAGTGCCTTGGCAACATCCATGGCCGTCAGGTGCAACTCCTTCGCCTCGTGCTTGAGTGTGACAATGAATTCGTGGCTGGCGCGCCGTTCCGGGAACGCGAGTTCGAACCCCGCCTCGCGTAATTTCGCCATCAGGTAATTCGCATTCAGCGTGGCATATTCAGCCACCCGTTCCATGCCGTCGCGACCAACCATGCGCATGTACACGTAGGCCCGCAGCAGCACACCTGCATTCCCCATGAAACCGGATAGCCGTCCGATCGTAGCGGGAATATCTTCTTCGGCGGCCCAGTCGAAGATAGCTTCTCCGTCGACTTCCGTTTTCTTCACTACAGGGATCGGCAGATAGGGGAGCAACCGCGCGTTGACACCGACAGCACCGGAACCCGGCCCGCCGCCACCGTGCGGCGTTGAGAACGTTTTGTGCAGGTTCATGTGAATGACGTCGAAGTCCATGTCGCCCGGACGAACCTTGCCAAGAATTGCGTTGAGGTTGGCACCATCATAGTAAAGCAGACCACCCGCATCATGGACCATGTCCGCGATATCCTTGATGTGCCGCTCAAATACGCCGAGCGTCGACGGATTGGTCAGCATGATACCCGCCGTGTTCGGGCCGAGAACGGCTTCCAGTGCCGCCATGTCGACGTCACCATCCGGCCCGGTCGGAATTTCCTTGACGATGCAGCCGCACATGGTTGCAGTCGCGGGATTCGTGCCGTGCGCCGCGTCGGGAACAATGATCTCGTTGCGCTCGGTGTGACCGCGCGCATCATGGTACGCCTTGATCATGGCTACACCGGCCAGTTCACCCTGGGCACCCGCCATCGGCGTCAGGGAGACGCCCTGCATGCCGGTCACGTCCTTGAGCATCTCCTGCAGCTCGAACATGCAGGAAAGGAAGCCCTGGCCGTGACTTACCGGCCCCAGCGGGTGGCGGCCCGCAAATTCGGGTAGCAGTGCAAGCGCGTTGCAGGCCCGCGGGTTATATTTCATCGTGCATGAACCAAGCGGGTAGAACTGCGTATCGATAGAGAAGTTCTTTTGCGACAGGCGCGTAAAATGACGCACGGTTTGCAGCTCGGATGCTTCTGGCATGCGTGGCTTGTCTTCCCGCAAGAACTGCTCGGGGATCGAAGGTGCGCTCGCGTCAGCCGGTGCCTGCGCGAATGCCCTGCGACCGCCGCGCGATTTATCAAAGATTAGTTCACTCATCTATTTCAATTCCCAATGAACGAAAAGCTGCGGCGTAATCCGGTTGAGCCGTCATGTCTTCGATGTGTTCACGATGCACGACCGTGTTGTTCTCATCCAGGACGATTACTGCGGGTGAAAACATTCCCGCCATTGGCCCGTCCATGATCTGTACACCGTAATTTTCTCCAAACCCTGCATGCCGGATCGCCGAAAGTCCGGCTATATTTTGCAAATCATGGGCTTCCTTAAAACGCTTGTGCGCGAACGGCAGGTCGTAGGAAACCATTAGCAACGCCAGATCGTCGCGACCCCCACCATACTCGTCAAAACGGATAATGGACTGCGCGCTCACGTCGTTATCGACGCTCACAAAAATGTTCATTATCTTGCGAAGGCCCATCCAGTTTGCGAGCGAAACGTCCTGCAGCTTTGTATTCACGAGCGAAAAGTCAGGTGCAAAACTGCCGATTCGAGGCAACTCGCCGAACGTCTGGTAGTAAGCATTATCAAGGAGAATCCTTGCCACGATCGTTCCCGACATCAGGCCATTTCCTCTGCGAACGCCGCGATGCAGGCGTCGATATCTGCGTCGGTCTTGGTTTCCGTCGCACAAACGAGCAGCGCGTCGGTGCCCGCGCTGCCAGTAAGGTCGAATCCGCCGAGGATATTTTTCTCCGCAATGGCGGCCAGGACCGGCGCAACCGGACGGTCAAACTTCAACGCGACCTCGTGGAAATAAGGCGCATCATACAAGCGCTCGATACCATCGATAGTGCACAGACCATCTACGAGACGCGTCGTATTTGCATGAGACTTCCGCGCGACGGACGCCAGCCCTTCGAAGCCCAGCAATGACATGTAGATTGTCGCCGCTGTGACCATCAGGCCCTGGTTCGTGCATATGTTCGACGTCGCCTTCGAGCGGCGGATATGTTGCTCACGCGCCTGCAGCGTCAACGCGAAACCCGGATTGCCATCCAGGTCCGTCGTGCGGCCTACAATACGGCCCGGCATCTGCCGGACGTGCTTCTGTTTGCAGGTCATGTAGCCGAAATACGGGCCACCAGACGACAGCGGCACGCCGAGCGGCTGGCCTTCGCCGCAGGCAATATCAACGCCCTGCTCACCCCAGTGCCCCGGCGCCTTGAGCAACGCCAGTGACATCGGGTTCGCGATACCAATAGCAAAAGCACCCTGTTCATGGGCCCAGTCCGTCAACCGATCGACATCTTCGAGTGTTCCCGGGAAAGTCGGCTGTTGCATGACAACCGCAACCGGTTCCTTCCCCTTCGGCAACTCTTCGAACGCAACATTGCCGCTTTTTGCATCCATGGGTAACCACTCGAACGTCAGTCCCTGACTGCCGGCGATAGCCTCCGCGACATGCTCGTACACGGGATTCACGCCCGGCGCGAGCAGGACCAGACCTGATTTGACCCGCCGGTTTGCACGAACTGCCATCAGGGCCGCCTCAGCAAGACCCGATGCGCCGTCATACAACGAGGCATTGCTGACGTCGAGGCCGGTCAGCCCGGTAATCATCGTCTGGTACTCGTAGATCGTCTGCAGCGTGCCCTGGCTCGCCTCCGCCTGATAAGGCGTGTACGCAGAATAAAACTCGCCGCGCGTGGCAAGATCCCAAACTGCAGTCGGGATGTGGTGTTCATAAGCGCCCGCACCAATGAAACAGAGTGGCGAGCCGTCCATGCGCGCACGCTCACGCATTAGTCGCGAAACTTCCATTTCGTTCAGCGCCTCGGGTACGCCATGCAGGTGATCAATACGCAATTCGGCGGGGATCTCGTCGAACAGGTCTTCGATGGCGTCCACGCCAATAGCTGCGAGCATCTCCCGAGTATCTTTCTTGGTATGGGGAATGAAAGGCATCAGCTATTTCTCAGTCGTCTAGTTCGTCAAGCAGTTGCTGGTAGGCGTCCGGCGACATCAATTCGCTCTCATCGAGCCCCTCGATATTCATGCGCACGATCCAGCCATCGCCATACGGATCCGCATTGATCTTTTCGGGATCATCGGCAAGTTCTTCATTAACAGCAGCCACACTGCCCGCAACCGGCGCGTAAACGTCGGAGGCGGCTTTCACCGACTCGACGACGGCCATCTCACCGCCCAGTTCGACATCCTGCCCGACTTCCGGCAGTTCGACATACACAAGGTCGCCCAGCGATGTAGCGGCGTGACCTGTTATGCCGATCGTTACGCTGCCATCGTCTTCACGGCGCAGCCACTCATGATCTTTGGTGTAGAGGAGATCTCCCGGCAATTCACTCATTGTTTGCTCCCAGTGGTTATCATGTGCAGCGACATCAGACGTCGATGCGTACTTGCCCATTGCGAACGAACGGCGTCTTGACGATCCGTACATTCAATAATTTTCCCCTGACTTCGACCTGGGCACGATCGTAGTCACCTGCCGGCAACCGTGCGAGCGCAATCGAGCGTCCGATAGTCGGCGAGAAACCGCCACTCGTGATCTCACCTTCGCCGAAACCCTCGACAACGATTTTCTGGTGATTACGCAGCACGCCTTTGTCTTCCAGTAGCAAGCCGACGAAGCGGCGTCTATCGGCGCTTTCCCGCTGGCGCTCTATTGCGGCACGACCGATAAAATCGCGGTCAGCCGGTTCCCAGGCGACGGTCCACTCGAGGCCGGCCTCGAGTGGCGAAATCGTTTCGTCCATATCCGATCCGTAGAGATTCATCGCTGCTTCGAGGCGCAGCGTATCGCGCGCGCCAAGTCCGCAGGGCTCAACGCCTGCCGCCAGCAACCGATCCCAGACGCCGTGCGCAGCGGCGGCCGGCATGACGATTTCCCAGCCATCCTCGCCCGTGTAGCCGGTTCTTGCGATGAACCAGTCGCCCGCATCCATGCCGAAGAAAGGCCGCAGAGCCAGTGCAGCATCGCGATACTCCGCGGCGATACACGGGGCCGCCAGCTCCCGCGCCCTTGGTCCCTGCACAGCGATCATCGCCAGTTCGGCGCGCTCAACGACATCAACATCGAAAGCCGCGGCGTGCTTACTTATCCAGGCAAGGTCTTTTTCGCGCGTCGATGCGTTGACGACCATCCTGTAGTCCGTGTCACTCATGTAATAGACGATCAGGTCGTCGATGACGCCGCCGTCCTCATTCAGCATGCACGTATACAACGCCTTGCCATATTCCTTGAGCTTCGCAACGTCATTGGCGACGAGGAACCGCAGGAACTCGCGCGCCCGATTGCCACAAAGATCCACGATCGTCATGTGAGAAACATCGAATACTCCGGCATTCTGCCGCACCGCGTGGTGTTCTTCTTTTTGCGAGCCATAGTGCAGCGGCATGTCCCAGCCACCGAAATCGACGATGCGAGCGCCCGATTCTACGTGCTTGTCGTAATGTGGTGTTCTTGAACCCATGTAATTCGACCGTTCAGAAAAACAAAAAAAGGGCGACAGGCTGTAGCGCCTGCCGCCCCTCTGTCCTTGGTTACCTGAGAGATCAGTGACATTGTCAGTCACATTCCCCTTCGGTGGGCCGTTCAGGCCTCTCTCCAGAGCTGATCAGCGTAAGCAGTCCTTCTGCCTGAGCGTTTCCGAGCGAGTTGCGCCTTCGGCGCCCCGATTCAACGAGGTCTCTTCTGCATAAGCTGTAGATCAGTACGCACCATGATAGCCAATGGCCCGTGCGGTTGCCAGTAGCTTCCGGGCCAGTAACAATGTCCGCCACTGAAATTCAGGGGTTTGGCATGAAGAAGATCATGATTGCGCTATGCTATTTGATGATGGCAGCCATGGGTGCCGCGCAGGCTGAGAACAGCGCAGATTTCCAGGCGCTGCTCGATGAGCACTGGGAATGGGCGCTGTCCAACTCTCCCGAGATGGCCTCGAGACTCGGTGACCGGCGCTACAACCAGGAATGGAACGACCAGAGCCTCGACGCCATCGAGCAACGCCACAAAGATACCCGCGAGTTTCTACGCCGCACCTATGCCATTGACCGCAATGCATTACCAGCGGAGGAACAACTGAACTACGAACTGTTCCGCCGCCAGCTGCAGGACCAGGTCGACAGCCACGAGTTCCAGGGCTACTTGCTGCCATTCTCACAACGCGGTGGAGTGCAGAACCTGAATAACCTGACCAACCAGTTGCGCATGGTGACAGTTCAGGACTACGACGACTGGCTCGCCCGCCTCGGGAAAATCGACAAGGTCATCGACCAGACCATCGAACTCGCCGAGCGAGGACGCAAGACAGGCGTGGTATCGCCAAGAATCCTAATGGACCGTATTCCCGACCAGATTGCGGTACAGCTTGTTGAGTTCGCTGCCGACAGTCCGTTTTTCAAACCATTCGAGAACTTGCCCGAGTCTTTTGCTGCGGCGGAACGGGAGCGTCTGCGCGCGGCAGCTACCGAGATTATCGAAGATACGGTGTTGCCCGCATACCGCGAGCTTGATCGTTACTTCAACAAGAAGTACCTGCCTGCGGCGAGAGACAGCATCGGCCTGTCGGAGCTGCCCAACGGCAATGCGTGGTATGAATACCTGGCGCGTTCATTTACGACGACGCGCATGACACCCGATGAAATTCATCGCCTTGGTCTCGAAGAGGTAAGTCGCATTCGCGGTGAAATGGAACAAATCATTCAGGAAGTTGAATTCGATGGCAGCTTTGCCGACTTCCTCGTCTACCTGCGTACGGACCCGCAGTTCTATTTCGACAATCCCGACGATCTATATGATGCCTACCTGGCAACGAGCAAGCGCATCGACCCTGAACTCGTGAAGCTGTTCGGCAAACTCCCGCGCATGCCCTACGGCGTAAAACCGATCCCGGAGTCGATCGCGCCGGATACGACCACGGCGTACTACTCGCGACCCGCAGCCGACGGCAGCCGCGCCGGCATCTACTGGGTAAATCTCTACAGGCCCGAGGTTCGACCCAAGTACGAAATCGAAGTCCTCAGTGTCCACGAAGCAATGCCCGGCCATCATTTGCAGATTGCCCTCCAACAGGAACTCGACGGCATGCCGAACTTTCGCCGATTCATGGGATTCACGGCGTTTGTCGAAGGCTGGGGGCTGTACAGCGAACGGCTTGGTTACGATCTCGGCTTGTACCAGGATCCCTACTCGCGCTTCGGCCAACTCACCTATGACATGTGGCGTGCCGTACGGCTCGTCGTCGACACCGGCATGCACTACAAAGGCTGGACACGCCAGCAGGCCATCGACTTCTTCAAGGACAACGCAGCGAAAGCCGAATATGACATCGTTAACGAAATTGATCGCTACATACTCATGCCCGGTCAGGCACTCGCGTACAAGATCGGCCAGCTGAAGATCCTGCAAATTCGCGAACGTGCCGCGATACAACTGGGTGAAGACTTTGACATTCGCACCTTCCACGATGAGCTGCTCGGCGCCGGTGCATTGCCGCTCGATTTACTGGAGCGACGTATGGATAGGTGGCTGGCAGCACAATAAGTAGCCAGCGAAAAGCGCTGAATCAGACAGCAAACTCGCGACGAGCGACTGCAGCCCTCTCATTGGGGGCTGCAGTCTCGTCATAAATCTCGTCGATACGAGCGATGCGATTGGCGAGTCCCGTGCAGTTCGCAATCTGGATATTCAACCCCGGTCGCGCATTCATCTCCAGGATCAGCGGGCCTCGGTCGTGATCGATGACCATGTCAACGCCCAGGTAACCGAGACCAGTCACTTCGCAGCCCTTGGCCGACGTCTCCAGAATAAAATCCCATTGCGGAATCTGAAGCCCTGCCACTAACGCCCCGGTATCCGGATGCTCCTCGACAATTTCATCATTTAATACGCCCTTCAATGTCACGCCACTACTCATGTCGACGCCCGCACCGACCGCACCCTGGTGCAGATTGGCTTTGCCGTCGGACGCACGTGTCGGTAGCCGCACCATCGCCATGGCGGGATAGCCACGGTATACGATGACTCGAATATCCGGCACACCCTGGTAGCTAACCTCCGAAAAAACCGGGTCAAAGCGCACACAGTATTCAATGAGCGCTTTGTCGCGATTTCCACTCAGGCTGTATTGCCCACTGACGATATTGGAAATGTGGTATTGCAGCTCATCTTCCGAGATCAGAACACCGCTACTCAAACGGAAGGAATTGCGCTTGCGCTCACTACGACCGGTGACAACAAGAATGCCGTCGCCGCCGCTGCCCTGGGCAGGCTTGATGACGAAACTTTCGAGATCGCGCACCATATCCGCGAACTGGCGCACT
>Ga0316201_10000748_pt1 | contig 19927 bp, 14 predicted proteins | sample CS6wburrow_MG_FD_204516 | JGI IMG/M metagenome (GOLD analysis project Ga0316201, IMG submission 204516) | Coastal sediment microbial communities from Delaware Bay, Delaware, United States - CS-6 worm burrow | ecosystem: Environmental > Aquatic > Marine > Coastal > Sediment | place: USA... | reverse complement strand
CGATGCCAATCGCCTCCTCAAACAATTCGATAATATCGACGCCGACAGCGATGGCGAAATCACCAAGCAAGAATTCGGCAAGCACCACAAAGCAATGGCTGAAAAGAAAAAAGGTGCCCGTGACGAACATTTAAAGGAACTCGATGCTGACGGAAGTGGCACCATCTCCTTCGAAGAAGCCGAAAACGGCGACGCGAAACGGATGGTCGATAACTTTGATAAACTCGACGCAGACGGCGATGGCGAAATCAGCACTGAAGAGCTGAAAGCCGTCGGCGACAAAATGCGTGACCGCAAAAAGGGCAAGCGCAGCGAAAGCGAAGACGCGTAGTCACGCTCCATAGCGAAACTTCAAAGTACAGCAGCCCGGGCACTGAAAAGTCCCGGGCTTTTTCTTTGCAAGGAGCGACCGAGCCTGTTTCATTCCCGCGCTTCACAGCTGCGCTCGGCATTCCGCCCCTGTATTCCAACTTCCCTTTCCTTTCACATGATCACTATCAATCAAGTCTCCCACAACTTCGGCAAGAAGATCCTTTTCGACGGCATCAACACCGTGATCAATGGCCACGACCGGATCGCTCTGGTCGGCTCCAACGGTTCAGGCAAGACCACCCTACTCCGCATGCTCATGGGAGAGCTTGAACCTGAAGGCGGCTCGATCGATAAGCCCAGCTACGTCAGCGTCGGCTACCTCCCGCAGGACGGGATCTCGGTTTCCGGCAAGACCCTTTTCGCCGAAGCCGAAAGCGCTTTCGGCGATGTCCTCGAACTCCAAAAGAAACTGGAGCAAGCCGAAGAAGATATGCTGGAGATGGATACCAGCACAGAGGAGTACTACGAATTGATCGACGTGATGGGTGAGTGGGAGCAGCAACTCGAAGATCACGAACCCACAAAGATGAAGTCCCGTATCGAGCGAATCCTGCTCGGCATGGGCTTCAAAGCAACCGACTTTGAGCGCGACACTGGCGAGTTCTCAGGTGGTTGGCAGATGCGAATCGCTCTGGCCAAGCTGCTTCTCCAAAACCCGTCCCTCATCATTCTCGACGAACCGACCAATCACTTGGACATCGTTTCGCAGCACTGGGTCGAGCAATACCTGAAGCACTACCAAGGTGCGCTGATCGTCATCTCTCACGACCGCGCTTTCCTCGACGAAGTGACGAACCGTACGATCGAGGTGAAACTCGGAAATCTCACTAGCTTTAAGGGCAACTACAGCTACTACGTGAAGGAGAGCGACGCGCGCCTCGAACAACTCCGTAAGGCCTATGCCAACCAGCAAAAAGAGATCAAAGAAGTCAAAGACTGGATCAACCGCTTCCGTTCCAACGTCAAAAAAGCCAGCATGGTACAAAGCCGGATCAAGGCGCTGGAAAAAATGGAGCTCATCACCATCCCACGCGACGAGAAGAAAATGTTCTTCCGCTTTCCCAAAGCGCCTCCCGCCAGCGCCAAAGTGATTACGATCAAGGACCTGCACAAATCCTACGGCGATAATGTTATTTTCAACGGCCTCAATCTCCGCATCGACAAGGGTGACCGTATCGCAGTCGTCGGGGTCAATGGCGCGGGTAAATCCACCCTCGCCCGTATCATGGCGGGAATCGAACCCTACCAAGGCGGTGAAGTCGAAAAAGGCATCAACACTGTACTCGGTTATTTCGCGCAGTCTCAAGCCGACGAACTGAATCCTGCCAACACCGTGCTTGAAGAGGTCGAAAATGCGGCCATCGGCAACGACGATGCCAACCCACGCGGCGCGCTCGGGGCGCTCCTCTTCTCCGGCGACGAAGCGCTCAAAAAGACTTCCGTCCTTTCAGGTGGTGAAAAGAACCGCGTCGCCCTGGCCAAAATGCTGATGCATCCCGCGAATTGTATGATCTTGGACGAACCGACCAATCACTTGGATATCAAGTCGAAGGAAGTTCTCCAGGAGGCGATCAATAAATTCGAGGGCACAGTCATTCTAGTCAGTCACGACCGCGCCTTCCTCGATGGCGTCGTCAATAAAGTGCTCGAAGTTTCCCCCGGCAGCACCCGCATGCTGACCTGCAACGTCTCCGAATACATCGAACGTCTCGAACAGGAGATGGCCGAGAAAAAAGGATAAGCTAGATACGCTCGACCGGTGAACGGTACAGACTAGAGCAAATCCGCCGCCAAGTCGGCCAACTCGGAGCGAACACCCGTGGTCAGTTCAAGGTGCGAGGTGATCTCGGTACCCTTTAAACGCTGCGAAGTATGAACCAGACCGTTCGACCAGGCATCGAGAAACATACTGTCGACCTGATACGGGTCTCCCAAGAGCACCACCTTCGAACCTTCTGCCATGCGGCTGACGACTGTCTTGGCTTCGTGTGGGGTTAGATTTTGCGCTTCATCGATGATGAAAATGGTATTTGAAAGCGAACGCCCACGGATGAAAGTCATGGCCTCGACTTCGACGATGCCGTAGTCGAAGAGGAACTGGTAGGGCTTACGCGGCTTGTTTGAATCATCTTCCTCCGTATCGTGAGTACCCGGTTGCTTGGCAAGGCGAGCCATGGCTTTCTTCCGCTTGCGATTCGAAGTAATACGATCCAGCTGTGCTTGCTCTGGCTCCGGTTCGGGGCGCTTTGTAATCGCCCGATTACTGAAGAGCACCTCCAAGTTGTCGTAGAACGGCGCGATGTAAGGTGCCATTTTCTCCTCAAGCGTACCGGGAAGTGCACCGGTGTCTTTACCAATGTGGACCAGCGGTCGGGTAATAAAGACGCGCTCATAGAGGTTATCCTCACCGAGTGTTTGATACAGTGCCATCGCGATACTGACGAGGGTCTTGCCCGTACCGGCCTTACCACAGCAGGTCACGAGCTTAATGTCTTCGTCGAGCAGTGCGTCCATCAACATACGCTGCTCGTCATTGAGCGGATTGATGCGAATCCCCTTGGGAATCTTGATCCCGACTTCGTTGCCCAAAATGAGTGCCTCAAGTTGACCGTCTCCGCGATAACGGGCGGGCTCACTTACGTGCCCGTTGCTCAAATAGACGTACTCGTTGATAAAGAGATGACTGGTGAGCTCCGGTGAAAGATCCACCCCGTGCTCCTCGACGAAACGTTGATATTCCTCTTCATCGACCGTCACTGTCTTACAACCGCCACCGATCTTGGTCGAGGTGACCTTGTCGTTCATGTAGTCCTCAACTTCGAGACCGAGCGCGATGCCCTTCAGTGCCATATTGGCATCTTTTGTCACGAGAATCACGCGACTGTCATGGCACACTTCTTTGAGGAAAAAGACGGAGGCGAGGATACGACTATCCATCTTTTCCATATCGACGAGCGTGGCCTTGAGGCGATTCATCCCCTCGCTGGCGGGATCACCACTGACGAAAAAATCGTTAATCACCACAATCAAACGTCCACCATTAGGCAAATCGCGGCTCAGTGCGGAACTGCCTTTCTCTTTCAACTCCGGTGGAGCAGAAAGCTCATCGTCAAACAAGGCACGCAAGTCGCGGTGAATTTTACGAGCCCCGAAACCGAGCTCACCCGGAGCGGATTTTTTTCGATCCAGTTCTTCCAGAACTTCGACCGGTATAGCTAGCGTGTTATCCTCGAATTTATGGAGACACTGGGGGTCATGGAGGAGGACATTAGTATCAAGGACAAAGATCTTGGCCTTGGGTTTGAGCGATTTTTGTTTCGGCAAGGGACTAGAATTGGTAGCAGCTTAATACAAACTGGCATTTGCAGCCTGCGGTTAATGAACTAATAGTAGGCAATCTGGCAGCTACCGAGGGCGCAAGCCGGAAAGACACAGTAACGCTATTTTAAACCCATGGAGACAGATTTTCACACACTTACGTCCAGGATCGGGCATCCTTTCAAAGATCCCGACCTGCTGGTGCTCGCGCTAACCCACCCCAGTTGCGAAGTGGAGAGCGGGAACAATCAACGCCTGGAGTTTCTCGGCGATGCCGTGCTCGACCTGATTGTTGCGGAAACGATCTATCGTGAGTATCCGAAAATCGACGAAGGTGCACTCGACCGACTAAGAGCCAGCATCGTGAACGGCAAGTCGCTGGCAAATAAAGCGTTGCAACTGGAAATCGGCACATACCTACAGGTCAGCGAGGCGCATCGCGAACACCACCCCGAACCGAGCCATGCGATGCTCGAAGACGCCCTGGAGGCCTTGATCGGAGCCATCTATCTCGATGGCGGCCTCGAAAGCGCGCGACGGTTCATTCTTCAACTCTTTGCCAAAACCATCGCTGCGGCAGACACCAGTAATCTTTCTAAAAACCCCAAAGGCCGCCTACAGGAACTCTCGCAAAGGCAATATGAAGGGGCGATCCCCGTGTATGCCCCAATCACAGAAGAGGGCCCCGATCACGACCGGCAATACACCGTATCAGTATCGATGAACGGCGAAGAGTTAGGGAGAGGTACGGGAAGTTCAAAGAAAGCGGCCGAGTCGGAGGCCGCAAAAGCGGCACTCAAAAAAATCGAAGCGTAATTCATGTCGACGCTCCTCCCAGCAGCGAACGAAGCACGCCTTTTTCATGGTGTCAGCGCAGAGGCGCGAGCCGCCCTGCTCTCAGCACTCGCTCTGGAGTCGCCCCTTGGAACGACGGTTGCACTTGTGGCCGATCCTCGCCGCGCACTGGAACTCGCCGCCGAAGTTGAAACCTACACCCAGTGGTCGAAGTCAGAAACGACGCTCGAAATCCTCCACTTTCCCGAAGACCCACCTCCGGACATTGATGCAAATCGCCGCGCCGACCGTATTTGCGACCGACTGACGGTACTCAGCACCTTGCTCCGTGAGCAAGCACAGCCACGACTCGTCATCGCCACTCCGGAAGCTCTACTCGGCACCTGTCCCTCGCGGCCCAAATTCGAAAGCCAACAAATCAAACTTCGTGTCGGAGAAGAACACCCTTTTAGTAAACTGGTTACCCAACTGACCAAGGAACTCGATTACGATGCCGAAGCGCTTTGCGAATACCCTGGTCAGATCGCAACACGAGGCGGCCTTATCGATATCTACCCCTACGATGCCAACCAGCCCTACCGAATCGATTTCTTCGGTGATGAGATCGAAAGCATCCGCAGTTTCGACCCGACTTCGCAACGCACCGAATCCAACGCCCCCTCCATCACCGTTTCTGCCGCCGCGAGCGCAGAGGCAATGGAAAGCAATGAAGGGCAATTCACCCAATACCTGCCACCGGAATCCATCGTCTGGGTCCTAGAGGAGCCTGCCGCTTTAATCCGCGAACACCCTTACCGGTTTGAGAAGATAAAGTCCAAGTCTTCGCGAATTCGCTCCTTTGAACAAGTTTTTGAATCACGCAGAAACGCCAAGGATCAACGCCTGTGTAGTTGTGAAGTGGATACAGATCCGAATCTTTTTTCAGCAGCCGAACGTATCGAAATCGCGACCGAGCCAACCGAAAACTACCGCCTGCATACGGATGCCGCGCAAGTCGGCTACGATCGATTCGAGTCGGAACAAAGCGCACGAACGAAATTTGAATCGCAGATCGCCGATTGGGCCAAAGCGGAAAAGCTCGCCATAGCCTTCGTCACCACGGGCGAAAGCGAAGCCACTCGAATTCGCGAGTTACTCGCAGAAAACCCGCTGACTGCAAAGCTCAAGCCGCAGTTCTACCAAGGCAGTATCACGGGCGGTTTTATCGTCAGAGGTGCCGCTCACTGGCTTCCGTTTAAAGTCGGCAAAAATCAGCAAGGAATCGTAGTCATTACTGACACGGAGTATTTCGGCCGTCGCCAACGAAAAATCAGTTCCTCAAAAGAGCGCGCCCGCCCGACTATTTCGCAGGTCGATCAGTTATTGGATTTCACCGAACTCGCCGATGGTGATCCACTGGTTCACTTGCAGCACGGCGTCTGCCTTTTCAGAGGGTTGACCAAGCTCGACATCCAAGGCGGCTCAAAAGAAGTGATCTCGGTCGAATTTGCGGAACAGATGGCGATCCATGTGCCGCTTCACGAATCTCACTTACTCACACGCTATGTCGGGCTCACCAAAGCCAACCCAAAGCTCGGTAAAATTGGCGGTGCCACATGGGAGAAAACCCGCCGTGCGGCCGAGCGCGCCACACTCGATTACGCCGCCGAACTGCTCAACCTACACGCCCGCAGAAGCCAATCAGGCGGCTATGCCTTCCCTCCGGATCATCCATGGCAAATGAATTTCGAGAGCGCTTTTCCTTTCAAAGAAACACCCGATCAACTACGCGCGATTGAAGACACCAAGCACGACATGGAAACAGCGCTTCCCATGGATCGCCTCATCTGCGGCGACGTCGGCTTTGGTAAAACAGAGGTCGCGATTCGCGCAGCACTGAAGGCCGTGCTCGCGGGCAAACAAGTCGCCATACTCGTGCCCACAACGGTGCTCTGTCAGCAGCACTTCAACACCTTTCGCGAGCGTATGGCGCAGTACCCCATTATTATCGATATGGTCAGTCGCTTCCGCAGTTCGAAGCAAAATAAAGAAATCATCTCAAACCTTGCCTCGGGGCGAATCGATATCGTCATCGGCACACATCGCCTACTAAGTAAAGACGTCCACTTTCAAGAGTTGGGATTATTGGTTGTGGATGAAGAACAACGTTTCGGCGTACGTCAGAAAGAGCGAATCAAGCAGCTACGTGCCAATGTCGACATCCTTACGCTTAGCGCCACTCCGATACCCCGAACCCTCTATCTCGCGATGGCGGGAGCCCGTGCGATGAGTGTCATAGAAACACCGCCGATCGATCGCCGCCCGATCGAAACCGTAGTCAAAAGCTACTCGGAAGATTTAATCAAAAGCGCGATCCAAGTGGAGACTGACCGTGGTGGTCAGGTTTTCTACCTCCACAATCGTGTCGCGACGATCGAAGCCGTGGCCGCGAAAATCAACGAGATGCACCCCAAGCTTCGTGTTGCCGTCGGGCATGGGCAGATGGAGGAAGGGCAGCTTGAAAAGATTATGACCCGGTTCGTGGCTGGTGATTATGATGTGCTCGTCTGCACCACAATCATCGAGTCCGGTATCGACATTCCGAATTGCAACACCCTGATCATCGAAGGCGCCGACCGTTTCGGACTCGCCCAGCTGTACCAAATTCGCGGACGTGTGGGCCGATTTAAACGTCAGGCCTACGCTTACCTACTGCTCCATCGTCACGCCGCCCTCGTCGATCAGGCTCAAAAGCGACTCAATGCGCTCAAACAGCACAATCAGCTCGGCGCAGGTTTCCGCATCGCCATGCGCGATCTCGAACTGCGTGGCGCGGGCAATTTGCTCGGTTCCCAACAAAGCGGCCACATCGCCGGCATCGGCTTCGAGCTCTATTGCCAACTTCTCAAGCAAAGCGTGGCACGCCTCAAAGGTGAACCGGGCGCCGATCGCATCCGCGCGGAGGTAAAACTCGACTTCATCGTCACCGGCGAGGGCGGTCGCAGCCACTCCCGCAGCACCTCCGGCAGCTTCGCCTTTGCCGCGATCAAAGACGCCGAATACGGCAACCGAAAAGGCCAACTGATCGAGGCCGCCCTGCCCGCCGAATACATCGCCGAACCGCGCCTCCGAATCGATCTGTACCGCCGCCTCGCTCTGGCCGAGAACCGTGAAAGCGTTCAAGGCATCGCCGCTGAAATGACCGACCGTTTCGGTAAACTCCCTAAACCTGCACAGGCGCTCATCGCCATCAGCGAAATCCGCACACTGGCCGAGGCTGCAGGTGTGCGACGCGTCGAAAGCGAAGGCGACCGTCTCATCTGCCGCCTAGCTCAAGCCGGCAAAAGCGGTGAGTTCTTAAAAACCAGCACCCGCTTTCCCCGCTTGACCGCAAAAGATCCGCTTCTAAGGTTGGTCGAAATTCAAAAATTCTTAAATCGCCACGCGCGCCCATGAAGCTCCACCGCCCTCTTTCTACTCTTCTGCTGACACTCACTCTCTTTGGCCTCGCGCTCAGTGCCCAAGCCCAGGATCCGGCATTAATCCGCCTGGGAAACGGCATCGCGGCTGTCGCTGAAGGTCAAATCATCACGGTCGAAGAACTCCGCCAGGAACTGGAGCCGATCGTCCCCCGCCTCCGCGTCGAGTCGAAGAATGAACAAGAATTCGCCAAGCGGATTGACGAACTGGGCAAGGAGGTTCTGCAAAACATGATCGACCGGATCATTATTGTGAAAGCCGCCGAAGAAAAAGGATTACTCATCCCGCAGTCTTACCTCGATCAGGAGTATGACGAAGTCATCGCCCGCGACTTTGGTGGCGACCGTGGCCGCTTTCTAGAATATCTAAAATCCCGCGGACTCACCGCGCGCGACTACCGCCGTAAAATCTACCAACGCGTAGTGGTAAATGTCATGCGCCAACAAACCCGTAAATCGCAGTCGGAAATCAGCCCCGAGCGCATCGAAGAATTCTACGTTAAAAACAAGATCCGCTTCTACCAGAGCGAAGCACTTCATCTGCGCCAAATCATTCTCACTCCTCTGGCCGACGAAGGACTCGTCCTGCTACGCCAGACCGCGAAACAAGTGATTAATGAACTGAAAGGTGGCGCCAATTTCGGCGACCTTGCCCGCAAGTACAGTCAAGACGACATGAGCCGGCGCGGTGGTGATTGGGGCTGGATCGAGCGGAAGGATATCCGAACAGAATTAAGCGAAGTCGCCTTCAATCTTGAGCCGGGTCAATACAGCGAACCGGTTGAGCTCTCCGGCACAATTTTCATCCTCTACGCCGAGGACAAGCGCGAAGAAATGATTCAGCCTGTCGCTCAAGTGCGCGACATTATCGAAAATGTGCTCGTCGGTGAAATCGCCCGCGAAACACAAGAGTCTTGGTTGCAGGATCTTCGCAATAAAGCCTACGTTCGCTACTACATGTAGTCGCATTTGGCGGAGGCGAAGAACCTTCGCCTAGCGTCGACAACGGAGCGTATGAAGAGTCACTTCAGCAGGGCAATTTAGACGAGCTGGTATGGCCGATGCCCCCGTGCCCCGCCCCGTATAGCCTTGCAAGCGACCACTGTGCCAAGCCCCTGAAAGAAGGTGGCGAGGCGAACTACTATCATGCATCAAGACTCGACCTCCGGGCAGACAAAGCTGCCCACCATGCGTATGTCCTGATATTTGGAAATCAATTCCGTGCCCTTCCGCTTCATCATAAGTTTCCGGTGAGTGTGAGAGCAATATCTTACAACAGTCTGCCGGCACACCAGAGAGTGCGCGCTGAAAATTGTGGGTCTTGTAGAAATTCGGATCATCGATACCGACCAACTGCAGCACACTGTCACCTCGATGGATCACCGCGTTTTCATTAAGTAAAAACCGGATACCCGCCGCCTCCAAAGCGGGCACTTTGATAAGAAAATCATGATTACCCAAAGTCGCGAAACAAGGTGCTTTAACATCTCTAAAAATATCAATCGTGGCCTCATTTGCACCAGTATGATCACCAAAAATGCAGGTACGGAAGTCACCCGTAACCGCGACCAAATCGTAATCAACCGTTGCAATTGCTTGTCGAACCGCAGCTGGAAAATCGGGATGCAAATCCGCGTGCAGATCGGTAAGATGCAATAATCTGAAACCATCAAACGCCTCGGGCAATCGATCCAGCACAACCTCGTTCTGCACCACTCTAATATCAAAATAGTTGCGCACCGCCCGATTCCACAGTCCCGAGGCCTTCAAGCAAAAGCGGGCGAAGCCATAAAGATCGAAAAAATTGCCCAAACTGAGCAGCCCTTTTTCATGCCCCTTGCCCATGCGCTCACGCAAGTGCTGTTCGATCTGCAACCGTGCCTCGAATTCCGCCAGACCCATACGATCCGCAATCGCCGCTAGTTCCGGGGGGATAGTGGTTGGTAATATGCTAGCGTCGGGATTGCTCACAGATCCTAAGATAGATTACAGCGCTTGAGAATCAACCGCTAAGCAAATTGCCTGAATCCGTCAAAGTCGGCCCCCTCTTATATAAAACCCAATCACAGCCCCTAAGTTCTATTCAATAACATTGCGCGATAGACAGTCTGCATAATACTGGCTTCCTTTTTCAATAAGATGACTACGGCAAACAAACACTCCGACGCTTTCGACAGCATTGAATCTGCAATCCGCGACATTGCAGACGGTAAGATGGTAATCGTGACCGACGACGAGGCGCGCGAAAACGAGGGCGACTTGATTATGGCCGCAGCGAAGGCGACACCCCAGACGATCAATCAAATGATCCTACATGCGCGTGGGCTCATTTGCGTACCGATGCTGGGGCATCAACTGCGCCGCCTCGGCATTAGCCCGATGGCGTCTGAAAATAGAGAGTCCCACCAAACCGACTTTGCCATCTCCGTGGATGCAGCCGAAGGCATCACCACCGGAATCAGCGCCTACGATCGAGCCGAAACAATCCGCATCCTCAGCAATCCGGATGCCCACCCCGACTCACTCGTTCAACCCGGCCACGTCTTCCCCCTGCGCGCCAAACCCGGTGGCGTACTTCAACGCGCGGGCCACACCGAGGCTGCCGTCGATCTCGCTCAACTTGCCGGCCTCAACCCCAGCGGGGTGATCTGCGAAATCCTCAATCAGGACGGCAGCCTCGCCCGCCTCCCCGATCTGGTGAAATTCAAAAAAGAACACGGCCTTAAACTCATTTCCATCGCCGATCTGATCGAATACCGACACACTCGCGACCGCCTTGTCGAACGGGTCCTCACTCGGCCTTTTAAATCCGAATACGGCACCTTCGACCTCCATATCTTCAGAAGTATCCTCGACGATCGTCAGCACATCGCCCTCACTAAAGGTAAACTTAGCGCCGAACCCACACTTGTGCGCGTGCAGAGCGAAAACCTGCTGGCAGATATCTTTCGTGCTTCCTCCAGCGGTGGTTACAACTCCCTCCAAGCGGCGATGGAAGCAATCAACGAAGCGGGCCACGGCGTGCTTCTTTATATTGAGCAGCCACAGGGCGGCGTCCGCGTCATCGAAGATAAGACCTCGGAAACCAAAGAGATCGGCCCCAGCAAGATGGACTTCCGCGACTACGGTATTGGTGCGCAAATCCTTGTAGATCTAGGCCTTAAGAAAATTCGACTGCTCTCCAGCACTCAACGTAAAGTCATCGGCCTTGACGGCTACGACTTGGAAATCGTCGAGCAAATTGATCTTTAGCAGTCCTTATATAGGCTGTGGTAAGATCAATCATTTCGATTGACTTCCCCTCAGGCTCTGCGCGTTATCGCGCGCTTCAAATCACCCTTGCCACGACCAACGGCATTTTCAGCAGTGGTGACCAAGACCACGATTTCGAGCTACCTGCCACATAATTTCCTATGAACGCCAAAAACATCCGTAATATCGCCATCATCGCTCACGTTGACCATGGTAAGACCACACTAGTGGACTGCCTGCTCGCACAAAGTGGCACCTACCGCGAAAACCAGCAGGTACAGGAACGTGCGATGGATTCGATGGATCTCGAAAAGGAAAAAGGTATTACGATTAAGGCCAAGAATCTTGCGGTCAATTGGATCAATCCAAAAGACGGTGAATCCTACACGATTAACATCGTCGACACTCCTGGACACGCCGACTTCGGTGCCGAGGTGGAGCGTGTTATGAAAATGGTCGACGGCGTGCTGCTTCTGACCGACGCAGTTGGCGGCCCTCAGGCACAAACGCGCTGGGTACTTCGCAAAGCCCTCGATCAAGGTCTCAAGACGATCTGTGTGATCAATAAGGTTGACCGCGAAACTTCCCGTCCAGACTGGGTACATGATAAAGTGCTCGAACTCTTCCTCGACCTTGATGCGGACGAAGATCAATTCAATGCCCCCTTCCTTTACGCCTCCGCTAAAATGGGCTTCGCTGACCGCGAAGTAAGTGGCCCTCGCGAAAACATGATCGATCTGTTCGAGACCATCGTCGACCGCATTCCCGCACCCGTCATCGAAGAAGGCGATTTCCGCATGCTGGCGAGTAACATCGACTGGGACGACTACGTCGGCCGTATGGCGATCGGACGCGTTCTTTCAGGTGAAGTCAAAGTCGGACAAAGTATTTTCGCACTCCGCAAGGATGGCAGCAAAGACCGCGTCAAAATCACCAAGATGAAGAGCTTTTCCGGCGCCGGTAATACCGATGACGTGACTGAAGCCGTAGCCGGTGATATCGTGGGCCTTGCCGGATTCGACGAGGTCGACATCGGTGATACCCTCGCCGCCTCAGCGGATGCAGTACCCATGCCATTCGTCGAGATCGATCCCGCGACCATTCAAATGGAATTCTCCGTTAACAATGGTCCACTGGCAGGTAAAGACGGCAAGAAAGTCACTTCACGCCAGATCCGCGAGCGTCTCCACCGCGAAACACAATCCAACATTTCCATCAGTATCGAAGATACCGACGATGGCACACGCTTTCTCGTCAATGCACGCGGCGCCATGCAGATCGCCGTCCTCGTCGAAACGATGCGCCGCGAAGGTTTTGAAGTACTCGTTTCCCGCCCCACCGTTCTTTACAAGGAGATCGACGGCAAACGTAACGAACCCTTCGAGCAAGTCTGGGTCGAAATCCCCGAAGATCAACTCGGCGGGGTCATGGAAAACCTCAGCAAGCGCAAAGGTAAAGTCACTAATATGGAGCATCATAATGCTGGCGTCACCGTCGAAGCGGAAGTGCCCACCCGCGGCTTGATTGGTTTTGAAAGCGACCTTGTCACCATGACCAGCGGTCACGGTGTAATGAGCCACTCCTTCCTCGAGTATCGCCCACACTGCGGCGAAATCGTAACACGCCAAACCGGCACACTCGTCAGTATGGAGCAAGGCAAAGCCATGCCCTACGCGCTGGATATGATTCAAAACCGAGGCAAGCTCATGGTCGCCCCTGGCGAAGAGGTCTATGCCGGCCAAATCGTCGGAGAGAACCCGCGTAAAGAGGACATGCCGGTCAACCCAGCCAAGGCCAAGCAGCTCGATAACATGCGCTCCTCCGGTACCGATAAAAGCATTCAACTCTCCCCACCGATCAAGTTCTCCCTCGAACGCGCAATTGAATATATCGCGCCCGATGAACTAGTCGAAGCCACTCCGAATTTCCTCCGTTTACGTAAGCGTATCCTCGACGAAAACGTCCGCCGCAAAATGGCGAAAGCAGCCAAGGCATAGCCGGCGGAGTTGAATCCGCAGCAGTGCGTTTAACTCGACCGGGGTTCGCCGGCCCGAGCCTTACGCCCCCGCGTTATAGCGCTCGATCCATGCGGCGCTCCAGCTTGCGTAATCACCCGCCTCAATATGGGAGCGGGCCTCTTCCATTAGGTTGAGAAAAAAGTGCACATTGTGAAGCGATAGCAAGGTGTGCGCGAGTAGCTCTTTAGCCATAATCAAGTGACGAAGATAGGCGCGGCTGAAATTGCGGCAGGTATAATTATCCGCATCCATTATCGGATTCGGATCGTGCTTAAAACGCTCGTTCTTGAGATTGAGAATACCCTGCGGGGTAAAAACCGCCCCGTGCCGCGCGAGTCGCGTGGGCATGACACAGTCAAACATGTCCATGCCGAGGCCGATCATCTTCAGCAATTGCGGTGGTGTACCGACCCCCATGACATAACGAGGCTTATGCTTCGGCATGACTGGGGCGCAGGCCGCTACCTGGCGGATCATTTCCTCTTCCGGTTCGCCTACGCTCACGCCCCCGATGGCATAGCCGGGGAAATCCATTTCCGCTAGTGCCCGACCGCAGTGCTGACGTAGATCGTCATAGACCGATCCCTGAATGATACCAAAAACGTGATGCCCCGAATCCAGAAAACCATCTGCCTTGGCATGCTCTAAAAACTCTCCTGCCCAGCGAATCGAGCGTGCCACCGCAGATTCACACTCCTCACGCGCACAAGGAAATGGCGGACATTCGTCGAGCACCATCGCAATATCCGTATCGAGCGCGGCTTGAATATCGTAACACTCCTTCGGCCCAAGAAATAGCTTACGCCCATCGAGGTGGGAGCGAAACTCGATACCTGCCTCAGTGATCTTGCGGAGCTTTGAAAGGCTAAAGACTTGAAATCCGCCGCTATCGGTCAGAATCGGCCCCTTCCAGTTCATAAACTTATGCAGCCCGCCCATCTCCTTAACCAAATCCGCGCCAGGGCGAATGTTCAGATGATAGGTATTCCCGAGAATGATCTGCGCGCCCACTTCCTCGATCTGGGCGGGAGTCATCCCCTTGACCGTCGCTTGCGTGCCAACGGGCATGAAAATCGGGGTCTGAATCTCGCCGTGCCGCGTCTTCAAAACACCGCGCCGGGCCGAACCATCTTCTTTAAGCAAAGTGAACATCGGCAGAACGTTGAACATTCAAGATCGAACTTCCAATATCGAATATTCATAATAATAGAAGAATTTCACAAGTAGTGTTGTTCCAAGTAATACGACGCCCCCAAGTCCGAAGTTCAAAGTTCGACGTTGAATGTTCAACGTTCACCCGTCTTATTCATCCGCTCTATGAGTCTCGACACTCCAACTCCGACAAAAATTGATGGCAGCGGCCTCCGCATAGCCGTGATCGCTTCGCGCTATAACGAAGCCTTGGTTGACTCGCTCGTGCGCCACGCCTGCGATACCATCAAAAAGGCTGGCGCGGACACGCCGATCATCGAGCGTGTCCCAGGCGCAGCCGAGCTCCCCTTCGCCGCCGCCACGCTGGCCGCACACACTCGTTTAGACGCGATCATCGTAATCGGTGTTGTCATTGCGGGAGATACGAATCACCACAATATCATCGGAGACAGCACGGCCATCGCCCTGCAGGATCTTAGTATTCAGCAAGAAGTCCCCGTCATTAACGGCATTCTAGTCGTAAACAATCTCGCCCAAGCCGAAGCCCGTGCCGGCGAAACTATTAACCGGGGCAAGGAATTTGCCCAAGCCGCCCTGGAAATGGCACAATTTACAAACAAATGGAAGACGCAGACAAACCAGTAAAACGCAGCTCTCAGCGACGTGAAAACCGCATGTGTGCGGTTCAATTTCTCTATCAGTGGGAACTCAATAAACCAGAGCAACTCAACGATGCCGTCTGCCAGTTTTTCGAGACACAGGAGCATTCGCGCGAATACTACGCCTTTGCCGAGGAACTGATTCATGGGACCATCGAGCACATCGATGCAGTCGACAGCGAAATCAAAGCATATGCGGTGAACTGGACCTTCGAGCGTATCGCCAAGGTCGATCTCTCCGTCCTTCGGTTGGCCATCTACGAACTGCTCCAACGCACCGACATCCCGCCGATTGTCAGTATTAACGAAGCAATCGAGCTCGGTAAGATTTTCTCTACCCCGGACTCCAAGCGTTTTATCAACGGCATCCTCGATAAAATGAAGAACAAGATCACTCGTCCGCTTCGTAAAGCGGCCGACTAAACTCTATCCATATGCGCGGACTCTTTAAAAAGTTCAAAGACGGCCTTAAACGCCAGACGCCCACTTTCCGGAAAGCATTCGACGGCGTCTTTTCCGGAGCCAAGCTGGATCCAGCGGCACTCGATCAACTCGAAGAAATCCTCTACACCGCGGATTTCGGCCACGAAACGGTCGAAGAAATCATCGAAGAGATCAAAGCTGCCTACAGAGCCGACAAGGAAATGCACGGCGAAGATGCCGCTAAAATCGGAGCCACCGTCCTCGCCCGCGTCCTCGAGGGATCGGAAGGCCGGATTGAAGTTGGGCAGCATAAGCCCGAAGTGATTTGCCTCGTCGGAGTCAATGGCTCGGGGAAAACCACGACCTCCGCCAAGCTCGGCTACTTGTATCAACAAGACGGATACAGTCTCTTACTCGGTGCCTGCGACACCTTTCGCGCCGCGGCCAACGAGCAAATAAAAGCCTGGTCGGAGCGATTAGGAATCGATCTCGTCGCGAGTCAGCACGGGGCAGACTCTGCCGCTGTTGCATTCGACAGCTACGAAGCCGCGAAGAGTCGAGGGCGCGACATTGTGATTCTCGACACCGCAGGTCGGCTCCACACCAAAAGCAACTTGATGAAGGAGTTGGAAAAGCTACACCGCGTCATTCAGAAGCAAGACCCCACCGCACCACACCATAGCTGGCTCGTAGTTGATGGCAGTCTGGGCTCCAACTCGATCGAGCAAGCACGTATCTTCCATAAAAGCTTCCCGCTTACCGGACTGATTATCACCAAACTGGACGGCACCAGCCGCGGCGGGGCTCTGGTCGGCATCTATCGCGAATTAAAGTTACCGATTTACTTCGTCGGACTCGGCGAACAACCTGACGACCTACAACCATTCTCCGCTAAAAACTACGCCAACGCCATTTTTGGGATTGGAGAAGAGGTTGCTCGTTGAAGGCGGGGAGTTGTTCGTCCAAACTTCTGAGAATATCCGTATTTCCAACAAACAACTGTCAACCGACAACAACCCACCATATGCCTGCCCCACTCACCGTTGCACTCGCGGACCGCGCCTACCCCATCCACTTCAGCGGTAGTGCCGACGCTCTGAAAGCTGAAGTCAATGGGCTACGGAAAGCCAATCGCAGCGTACGGGTGATCAGCGATGCCCGTGTCCTCGACGCGCATCCAAGCTATCTAGCCCAAGCCGGATTTGAAGACAGTGAAATCTTATCACTCCCTTCAGGCGAACAAACGAAGTCCGTTAAATTCTTTAGTCAGGCACTCAGCTTTCTCGCTGAACAAGCGGCCAATCGCGACTGCGCCCTCTTCGCTTTCGGAGGCGGGGTGATCGGCGATCTCGCAGGCTATGTCGCCGCCAGCTACTTGCGTGGGATCGACTTTTATCAAATCCCCACAACCTTGCTTTCTATGGTGGACAGCTCGGTGGGCGGAAAAACCGGGATTAATCTTCCAGAGGGGAAAAATCTCGTCGGTGCTTTCTGGCAGCCCAAGGCCGTCTTTATCGATACCGCCCTCCTCCAGACTGTGCCACCGCGTGAGTTTGCTGCGGGTATGGCTGAAGTCATTAAATACGGCATGCTCGCCGACCGTGAGCTCTTTATTGAACTGGAAGACATCGGCGCGCTAGATTCGGAGTCTACCGACTTGCCCAACATCATTCGCCGCTGCTGTGCGATCAAAGCGCAAATCGTAGCCGAGGACGAAAAAGAAACCGCGGCCTCCGGTGGTCGTGCGCTCTTGAATCTCGGCCACACTTTTGCGCATGCGATCGAAAATGTCGCAGGCTATGGCGAATACCTACACGGTGAAGCCGTCGCGATCGGCCTCAATCTGGCCACCCGCATCTCCGTCTCCCTCGAGCAGATTGACGCGACTGAGATCGAACGTGTGAACAAGTTACTCAGTCAGTTTCACCTCCCGACTCGCTTAAATCAGCCGCTCCCGATTACCGACCTGATGGCTGCGATGCAGCGCGACAAAAAGAACCGCAGCGGCCGGCTACGCTTTGTCACAATGACGCAGCTCGGCAATGCGATTACCAGCGACGGAATCGAAAGCAAACAAATCGAAGCCCTCTGGCTAGAAGTCGGAGCGGAATAAGGAAATCGCTTTCCCGACTTATTATAGGGCCGAGCGCGCTAAAGTAGCGTAACCGTCAAAACCTAGGGCAGAGCCAGCGCAAACAAACGGCGGTTTTGGCAAAACCGCCCTACCGTAAATCGGGACAAGTATTCCCGCCCGCTTACTGAATCAAGCACTTGCCCGTCATCGCTTGTGGTTGTGACAAATCCATCAACTTCAAGAGCGTCGGGGCGATGTCACCGAGGCAGCCGCCTTCGTTAAGCTTATAGCTCTGGCGACCCTCTCCGTAAATCACGACTTCAACCGGATTCAAGGTATGCGCGGTGTGCGGGCCGTCGTTTTCCGGGTTCCACAACTGGTCGGAGTTACCGTGGTCAGCAGTGATCAGCGCACTTCCTCCCGCGGCATCGACCGCTTCGAGTAGGTCGTTGACACAACCGTCGACGATTTCACAGGCCTTGATACAAGCTTCGAGCACACCAGTGTGGCCCACCATATCGGGATTGGCAAAGTTCACCACAACGAGACCATACTTACCAGAGCGAATCGCCTCTGCCGCTGCATCGCGGATGCCATAGGCCGACATCTCCGGCTTCTCGTCATAGGTCGCGCAATCCTTGCGACTCGGGATGAGCGCACGGTCTTCACCCGGAAACGGCTCTTCGCGATAGTCATTAAAGAAGAAGGTGACGTGCGGAAACTTCTCTGTTTCAGCGCAACGAAATTGCGGGATGCCTTTGTCCGAAATATAGCTCGCGAGAATATCTTTCATCTTCGCAGGCTTGTGAAAGACAATGTTCGGGCAAAGACCCTTTTGATACTCACTCAAAGTGGCGAAGTAGATATCGAGCTTCTCGCCACGATCAAATCCGTCAAAATCATCCTGAATAAACGCTCGGGTGAGTTCGCGCGGACGGTCGCCACGGAAGTTAAAGAAGATAACGGAATCGCCATCTTGAATGGTGGCAACCGGCTCGCCATCGGAACCGAGGATCGCAGTGGGCGGACAAAACTCGTCCCCCTTCGTTCCGGCTGTCTCAGGATTGTCGTACTGCATCTGAATACCCGCCTCTGCATTCGGCGCGGTGCGTTCGATCTTGCGCCCGGTCAGGCAATCATAAGCACGCTGAACACGATCCCAGCGGTTATCGCGATCCATCGCCCAATAGCGACCGGAGAGCGAAGCGATTTTACCGAGACCGATCTTTGCCATTTCGGCTTCGGCCTCGCGGATGAATTGCGCGCCGCTGAACGGCCCCGTGTCGCGGCCGTCAGTGAACGCATGGACAAAAACTTCCTCAACGCCCTGCTCTTTCGCAATGCGAATAAGGCCATACAAATGCTCCAACATCGCGTGAACCCCCGCATCGGAGATCAGCCCCATGAGGTGGAGGCGCGAGCCTTTGGCTTTAACATTATCGAAAGCCGTTTTGAGCGTCTCGCTTTCTGTCACCGAACCCGTTTCGATGCCTTTGTTGATACGGACGATCTCCTGATCGACGACGCGCCCCGCACCAATGTTTTGGTGCCCGACCTCACTATTCCCCATAATGCCAGCCGGAAGGCCTACATCGAGCCCACAGGCCATAATCTCCGTTCGCGGCCACTCCGAGGTCAAACGATCCGCACAGGGCGTATTAGCCAGTTTGACGGCATTGTAGCTGTCTTGCTCGGTATGGTGATTTTCTCCCCATCCATCACGGATGATGAGGACGACTGGTTTGTAAGTGTCGGACATAATAAAAATTAAAAATCAGGAATGAAGAATTAGGAATTAAAAAAGATAGCCAAGCTGGGCCAGCGACGAAATCGAGAGAATCGTCACGTAGAGGAAAATCAAGAGCGCACCTTCTTTTCTAGAAACAATATGCCCGGACTTAAAGACCCCTAGAAGCAATACTGTCAGAAGAATCAAAGCGGGAAACTCAAAGCGCATGAGATCCGGATTCACAGGAATCGGGATAACCGTGGCCACGCCCCCGCCGATAAGCAGGATGTTAAATAAATTGGAGCCGATGATATTTCCCGCGCAAATATCGCTATGCCCCAAGCGTGCAGCCGAGATGGAAGCCGCCAATTCGGGCAAACTCGTGCCCAGCGCAACGATGGTCAGGCCGATCAAAGTGTCACTCACCCCCATGCGCCCGGCCAACTCGACACTCGTCCCGACCAACACATTCGCACCCAGCGCGAGAAACGCACCGCCCAAAACCACCAATCCGAGCCCAATCGGCGTAGAGCGCTTGGCATTTCCTGCCACCTCTTCGCTAAACTCGGTCTCCACTGCTTGCGACTCACTGTGTGCGCTGTGTACAACATAAATTAAATATCCAACCGTCAGCACCAGCAATACGATCCCCTCGACGCGGGAAAAACCACCGATCG
>Ga0316201_10000747_pt1 | contig 19942 bp, 12 predicted proteins | sample CS6wburrow_MG_FD_204516 | JGI IMG/M metagenome (GOLD analysis project Ga0316201, IMG submission 204516) | Coastal sediment microbial communities from Delaware Bay, Delaware, United States - CS-6 worm burrow | ecosystem: Environmental > Aquatic > Marine > Coastal > Sediment | place: USA... | reverse complement strand
TGAATAGCTTTGTAGAACGTATTGACAGGGTTGAGAACGGTCGTGAATTGGAAGATCTGGCGGCTGAATTGGTTGATCTGCTCTCTTCGGAGGAGGCTGGCTCGCCACCGGATTCGCTTCCCCCGGTGGATCAGGTACTGCTGCAACTGGTAGAGCGGCTGGATCTGAGTCCCGCACTGCAGCCCAGGGTTCTGAATCTCAAAGCGCAACTGAGCAAGGGAATCGTCCGCGCCGATATCGTCCCGCTGCTGACGGAATTGCTGCAACTGGCTGAGCATGCCAAGGTCCAGGCTGAGCAGGAACGTCAGGCGGTGGAGAAGTTTCTGCTGCAGATGACGGAGCAACTGCAGAAACTGGATCAGGAGGTCAACAGCATCGGCGTTACCGGTCACGAGTTGATCGAAGGCGGCAGAACAATCGACCGCGAGATGCAACAGCAGGTCAGCAACCTGCAAGACGCGGTGGATCAGTCAAATGATCTGGACGACCTCAAGCTGTCTATCACAGAACGTCTGAGTCTGATCCAGCAGCGGTTGCGCGGGCATCGTGGTGACACCGAACATCTGGTTCAGGATTTTGAACGGCGCATAGATGCGCTGACAACCCAGCTTGAGGATCTGGAGCAGGAGAGAGGCAGGCTCCATGAATCCGCAGAGAAAGCCAGAATTGAAGCATTTACCGACGCGCTTACCGGGCTGCACAACCGGCATGCGTTTGACCGCCGTTTGCAGGAAGAGTACGCCCGCTGGAGCCGCTACAACAATCCCCTGAGCATGATCATCGTCGATGTGGACCATTTCAAAAATGTGAACGACACCTATGGTCACCTTGCCGGGGATAAGGTTTTGCATGTCATCGGGGCAAATTTGAAAAAATCCACGCGTCAAATTGATTTTACCGCCCGCTACGGTGGCGAAGAGTTCGTTGTCCTGTTGCCTGAAACTGACCTGAAGGATGCGAAGTCGGTTGCGGAAAAGATTCGGCAGGCGGTTGAAGAGAAGCCTTTCAAGTCCGGCAGTAACCCGGTGCGCATCACGGTCTCGTGTGGGGTGGCAACATTTCAAAAAGGCGATGGTCGAAAGGCGCCGTTTGAACGTGCCGATGAAGCCCTCTATCTGGCCAAACGTAGCGGCAGAAACAGATGCTGTACCGAGGAGGAGGTCCGATTAGGAGCCTGTCGGACTTAGGCAGTCCGCTGGCTCCCAAAGAAAAAGCCATCTCCAGGTTTCCCGGCATCCTGCCGGGCAGTGCCATCATTTGCCTGCCAGCGGCGCTACGGGCTTGAGTCTCCAGATATCCTCGTTGTAGGCGTGGATGGTACGATCCGATGAGAAATAACCGCAATTTGCGGTATTGGCTATACTCAATCGGGCCCACTGGTCAGGATCCCGGTAGGCGGCTGCGGCTCTGTTTTGGGCATCGACAAAACTGCGGAAGTCGGCCGCCACCAACCAGGGGTCTCCGGGGCTTTTGACGCTGTTGATGATGGCATCGAAATGTCCCGCTTCGAACTGGTTGAAATGACCGCTCTCCAGCAGCCGGAAAACCCGCTGCAAATCCTCGTCCTCTGCGATCAATCGCATCGGATTGTAACTGGAGCGCACCTCTCCCAGTTGTTCCGAGTTGTGCCCGAACAGAAAAAAGTTCTCCTCGCCCACCTCGTCGCGTATCTCGATATTGGCCCCGTCGAGCGTACCGATGGTCACCGCCCCATTGAACATGAACTTCATGTTGCCGGTGCCTGACGCCTCGGTGCCCGCGGTAGAGATCTGTTCCGATAAATCGGTACCGGGAGCGATCACCTCCATCGCAGATACGCTGTAGTCGGGCAGAAAAGCGACCTTAAGCAAACCCTCCGCCGCCGGATCGTTGTTGACGACATTGGCCACATTGCCGATGAATTTGATAATCCGCTTTGCCATCCAGTAGCCTGGAGCGGCCTTACCGGCAAATAACACGCAACGCGGTGTCCAGTTGCCAATATCTCCTCGCTTGATGCGTTCGTACAGGTGAATGACATGCAGCAGATTCAGCGTCTGCCGTTTGTATTCATGGATACGCTTGACCTGTACATCGAACAGCGCCTCGGGGTCGAAGCGCACCCCGCAGTGGGTCTCCACCATGGCCGCCAGCCGTTGCTTGTTGGCCTTTTTTACTGACAGCCAGCGCTGGCGAAAGTGTGGATCGTCTGAGCGCTTCTGGAGGTCACGCAGCTGCTCTAGATCTGTCTCCCAGCCAACTCCGAGCTCCCCGGTAATTAGATCCCTCAAGCCCCTGTTGCACTGAACGAGGAAACGGCGCGGCGTCACCCCGTTGGTTTTGTTATTGAATCGTTCAGGCCAGAGATCGTAAAAGTCGCGAAAGATCCCCTCTTTCAGCAACCGGGTATGCAGTGCGGCGACGCCGTTGACGGAGAAGGAGCCGACGATCGCCAGGTGCGCCATCCGGACCTGGGGCTGCACGCCCTCTTCCACGATCGACATCCGTGCCCGCCGATGGGTATCGCCGGGCCAGCGCTGCGCGACCTCCGAGAGGAAGCGCGCATTGATCTCGTTGATGATATCGAGCAGCCTGGGCAATATCTCACGGAATACCCAAACCGCCCATTTTTCCAGCGCCTCCGGCAGCAGCGTATGGTTGGTATAAGCCATGCATTTGGAGGTGATCCCCCAGGCTGCGTCCCAACCCAGCGCATACCGGTCCATCAACAGACGCATCAGTTCGGCAACGGCAATCGAGGGATGGGTGTCATTGAGTTGGAAACAGCTGTGATCGGCAAACGCACTAAAATCCTCGCCGTAATCGCGTATCCAACGGCGTAACACGTCCTGCAGTGCCGCCGACGTAAGGAAATACTGCTGGCGCAGACGCAGCACCTTGCCCTGTTCCGTGACATCGTTCGGGTAGAGAACCTTGGTAATGTTCTCGGCGTTGGTTTTGTCGGCCACCGCCTCCGGGTAGAGTCCGGCACTGAACTTGCCCAGATCGAACTCCTCGGTCGGGACGGCCTTCCATAGTCGCACGGTGTTCACGGTACCGTTTTCAAAGCCCGGCACCGGCAGGTCGTAGGGGATGGCGAGTACATCATCGGTTCCGGCCCAGTGCACCTGCAGTCCATTATTTCCATTTTGCGTGTATTTCACGCGGCCGCCGAACTTAACGCGCTGCGTGAATTCCGGCCGCTCCAGTTCCCAGGGGTTGCCATGAACAAGCCAGTGATCAGGCTCTTCTATCTGATTGCCGTCTTTAATAAGCTGACGAAAGATCCCATACTCGTAGCGAATGCCGTGTCCCATTACCGGAAGCTGCAGTGTGGCGCAGCTGTCCACAAAACATGCGGCCAGACGACCCAGACCGCCGTTACCGAGCCCTGCATCCCGTTCATAGTTGATGATGTCATCCAGATCCAGGTCAAGAATCTGCAGTGCCTCGGCGGTGGCCTCGGTCACTCCGAGATTCAACATGGTATTGGGCAGGCTGCGACCCATCAACCATTCCATCGATAGATAGTAGGTTCGTTTACAGCGGTTCTGCTGGTAGGAGTAGTGGGTGTTCTTCCAGCGTTCCATCAGTCGGTCGCGCAGGGTAATGACCACCGCGTGATAAACGTGATGGGCTGAGATGGAATGCTTATCGCATCCGAGCGTGTGGTTGAAATGTCGGCGGATATCGGCTGCCAGACTGGCAGCATCCATACCCAGATCCGCCATATCCACCAGCAACGGTTGCGGAAGATTTGTCCGGGGTTCGTCAGGTGGCATAGCGCTCTCCCTGCCTCTGTTTGAATAACGCAATCGCGTCGATAGATGGGCCGTCTCATTATCGTTGGGTAATTGTTTTTTTACCCTTAGATGATGACAGATTATTCTTACAGTAATGTGGCTGCGCGATATTCTTGAAATATATACGTGCCGGGTGCATCGCAGATGGGTGGGTAACCGGCTTGCGGGGCGCCCATGTCGGGCGGAACGGTTGGACTCCCGGATTTTGCTGTCAGCCACTGTTGCCAGGCAGGCCACCAGGAGCCTTCGTTATAGGGTGTCTTCTGTTGCCAGGTATCCGGATCCATATAAATGCCGCTTTCCGGCCGTGACGCCAACTGATAGCGTCGGTGTGGATGTCCGGGCTCGCTGATAATGCCCGCGTTGTGCCCCCCCGAGGTGAGCAGAAAGGTGACCTTTTGTGAATTTACCAGCAGATTTATCTTGTAGACCGACTTCCACGGCGCCACATGATCCGATTCGGTGCCTACGGCAAATATGGGTGCCTGGATGTCGCTGATCGCGACCGGTTTGCCCTGCACCTGGTAATGGCCGGCAGCCAGGTCGTTATTGAGGAACAGCTTACGCAGATATTCGGAGTGCATGCGGTACGGCATCCGGGTCTGATCCTCGTTCCAGGCCATCATGTCGTTTAGCGGTTGCCTGTTGCCAAGCAGGTAGTCCCGGACTATGCGCGACCAGATAAGGTCGTTGGAACGCAATAGCTGAAATGCTCCGGACATGTGGCGGCTGTCGAGCACTCCGCGGTCCCACATCATGCTTTCAAGAAAGCTCACCTGGGTCTCATTGACGAACAGCATTAACTCGCCCGCTTCGCTGAAGTCCGTCTGGGCCGCCAGAAGAGTGACCGTCTTAAGTCGCTGGTCGGAAGCGCGTCCCATCGCCGCTGCGGCTATCGACAGCAAGGTTCCACCCAGACAGTACCCTGCGGCGTGTATCGGTTGGCCGGGTCGGATATGCTCGACTGCTTCAAGTGCCGCCATTACACCGTCGCGCAGATAGTGCTCCATCCCCAGATTGCGGTCCTCACTCGTCGGATTGCGCCACGACAGCATGAATACCGTATGGCCCTGGTGCACCAGGTAACTGACCAGCGAATTGTGCGGCGACAGATCGAGTATGTAGTATTTCATGATCCATGCCGGCACGATCAGCAGGGGCTCCGGGTAGACTTCGTCTGTCGCGGGAGAGTACTGAATCAGTTCGATGAGGTGATTGCGGAAAATCACTTTCCCTGGTGTGGCGGCAACCTGCTTGCCCGGCCTGAACTGCTCGCTACCCGGTGATTTCTGGCCCTGCGCGAGCCGCAGCATGTCTTCCCACCAGTTGCGTTGACCGCGCAACAGATTCATGCCCCCTTCCTTGGCGGTCGCTTCGATAACTTCCGGATTGGTATATGGGAAATTGGAAGGCGAAGCCAGGTCGAGAAACTGGCGCGTCACGAAAGTGAGAACATCTTTCTGACTCTTTGTGAGGGCCGGTACGCCGGTTGTCGCATTGGCCCACCACTGCTGGGTAAGCAGGAATGATTGGCTCATCAGATTGAAGGGCCAACTCTGCCAGCCCGGAGAGCGGAAACGATGATCCTGAGGCAGTGGTTCGACCGCGGCTGTCGCATTCAAGGGATCGATCATTGATTGAGCCGCATACATGGCAAATCGCGTCATCTTGCGTACGGCTTTTTCCGTAAGGCGTGCATGGGTGCCCGGTGACCAGGCCAGTTTTATCCACCAATCCAAAAATGCCAGCGGAATTACCCTGGGATCGGTTCCGCCGGTGAAACTCGCTACATACGCATTAAACATGCGATCCAGCGTAACTGCCACCTGAGGGCTGAAATTGGACGGTGGAAGGGCATAGAAGGGCCTGCGGGCGTTGGGTTCCTGCCCGGGGATTTGGCTTAGTGACCGCTTCTGATCTGTTTCGGGGACATCAACTTGTCCGGTTCCGGATTTGGCAAACATGACTCCACTCCAGCGCTGAACATCATCGGTAACTGTCAAGTTAAAGAATAGTAGTCAGTTCAGCCGGAGTAAATGATTCAGACCAGCTGATGAGAGGTTGCTGATTGAAAACTACGTTGTTTTGCCTGCCCCTTTAGGTGGTTGAAGCGGGGTGCGTTTTCAGAAAGAGGGGGATGTTTAGTGTTTTCCCCCCCTATACCTGTTAGTCTGGAGCGGTAAATGACCAATCGCTCTCCCGACTGAGACATGCTTTCCGCGTCTTTCGATGAATACCCTGCGATCCATGTAGTAACGCAATCTGGAGAGTGTGTGTTTCACAACTATACGCTAATTGCCGTAATAGCGGCAGGCAGCGCCTAAAACCAGGACTCGCCATGCAGCTGACCCCGCATCGACCTTCTATATCAGATAACACAGGAATTACATTTCCCAGGCTTGAGTGCTGGAACCCCATGACCAAAGTGGCGACCATTGCAGCGGAATTGAATAAAAAACGCGTGCTATGCCGGATCTCACTGGAGATTATGATAGAGAAGTACGGCGCCTCGGAAGAAGATCCCATGCAGTCCGTGGTTCAGCATCGAGCGGCAATTCAAGAGGCAGCGAGAAGGCTCATAGAGAACGAAGTCTATGAAGAGGATGGTTCTATTCTCATCCGTGAACGCGACATCTAATAGCAGCCTCCTAGGATCACTTGGTCGATCCGACCCCATTGATAATCACATTCCGGTAAGTTGCGGCAGAAAAAGGGTCGCAAGGCTAAGTACCAGGAAGAAACCGCACATATCGGTGACCGTGGTGAGTATGGGGCCGGAAGCAACGGCCGGATCCACTTTCATGCGTTTCAGCAGAAGCGGAATAGTACCGCCCAGCGAGACTGCCACCAGGGTGTTACACATCAGCGCCACACCGACGACGATGCCCAAGTAGTAATTTCCTTTCCATATATAGGCGGCCAGTGCAATAAGACAGCCGAGAACGAAACCGTTGATCAGACCAACCTTGACTTCCTGCAGCCAGACCCGGGCGGCTTCGTAGGGTTTGACGATTCCAAGGGAGAGTTCGCGCATGCTGACGGCGACTGCCTGATTCCCGGAACAGCCGCTCATATCGGATACGATGGGCAGAAATACGGCAAGCGCGATCACGGCGCTCAGCGTATCCTCGTACAAGGCGATGACACTGGCGGCGATGATATTCAGCAGAATGTTAAGGCTCAGCCAGGAGAGCCGCCGCCGCGTCCGGGTAAGCACCGGCATGGAGCGAATCTCGTCGCCGCCGACGATACCCTGCGACTTGAGGTGATCGGCATCGGCTCTCTCCTGCAGTGCCCGGGTGAGATCGTCCCGCCGCAATACCCCCAGTAGTTTCTGCTGGTCATCAACCACTGCTACCGCCGGGAGTTGATGGCATTCGAACATGCTGTCCAGTTCTTCAAGCGCGAAGCTGACCGAAACGAACCTGGCGGGTTTGATGATTGAGCTCAGGGGCAGGGTCCGTCGGGAGAGCACCAGGCTCTGCAGATCAATGCCGCCAATCAGTGTGCCCAAAGAGGATACGACGTACACCTGTGCGTCCTGTTCGGGACGCTTCTCCACCCATTCACTCAGTCCGTCCAGCGCATCGCGGACCAGTGCAGCTTCCGGAAAAGCAAGATACTCGGTGACCATCAGTCCGCCGGCCATATCTTTCGAGTAGCGAATCAGTTCGCGCGCGTCCGCCGCGCTTTCGGGCGTCATCTCGGCCAGAATAGCCTCGGCCTCCTGATTCTCCATATCCGCCAGCACGTCGGCCTGCTCGGCGCTCTCCATTTCGCTTACGATCGATGCGGCGTTACTCGCGGAGAGCCGCTCGATGAAATGAGCCGCGTGCTCAGGGGGTATCTCCTCCATGAAGTCCGCAGCTTCCGTCGGTGACAGGGTCGTAAGGACGAGCTCGCGCTCGTCTGGGCTGAGCCGCAGCAGTGAACGAAATGCCTCGCTTGGGCCTATCGCCTCGACGAATGCCTCCAGCTCCTGCTGTTCTCCAGCTTCGGCGTAAGAGCGAAGCATCACCCAGGGTTCAAACCTGTTGCTGTCTTTCATATCGATTTCTCCGGGTAAGGATCAACGTCAGCAGGCATAAGCCATCAATCAACTGGCTGCGTGGCTCGCTGAGTTCTATGAGTGCCGGCCTGTCATGGAGATGGGGCGGTTAAAACAGACCGGTTTAGTGGCAGGCTTAAGAAGTGCCCTCAAGTAGCTTGTAGTGATAAGCTCCTTCGATTACGCCGCTCGTGTAGTAGCCGCTCAGGCCCCTGAAATCACCTTTCGCGAAATAGACCTTCAGGCCAGGGTTAGCTTGCATCGCTTTTTTAACATTCGCCACAAGCTGGTCGTCGGCATTTCTCACGAGCACGCCGCAAAAACCCGCTGTCAGCGGAAAAATATCGTTGCCGCTGTCGCCGCAAAAAACCACATCCTCCTTTGCCGCTCCGAACTCCTCAGCGACATACTCCAACGCCGTCTGTTTGGTCGCGCTCGCCGGCAGGAAGTCGAGAAGTCCTTTTCCATCCTGTGAATCAAAACTGTATATGATTACCTCATCGAATTTTCCCTTGACCAGTTCATCGACCTTTTTCAGTATCTGTTGATTGTTTGTGTGATCGACATAATAACTCTGCTTGAACTGGTTCAGGTGCTCGCTCTCCTGTTCCCGAATGCCCTCAATTCCGGCAATCGCTGCTCTTATCTCTGTGGCGCTCCACCTTGGACTCGAGCGCTTTACATGAGCGATCCATCCATCATCAAACACCCACTCACCGTTCTGATACTTTCTTATTGAAGTCCCCACATCACCACACAGCACATCGGGAAACCTGACGCCAAATTCATTAATTGCCTTTTCCGTAAGATCCAGATTTCTTCCGGTCACATAAACGACCAGAACGTTCTGTGATGCTGTCAACTGGTTGAACAGACCGATGGCCTCTTTATCACATTCCCATTCGCCATTCGGAAGCAGCGTCCTGTCTAGGTCAGTTGCCAGAATTTTCATCGGAATCCTCCGTAAATTTTAAGATAACCGGGTTGGGGAGTTTTGCTCCTCGATCGCACGGCGTTCTGTTCTTCATCAATTGTAGCGGAGTGAACTGTCAGCGCCGGTATCGTCGGTTTGGTTTATGGTGAAGCTCTGGTCGCGCAAATCAGCTGTCAAGGTTGCCGTGCATGTACTGTTTTTCCACATCAACTGCAGGATGTGCTCTTCAGTTTCGGCGATCTCCAATTCACCGTCAAAAGCGGATGAACTGTTTCGCAGCCGCATTAATTCGAGTTGATCCTGTACCAGGGGGCGTTTGAGCCCCTGTTCGATATCGTTCATCGTGAGCGTTGTACGATTAATCTCCTTATGTCCTGCGGTGGCGCCACTGTCCGCCGCCGCGTAGTCATTTTTTCCGGCAAACAGGTCGAGATACCACACCTGTGGTATGCCTGGCATAAACATTTGAATTGCTCTTGCGAGTCGCATTTTTTTCTCGTCTTCGCCGAGCGCACTGAAGTATGTTGCGTTGACCTGATAGTAAGATATTTTCTTCCCGTCCGGCCCATACAGGTTTTTAACCCTGCCGCCCCTCTCCATAACTCTCTCTATGACAGCGTCTATCTGCGCATCCGTCAGCAAACCCGCCTTGGAGATCCCCAGTATCTCTTTTCCTCGCAAATCGAGCACCGGAATACCATCATGGCAGCCAAGCATGTTAATTGTATTGATGCCCTTTTCGTACAATTCGCTTATCCAGCCCAAAAGGGGGGTCGATGTTGCGCGGTCGAGCGCATCCAGAACCAGACCGGGCAGAAAAAAATCGTAGATGGGAAATCCCTTATTTGCCACCTCCTCATGCAGCCCATAACCATATTCTGAATGTATCTCAGGCAGCAGGATCAAGTCATGTTTTTCAGCCATCCCCTTGAGCCTCTCCAGGTACTCCCAGGTACCGGGTTTGTTGAAGAAGTTAGTCATGCCGGGCTGCTTGTGAAGATAAGCAAAAGCATCCAGTCTGACCAGCTTTGCGCCATAGTCGTGCAGTTTCTTTAAAGTCTCATCGTAAAAGTCCCAAACCCCTTTCGATGCAGCGTTCAAATCCATTTGCCCCAGATAATTCCGTTTGCCCTCTACAACAGCTATCACATCATCTTTGAAGCGGGCGTCGGCGCCTAAATCCATCTCCTTAAAATCCATCTTCGCTGTTATTGCCGCATTCACTATCCCGCTGATAGTCGCTGCTCGATCAGGTGTGATTTCCTCGATCTTTGCTAAATCCCCGGGCACGATTTCTTTGTAGATCACTTCCTGATAGAAGGTATTCCAGTAAGGCCTGTCTGATCCGTCGGGAAAACGAACTTTCAATATCGGGAGGCCGGGTTTTCTCATAAAGAGCTGCTGCAGATAATCCTCTTTGGGAATGATGTAGCCGTCATCGCCCATCTCTCCATCTGCTTCCCAGAACTCATTCCAGTTAATAAAAAAGTCTTTGTATTGCGATTCTTCTCCAGTTTTCAGCATATCCTGAAATTGTGGGGAGCCTACGGAAAGATGATTCAAAACCAGATCGAACTTCAGCATGACATTCAGCTCGTCCAGTTCCTGAAGATCATTGTCGGATACTAGATCTTCATTGAGGTTGTAATCGATGACGGAAAAGCCTCTATCCAAATCACTATTGAAAAAAGTGGGAAGGATATAAAACAGAGAGAAAGCGTCCTTGAGTTCCGCTCTCTTGAGCATCGCGACCGTATCAGCCAAAGCTCCCCCGATGCTATCAGGGTAAGCGTTTAGCATTACGCCCTTTGGCAGTCTCTTTTTTGTCGATACGGTAGTGGTGCCCATAGTAACCCCTTCTGTATTTCTGGTTTATTTTATCGGCCACATGTCAGGCCTGATTATTGGTGTCGCCCGCTAGACTCCTGGACAGGGATGACTATTGTCTGGAGCAATCGGACAATTCGAAATAGGCCCCGTTTTTATAGCGATGCTTCCTCATTTATCCTTTCTGGAGCAAACTCAGTTGTCAGCCTATACTTAATGTCAGGGTATCGGAGACAATATCCGCGTGTGGGGTCGAGTCGTTGAGCTATGCCGTATCAACTTTGAATTGGCAACCCCCCTCGCGGTATAGCCGGAAAGAATGTTGATAATCTATTGTTCTTATTGAATATAATCAACAAGTTACAGTGGCGGCTCAGATCTTTCCAAGTGCCATTTAGCATCAATGCAATGACAAATGTCAACCCCGTTTTCGGGTAATCATTTTGTCATTTTTCAGCGGGTTTTTTTAACGGAGAGGTTGCAGTATTTCTCGAATAAAACATGTTCAGGACCATTGGTTATGACTATGAAAAGCGAAAATACAAGCAGTGAAAAGAGTGCTCGGGAAGGCGTGTCTAGCTCACTCGACGGAAGCCGGCAGCCGATTTCGCCGGCTGAGCGCTGGTTGCTGATTACGGAAAAAGCGTACCACCGTATCCAGCGGCGTGGGTTCGTTGGTGGTGATCCCATGGAAGACTGGTCAGAAGCGGAGCGGGAGGTCGACGCCTTCTATGACACGGATACTCGTCACGTTTTTGTGCAGGCTGACGCTAAGAAACTTACTGAGCAGGTAAAGAACACATTTGGAGGCTATGGTTTAGGCCACCTGAGTCTGGATACTATTTTGGAGAAGCACCGCCAGGGGCTGGAGAGGCTGGCTGAGCACAATCGCAGGCTGATCGATAATACATCGGAACTGGCTGTTCAGCAGACCGCGTTATTTCAAGACGCAGTAAGTGAATCGCTGGAGACACTGCGGTTATTTGCGCAGGGCAAGGTGAGTACAGACGGGTTTGAAAAACAGGCCGAAATGTCAACGCGCGCGATGGAGAATGTGCTGTCGTATTTTAAGGATTTGACGCAGTCAGTAACAGATGTTTCTCCGCGAAGTAACAGAGGCGGGGCGGGAAACAGTTTGAAGAAGCGTCAAAATTAGTGTGATTTATGGACTAGCCTGTCCGGCTGGATTTCACGCTCGATCTCGTTAAATAGAGCGACTATTCGCCTCAATCGAGCGAGAGATCCGACTCGACCAGACTCGCCCTCGCGACGATCGCTATTCTCGACAGGCTCCTGGTGTAACTGCTTCCCTGAATGTGCCGTTGGATTGAGAGGCACTTGTTTGAGCGTCCACTCAGTACCTGTATCTTCCGGCGTCCCTAGCGTATGCTGGAATGCAGTGGCTCGTTAATTTTTCTGTATTTCATCTTTTAGTCTGTAAACAGTGCTTTGATGAAGCGCTTTTCCGGCCATTGCCGGGAATAGGTGGCTTTGAAAAAATCTGTGCCTGCGGGCGGACACTAAATAGCAGGAGCCATTTGGATATCGGGTATGAAACGAAAGCAGGTAGACAAAAGATTGAAGAAATGCATGGAATGTAAGCACCTAAAACATAAAAAAAGCCTGTTTTGGAAGCAGTGTTCGAAATGTAACTGTTTTGTAGAGTTAAAAATCCGCTACGCCAACGCCAGTTGCCCAAAAGGAAAGTGGTAGTCACTGCTCAGTGCGGTCGTGCGGGATGCCGGCCAGCGGCAGCTGCTGCATAACACGCGAGAGAACGTTGCTGCCCACCTTGGTACCGCAACTGCCACAGCGCATGGCCAGGGTCGACAGCTCTTTTGTCGCAGCGCTGTCGGCAATTCCGGAGGCGAACTGTGGTGCCTCTTCCTAGCGCTTCTCGGGCAGTTGATTGAAGCGTCGCATGAAGCGCTGATCGATCCAGTTCTTGAGTTGCCACAGCCATGCGCCCTGCAGGGAAAGGTTACCGCGCGATGCCACCGCGTAGCGGTCCCCGGTGCTGATGAGTCCCAGGAAATCGCCCTGGGGACGGTAGGTTGTCAGTGGCTGCCCGGTGGCGGCGCGGCGCAGGTTGTCGCTCAGTACCGGGCCTTGACGAACGGCAAAGACGCCGGATTTTGGGCGAGGGTCCGGCAGTGCTGCCACATCACCGACGACGAAAAGGCCCGGATGGGAAATTGACTGCAGTTGACTGTCGACCCGAATGAAGCCGGCACTATCCACTGCGAGTCCGGCAGCGCCCGGCCAGGACGGTGCCGAGGCGGAGGTTACCCAGATAACCGCGTTGGCGGGAAGCGCCGTCTTACCTTCCGCCAGCACATGGGTTTCGGTTACCTCGAAGACCTTGTGATCGAAACGGATTGCTATGTTGCGTTGTTCGAACACCCGCATGAAGCGTTTGCGCACACCGACGCTGTGCGTGGGCAGTATCTCCTCTCCCTGGGTCAGCAGGGTGATGTTGAGACGCGCTGGATCGTCCCCCTGCCGCTTGAGCAGCAGCTGCAGCCGGTACTGACAGGCTAGTGCCAGTTCAACGCCGCCGGCACCACCGCCGACTACGGCCAGGTTGAAGGCGCCGCTTCCTGCGAGAATCTTCCGTTGCAGTTTTTCCCAGCGCTCGAGAAAGATATCTATAGGCTTGGCGGCCAGCGCGTATTGCGCAGCCCCCGGAACATTCGCCATGCCGGGGCGGGAGCCGGTGTTGATTGAGAGCAGGTCGTAGCCAATCGATGGGCGGCCGGCGACATGGATCTTCCTGTTTTTCAGGTCAAGCCCTTCAACTTCCAGGTGGTAGAGGCGGGCGCCCGCAAATCGAGCGAGCGGACCCAGGTCGATGTGGCACTCGTCGTATGTGTAGTGTCCTGCGATATATCCGGGCAGCATCCCCGAGTAGGGGGTATGGATATCGCGCGTGATCAGGGTGATACGCAAACCGGGCAGCGGCTTCATGCCGAAGCTGCGCAGAACCGCCACATGGGCGTGTCCGCCGCCTATCAGAACCAGCTCTTTCACCAGCGGTGTATTGGAATTTTGCATGATTCAACTCACATTAATTGTTGCACCCTGTGTGGGATCAAGGAGCACTTAGCCTGAGCAAGTGAACGCTGAAGAGCTTCTGCTGGTCGCTCCAGACGGATTCGGCGGCGAAGCCGGCCCGCTGCGCCAGCTGTTGGAACTCTTCGATTGCATATTTGTAGGAGTTCTCCGTATGTATGGTCTCTTGCGCATGGAAATCGAGACTGGTTCCGTTGATCATTACCCGCTGGTTGTGTCGGCTCACCAGATGCATCTCTATTCGCCCCTGGGCTTCGTTGTAGAAGGCGTTATGGCGCCAGCCGTCGAGCTCGAAATCTGCTTCGAGTTCACGATTGATGCGCGCCAGCAGGTTCAGGTTGAACTGCGCGGTGATACCGCCGGTGTCATTGTAGGCGGCGTCGAGAATCGCCTTATCCTTTTTAAGGTCGACGCCGATCAGCAGAAAGCCGCCCTGACCGATCAGCTCAGCCACCGCAGTGAGAAATCGAACCGCGCCCTCCGGATCGAAGTTACCGATGCTGGAGCCCGGAAAAAACGCCAGCCGTGGTCCCTCTGGAACGGTGTGCGGCATGCTCATCTCCCGGGTGAAGTCAGTGCAGGCGGCATGCACCTCCAGCCAGGGGAACTCCGCCGCCATCTGCTCCGCCGCCAGCCACAGATGGTCCCGTGATATATCCATCGGCACGTAGGCACGGGGTCGCAGTCCTTCCAGCAGAATGCGCACTTTGGCGCAACTCCCGCCACCGGGCTCGACCAGCAGGCTGCCGCTGCCTATGCGCCGGGCAATCTCAGCGGCATGGGTCTTGAGAATGGCGACTTCGGTGCGTGTGGGGTAGTACTCGGGTGTTTCGGTGATGGCATCGAACAGTTGCGATCCCCGCGCATCGTAGAAAAATTTTGGCGGTATTGATCTGGGCCGTTGCGCCAGCCCGGTCATCACCTCGACCGCAAGATCGTCGGCAGTCGGATGCAGGTCATGAAATTCGATATGCACGCTGGTCTACTGTCCTGTATAGGTTGATGATTTAAGCAGCCGCAGGTACGAAACCCGGCAAGGAGTTTGAGGGAGCGCGCCTATGCTGCCATTGGGGCGTTGCGCTCTTTGTGAAGGGCCCTAGGTTACCCATTCTGAGAGTGATTGTTCAGGCATAATGAACGCACCAGAACAGCAAGGCAACCATGCGCAGACGCCTGCGAGGAGCGACGGGCGTTGTTTACCCCGGAACGTGAAGCTGAGGGTTGGAGGCGGTTGCTCGCCGAATTTTAGCTCAAAACTTAAATCGGGAGACAGTTACCCCGGTTGAATATTAAAATTATCCGATTCTGGAAGTTGCGGGGAGCAAGTTGATGAGCAGAGTTTTGATAATCGGCGCGGGTGGGGTCGGCCGGGTGGTAACGCACAAATGCGCCCAGCTGCCTGAGCTGTTCAGCGACATCTGGCTGGCCAGCAGAACCCTGTCCAAGTGTGACCGGATCGCGCAGGAGATCGGCGGCAACCGGATCTCCACGGCGCAGATCGACGCTGACAATGTGCCCGAACTGGTGGCGCTGATCCGCCGAATCGAGCCGCGCATGGTCATCAATGTGGCGCTGCCCTACCAGGATCTCACTATCATGGATTCCTGCCTGGAGACGGCTGTCGACTACCTGGATACCGCCAACTACGAACCCCCGGATATCGCTAAATTCGAGTATAAATGGCAGTGGGCCTATCAGGCGCGCTTCCGCGATGCGGGCATCATGGCGCTGCTCGGCTCGGGGTTCGACCCGGGCGTCACCAATGTCTTCATCGCCCATGCGCTGAAGCACCACTTCGACCGCATCGATACGGTCGATATCCTCGACTGCAACGCCGGCGATCACGGATATCCCTTTGCCACCAACTTCAACCCGGAGATCAATATCCGCGAAGTGACCGCCAATGGGCGTTACTACCTGGACGGCGATTGGATTGAAACCCGGCCGATGGAGATTTCGCGGCTGTTCGATTTTCCTGAGATCGGCCCGCGCAAGATGTATCTGCTCTACCATGAGGAGATGGAATCGCTGACCCGGCATATACCCGGGATTAAACGCATGCGTTTCTGGATGACCTTTGGCGACAGCTATCTGAAGCACCTTGAAGTGATACGGAACCTGGGCCTGGATGCTATCGAACCGGTTGAGTTTCAGGGCCAGCAGATCGTGCCGCTGAAGTTCCTCAAGGCGCTGTTGCCGGATCCCGCCTCGCTGGGGCCGCGCACCAAAGGCAAGACCAACATCGGCTGCATCGTCACCGGGGAGAAAAACGCCAAGCCGGTTTCCCGCTACATCTATAACATCTGCGATCATCAGGCCTGCTACCGTGAGACCAACGCCCAGGCGGTCTCCTATACCACCGGCGTACCCGCGATGATCGGCGCCAAGATGATGCTGGAGGGAAAATGGAAGCGGGCCGGAGTCTGGAACATGGAGCAGTTCGATCCGGACCCGTTCATGGCTGATCTGAACCGCTACGGTCTGCCCTGGCAGGATCAGGCGTGCGACATCGATATCGACGCGCTGCCGGTCGGGTGATCGACGAACTGTCACAGTTGCCGTCGCCCTGCTACCTGCTGGAAGAGGCTGGCCTGAAACGCAATCTGCAGCTGATCGACAGGGTGGCAAGGGAGAGCGGCTGCCGCTTCATCCTGGCGCTGAAGGGCTTTGCCATGTGGTCTGCGTTTCCCCTCGTGCGGCACTATCTGGAAGGCTGTTCCGCCAGTTCTCTTAATGAAGCAAGGCTCGCGCGCAGCCGCTTTGGCGGCCACCTGCATCTATACGCGCCGGCCTACAGCGATGAGGAGTTCTCCGACCTGCTGGCGCTCTCCGATCGTATCTCTTTCAACTCATTGAGTCAGTGGCAGAGATTTGGTGAGCGCACCCTGGCGGCGGGTATCTCTGCCGGATTACGCGTGAACCCGCTGGTCAATGAGGTTGAGACGGATCTCTACAACCCCTGTGGCGAGCAGTCACGACTGGGAATTCCTGCGGAAGCGTTGGGCGCTGTGCTGCCGGATGGCATCGAGGGTCTGCATGTACACGCACTGTGCGAGTGTGGCGCCGACTCGACGGAGCGTCTCATCGAAGCACTGGAGGCGCGTTTCGGTCATCTGCTGGGGTCTCTGCGCTGGTTGAATCTGGGCGGTGGCCACCTGTTGACCCGGGCGGGGTACGATGTGCCGCGCCTGATTCGCGTGCTCAGCGAGTTTGGTCGGCGCCATCCGGGGCTTGAGCTGGTGCTGGAGCCGGGTTCGGCTGTCGCCTGGGATACGGGTCCGCTGTTATCCAGGGTGCTGGATCTGATCGATCGCGGCGGTGTTGAGATCGCCATTCTGGACACCTCAGCCAGCGCGCATATGCCGGATGTGCTGGAGATGCCTTATCGGCCGCAAGTCCGAGGCGCCGGCAAGCCGGGGGAGAGGGCGCACAGCTACCGGCTGGGGGGGCTGACCTGTCTGGCCGGCGATGTGATCGGAGACTATTCGTTCGATCAGCCACTGACGCTGGGCGAGCGGGTGATTTTCGAGGATATGATCCACTATACGATGGTGAAATCCACCCTGTTCAACGGTCTGCGCCATCCGGCTATTGCGATCCGCCGCGAAAACGGCGAGGTCGAAGTGGTCCGGCAGTTCGATTACCGTGATTACGAGGGGCGCCTCTCCTGAGTAAGGGCAGGGGATGGTGTCCGGGCTGAGATTTCATGTCAAATGGGGGCGTCCGCCCCTTCCAGGTAGGTATAGCCCATCAATCCCTGTTGATAGAAATGCAGGAAGGCGTCGGCCTCCTCGGCATTTAGTCTGCCGCTGCTGCGGGCCGACTGGACCTGGCGCTGCATACGCTCGATCAGAAAGGATTCATGGAACTGGACGTGGTCGAGCACTGCGGATACGGACTCGCCCTCTATGACCTGCTCCATTTGGTAGCTTGCTCCATCCATACGCACGTGTACCGCGTGGGTATCGCCAAACAGATTATGCAGATCTCCGAGTATCTCCTGATAGGCGCCGATAAGGAAAATTCCGAGCAGATAGCGCTCCCCTGGCCGCTGCGGATGCAGGGGTAGCGTCTGTGATATGCCCTTTTCTAATGGGAAGCGCTGGATGTTGCCATCCGAGTCGCAGGTGATATCGGCCAGTATGCCCTGCCGGGTAGGCTCTTCGTCCAGCCGGTGGATAGGCATCACCGGAAATATCTGCTTGATGGCCCAGGCGTCCGGCAGGGATTGAAAAACGGAGAAGTTGCAGAAATAGCGGTCGGCAGCCTGCATATTCAGCTCCGGCATAATCTGGTCGATCTCTCCTTCGTCCATCCGCTGCATGATGAGTGTGATCAGGTGCCAGTAGATGTCATCCGCCAGTGCGCGCTCTCTCAGACTGGCGTGGCCGAGGCTGAACAGCCGGTTGATATCCTCCCTGAGTGAGACTGCGTCGTGCAATGCCTCCCGGGGAGGGGTCTCCGCAAGATCGGTCAACGTCTCCCACAGGCGGCGCAGCTGCACCGGGCTCTCCGCAGTCGGCTCCGCGGGTGCGCGGTCGCTTGTCCGGCGGGTGATGCCCAGGGTGTCGACAATCAGAACCGAATGATGCGCCACCAGTGCCCGGCCGGACTCGGAAATGATATGCGGTTCGCTCAAACCCTCTTCTTCGCACACCTCTTTCATGGTCCAGACGATACAGTTGGCGTACTCCTGCAGGCTGTAGTCGACCGAAGAGAGGCTGTTGGAGATGCTGCCGTCGTAATTGACACCGAGCCCGCCTCCTACATCCATGAACTCTATCGGCGCGCCGAGGCGACGCGCTTCGGCATAGTAGTGCGCCGCCTCCTGCATCGCCTCTTTAATGCGGCGCACTTCGGGCACCTGACTGCCGATGTGGAAATGGAGCAGCTTCAACGATGCCAGCATTCCGGCGCCTGACAGCTTTTTGATAGACGCCAGCAGTTCGGATGCTGAAAGCCCGAACTTGGACATATCTCCGCCGGAGTCTTCCCAGAAACCGTTGCTGGTCGCAGCCAGCCGGCAGCGCAACCCGATCAGGGGATTCACGCCGAGTCGCCTGGCGATGTTGAGGATCAGGTCGAGTTCGTTGGGTTTTTCCACCACGATAAAAACCCGTTTGCCGAGCTTCAGACCCATCAGGGCCAGTTCGATGAATCCCTGATCCTTGTAACCGTTGCAGACGATAATCCCTTCAACGTCATTCAGCATGGCGAGGGTTGCATAGAGTTCAGGCTTGGAGCCCACCTCCAGACCCCAGTTGAGTCCGGCGCCGAACTCGACGATCTCCTCGACCACCTGGTACTGCTGGTTGACCTTGATCGGATAAACGCCGTAATAACCGCCGCTATACTTCGCCTCTTCGATGGCTATCGAGAAGCGCTTGTGAATCTGTTGCATGCGCCGTTTCAGCATATCCGAGAAACGCAGCAGCAGCGGCGGGTGCAGTCCCCTGGCCGCCAGTTTGTCGCAGAGCAGTTTCAGGTCGATAGGGTTTTCGGCATCGGTGACGGCTTCCACGTTGCCCCGCCCATTGACGTTGAAATAGCCCCCGCCCCACCCCTCGACCTGGTAGAGTTTGGCCGCGCTGCTCTGTGTCCAGACCGCTTTATTCATCTACTGTTCCAATCTGTGAGCCCTGGGCCGGTCGCTTGTCGTAGCCGTGTCTCTTTCCCCAAAAGGAGATACATTTCTGCACAAGCTTTGCTCCCACCATTTGCGACACTTGCGAAGCTTCTGGCACGAGTTCGACAATATCGACGCCACACAGCTCGATATTTTTATTACGCATCAGAATTTCAACGATATCCACACCCTGGTACCAGGAGAGACCGCCGGGTTGCGGGGTGCCGACCCCGGCGACCAGCGCCGGGTCGAAACCGTCCATGTCTATGGTCAGCCAGACCGGACCAATCAATGTGGCCAGGTGGCGATGCAGTTTCTGCTGTCCCTCCGGCCGCTGCAGCACCCGATCCAGGTAGGTGGTGATGCCGTAATCACCGGCAATGGCAGCAGCTTCTTTGGCGTGCAGCGAACGAATGCCTATCTGCATAAGCTTGTAGCCTTTGTCCCTGATGTGGCGCATTGGGCAGGCGTGGTTATAAACAGAGCCATGATAGCTGAGTCTAAGATCAGCGTGGGCGTCGATCTGCACGACAGTGCCCCCTTTGGGCATTCTCGCAAAGACCATCTCCGGTGTAATTGAGTGCTCACCGCCCAGGGCCAGAAACAGCGTCTCTTGCCTGAGGTCTGCCACGGCTTCGAACAACCTTCGGTGG
>Ga0316201_10000746_pt1 | contig 19942 bp, 19 predicted proteins | sample CS6wburrow_MG_FD_204516 | JGI IMG/M metagenome (GOLD analysis project Ga0316201, IMG submission 204516) | Coastal sediment microbial communities from Delaware Bay, Delaware, United States - CS-6 worm burrow | ecosystem: Environmental > Aquatic > Marine > Coastal > Sediment | place: USA... | reverse complement strand
ACGACCCGTGTGCTGACGATCATGCGCGTAGACGAGTATTGATTAACCTTAACCAACGGTCCAGGGATGACTCGATCGGTTCGGGTGATCCTTCACGGCTACCCCAAGAGTTTTTGGACACGATGCCAGCGCTCACACAGCAACGATAGACCTTCCGAAATGGCTTAACGCATTCCTACAAACAAGCGAATCTTGACAACTTCGTTGGAAGGCACACCGCCGTGTGTATCTATCGGCTTACAGTGGTGGCCCGATATTCAATTGACCGCGGACAGTCCTCTCCAAATGACTATCCAGTTTGGTTCCAATCTGCCGCTGTGGTGGCGCAAGTGGCAATGGCTAGACGGACCGCGTCACTGTATCCTCGCGCTTCGCCGTCCCCGGCTTGACGGATAATCAAGGCATTTGAGGTATCTTTCCAAGCGACGAGGAGCGCGCCATCAAGAACCTCTCGTTCCGCCTCTTCCGTAAGAATGCCTAACGCAGATGCAAGCTCCGGTAGCGCTTTGACCAGCAGACGCCCAGAGGTTGAAGAGTCATGATAGGCAGGCGGAAACACGACTAATGTCTTCTCTATGTATCCACGCTCGAGAATCTGGCTGATTTCCCAGCGCAGACTCCGAGTCGACCCCACGACAAAAACAATCCAGGCCGCCTGGTCCATGAATTCTCCGACGTCGTCCTGCCAGTTCTCGTTGGCGACGTTTTTCCGTGCAGCGCCTAGCGGGGGCAAGGCATCTTGCGGATTGGAAAGGGCAACGATCGGCCCGTGCGCATAGAGTGTCTCGGCGAGGACCTCTTCGAGACGCACCCGCCGATCCTTCAGCCCAAGAAAAGCGTGTCCCCAGAAGCGCTCGCTCTCAACCTGGATCCTGTCGTCCCTGAAGGATCGCAAAAACAGGATTGGGGGACGCTCGTCAAGCAAAGAAAGCTCGCTAGCAGAACGTGCGAGATTTGCGCGCAGGATTCTTGTCCACTCGAACCACGCATTGCTCACGAAACGGCGCGCATAAGCGATCGGCTGAGCGAATAATAATATGGCGACGACACCGATCGCTATTACAAGCCATTTCGGTGCTGTTTGGAGCCATTGATTCGGATCTTCTTCCGGGATTGCCTGCGACAGAATCATGATTGCGAAGACATAGAGGGCAATCGCCAAATAAGCGAGCGCAAGCTTTCCCGAATTACGAATGGTGGACCAGTAAACAGACAGCGCATGGTGAGACATAAAGTCATATCGCACTGTAGAGTAAGCGAACGACCGACGCTGTACACCAACAAGGTGGCGATAGGAAGGATGATTTCTTAATCCGCGAAGGAGCCACAAATACCGAGCACAGGCATAGACAAATATTCCAGGAATTGCCGTCAGGAATGCCCACTTGGAAAGCGATTCTTTGAGGATCGGAAAGAATGCGAGCGCCCATAGGGAGAAGAGGATGAGGAAGACCCAGATCGTTTTGGTGCTGTCGGATAGGACCAGAGTCTTGAACTTCGTCCCCAGCGAACCATTGAAGGCCGCAACAAACAAGGCGAACACAGCATAGACGAGCGCTCCACCAACGAAGACAAAAGGATCGGTAGTTACCTGATGAAACAACCAGGCGGGAACGGCCATATCTACTGAGCGGGCGAGCGGCTTCAGATTTGCCATGATATTCACGACCGGACGAAAGACGCCGTATGCAATCCCAAAATCCAATAGGTTGGGAAGCAAGCGCATGCGGCGCCGCGTATCGAGATAGTCAGAGATATCAAGCTTTTCGATTTGCATGAAACTATTGTAGAAGACCCATCGATTAAGAAGAATTGGGCATGGGAGGCCGCATTCGCGAGAGCCAAAATAGACTTGTCCTCGCACGATCTATAAAAAGTTTTGGTTACCTGGCTTCTAGGCCGGGGCGCTGCAATCACCGCTGTACAGCACCTGCTCGGCCATTCATCCGAGGAGACCACAGAAAGAAGCTACGCCGCTTTCGTGAGAAATGAGCGCTACAAGCAGACGATTGGGTTGCTGGACGAGCCGAAGAAGCCTGGGCTGAAAGTCGTGCGCTGAGTCGCCGAAGCTGCCTCGTTGGTCCCCATACCGATCGTACCCGGGTACTCGACACATTCGCTCTCCCTGACGGAGGTACAGTGCTCAAAATACCCGATGAAGTGAAAAGTACTCGAGTACCTCGGGTATGATTTGTCTAGGAGGACGGGCACCGCGGGAATTGACGTCAATCCCGCCTCACTCCTCTCCGTTTTCCGCCACTTCAATGGCTTCATTCCGCCCCATTCAGCACCGTCTTAAGCATCGTATCGATCTTGTCGGCTCTGGGGTCGTGGTAGCCGTCTTGCGCACCATAGACATTGACCTCTACAGGTATCTTGACCTGCTTACCGAGGACATCTTCACAAGCTTGGTTCATGCATTCGATCAACAACCCGACCTGCTCGTTCTTTTCAACTTCAGTGCAGTTGATGTAGAACGCGTCATGCAGCGGAAAAAGATTCGCCCAAGCCGCGCTCTCTTCAGCCGTTAGACTTGGGCAAGGTTGTCGCGTTCCCACGTGTTGGCGGACTACATCGTCGCTACGGATGATTAACGGCGTAGGCGCTTTGTTCGAGAATCTTCAAGGATGGGAATCGATTCAGTTATTGGGATGGACACCCACTACGGCGGCGGCAGACCTTGCCTATACAGACGCTGTTCTCTCTCAATCAAACCACCACGGCCATTACTCAGGAGTTCGGTGGTTCTGATAAAGTTTTCGGTTATTTCCCGCACTCTTCCGAAATTGATACCCAATCCGTCCCCGACCCGAGCCTTTTCAACGAGCCCATCGGGTGTCTTTACGATAGCAAGCGGCTTCGGCGGATCGCCGGTGACCACGTAGCCTATGTATTTGAGTGTGCCAAGTTTGTAATGCCCAAGATAGCCAGACCAAGGTTCACAGGCACCATCCAGGCCTCCATAGCTCAGAAGAAGAAGGACCGCTTCTCGGAAGCCTCCCACTTCTGGGCGCTCGCGCAAGACCGAATGATAGATCCCATGGTTTTTTCCCTCGAGTTTCCAGAAGGGCACTTCACTGGGGTCGGGCCGCTTGAACACCCGCGGTCGCATATTCCAAAAATCCATGGACTCGATCAATCTAAGAAACTTCGAAACGGCCGGGACATCAATGGCGTAGTCACGGCTTAGCCAAACATTCGGCCCTTGATCCGTGAGCTGGATATGGTTCCGCGCGATCGTCACCGTTCCGTTACCCGCTTTGTGGATGTGGAGCCACACGTTAATAGAAGAGCCAAGATGTGCACTACAACTGAAGCGATAGATGTGGGTGCTATCTCCCTGAGCGAGATTGAAGAGTCCTTGTTCGCCGAACGCCGGCGGTTCGAAGAAATACCATCCGGCTTTCGTGTAGTCGTCCTCAGCAGCATCGCGAAGCGGCTCCGAAAGTACCTCGGAGGTTTCAGCCGCGCTGGCGAGCAGAGCCGCCAGGAGGATGCCGATCGCCTCAAAAACCCTGATGTACACTCGTGATTTCCTGGATCTCATCTCTGCTGGGGCACTCGACAGGCAACAATGGTCAGCCATAGCAGCGGGCAACAGCCAGCGAGGCATTCCTCCACAAGTTACTACTAACTCAATTCAAGGAAAACTCCAATTCCGACTGAAGCGGGACAAATCCGCTTCGCTAACCCCTTGAGCCACCGTCCCAGGAAAAGGTTCGGCAGGGTTGTTGCAAGGAGAGGTTTTTCTGCGGATTGAGCGGAGTTATTGAACCGGCAATTAAATGTTTTCACGCGGCGTAGCGCACGGGCTTGTGCTGAAAGTACTTGCGCACGCGCTGCGGTGATTTCTGCAGTTTGCGCAAGTGGCTGATCGCTGCTTTCTTGAGTTGCGCGACACTAATATTCCACAACGCGTCAAATTTTGATGCGCCTTCGTCAAAATGTGCTGGTTGTCCAGCAATCCTAGATGTGTTGGAAGAGCCTATATCTGAATCCAGATTCAAACTGAAACTGGAAACAACTCATGGTGATTGGTTTATTGAGTGTTCATCCATCGAACTTCGTCGGGGATGGATCAGCAAGGATAAATCAGACGCAAAGTTTTATTTAAAGTTTGATTGCGAGTGAATGTCGTGATGACGAGTGGCGTTGCTCAACTGGACGCTGAAACAGTCGCTCAGATCCTCAGTGCCGTGCGCACCTACGATCAGTTCGACGAAGACATCGATCCCTACGGTGAGCACGATATGGGCCGATTCAGCGTCGGTGGTGAGGACTACTACTGGAAGATCGACTACTACGACCAAAACCTGAAGTTTCACTGTCCGGATCCGGCTGATCCGTCAGTCACGGTCCGAGTGCTGACGATAATGCGCGCTGATGAGTATTGAGCGGTGCTGCTAATCAACTCGTGCAACAGGCAGATTGCGGCCTGGGCAGAAACTCCAGCCGTCGCATGTTGTAGGTTAGATTCATCAATCCGGTCTTCACCGCTGCCCGGACCCTGCCCGTGGTTCGCACCAGGATGCTGCCTTGGCGTTTGCGCCGCTCACCGAAGACATGTGCGACACGGGCGCGAACCTTCGAGCGCCGGTGGTTGGTCGCCTGCTCCTGCTGGTTCAGCTTGCGTCGACTGGTGCCCTTGCGGTGAATTCGGCTACGGTAGCCGCGCTCCCGCAACTGTCCTTCGCGCACCTCGGCTCGGTAGGCCGAGTCGGACCAGACCGATGGATCGCTGTTCTCCTCGTCCAGCAAGTCGTCGAAAACCTGGCTGTCATGCACGCTGGCATCGGTTACCGCATGTAGCCGTATCAGCTTGTGTCCCTTATCGATGTCAATGTGGTTCTTGTAGCCGTAGTGGCTCTTGCCGTGCTTGGTCCAGCGCCAATCCTCATCCTTCTGCCGCTTCATATTCAGCTTGTCGTCCCAACCGTCGGGCGTCTTGTCTTCCTTGATCTGCTTGTTGCGCTGGAACAGTTTGTCAATCAGGCCGTGGCGCGCCAGTTGCTCGCGGAACAATCACAGCGTCTTGGCATCGGGGACAGTATCTTCCGGCGAGAGTTCAAGAAAGCGCTGGAACGACAACCGGTCACGGACCCGGAACTCGGTCTGGTCGTACGAAAGGTTGTACAGGGCCTGCAGCACCAGCCATTTGAACATCAACGTGACGTCGTGCTGCTTACGCCCAGCATTGCTCTTGCGCTGCTTCTGATGGATGACTTTCAGCAACGGTCGGAAGGCCCGCCAGTCCACGATGCTGTCCAGTCGGGGCAGCGGATCGCCCAGCTTCTCCAGCTTCGTCAGCCGATCATCCTGGTCAAAGAACCCCGGTTGCATGTGATCTGCCCTCTGTATGTTCTCCGGCTGCTATTCTGCTCAAATCGGGGAATTATTCGAGATGCCCTATGAATAACCAGCACCAGTTCGACCTCTTTCTGAGCTACCACTGGCGCGACCGTGAGGTAGTTGAACCGCTGGCCTACAGGTTGCGCGAACAAGAACTCAGCGTTTTCCTCGACCGCTGGTATCTGGTGCCTGGTCAGCGCTGGCAGATTGCGCTGGAAAAGGTACTACTCTCCTGTCGAGCAGCGGCGGTGCTGATCGGTCCCGATGGCCTGGGGAGCTGGCAGCAGCGTGAAAAGGAGCTCGCCCTTGACCGTCAGGCCCGCGAAGAGGCCTTTCCAGTCATTCCGGTGTTGCTGCCCGGCGCCGAGCCGGCGCTGGAATTTCTTTCCCTCAACACTTGGGTCGACCTGCGCAAAGGGATCGACGACGCTGAAGCCCTCGCCATTCTAACCAGATCCGCGCGGGGTGAAGCGCCTGATCCTGGCGCCGAAGAACGGGTGCAGAGCTTACGTGCCACGGTCTGCCCGTTTCGGGGTTTAAGCTACTTTCGCGAAGAGGATGCGCCGTTCTTTTTCGGACGCGAAACGTTTAGCGAGCGCCTGACCCAAGAGGTTTGTAGCAGGTCACTGGTCGCAGTGGTTGGCGCCTCGGGGTGCGGCAAGTCCTCCGCCGTTCGGGCCGGGCTGCTGCCGCGCCTGCGGCAAAATCCCGAAGGCCTGACCTGGGAGATCGCCACCATCGTTTCCGGCGATCGTCCCCTGCGGGCGCTCGCTGGCGCATTACTGCCCTTGTACGAGCCCAAGGTCACCAAACCAGAGACAGACGAATTCAAACGCCGAGGTTGGCTCAAAAGCCTGGAAAAAATTCTGACCACCGAAAGCGATGGCCTGCGCGATATCACCGAACGGATTCTCGAAAAACAGCCCGGCACCGACCGCCTGTTGCTGGTGGTCGATCAGTGGGAGGAGCTTTACACCCTAGCCGAACAGAAAACGGCTCAGCTTTTTATCGAAGCGCTGTTGAAGGCGACCGCGAATGCATCGCTCAGGGTAGTTCTCACCCTGCGTGGCGATTTCTACGGCCATGCCCTCGCTCAACGTCCCCTGGCCGACCGTCTGCAGGACGCCGTCGTAAACCTGGGCCCCATGACCCAGGATGAGCTGCGCCGCGCCGTGGTCGAGCCCGCCAGCAAGGTCGGGCTGACGTACCAGCCGGGTCTTGACAACCGCATTCTCGAAGACGTTGGTGACGAACCGGGCAACCTGCCGCTGCTGGAGTTCGTGCTAAAGGGGTTGTGGGAGGCCCGTCGCGGTGGCGAGTTGCATCATGACGCCTACGAAGCCATGGGCGGGGTCGATGGGGCGATGGCCAATCGGGCCGAAGAGGTCTGGAGATCGATGCACGCAAAGGGCGTCCAGAACGAGGAAACGCTGCGCCGGGTGTTTCTCGATCTGGTCCATACTGAAGAGGGGACGCGGGATACTCGCCGCCGCATCGAGCTGGATACGCTCGACGAAGACGCCAGAGCGATCGTAGCCCAACTCGCCCGCGAACGCCTGCTGGTCACCGGCCGCGATGAAGCTAGCGGCAAGGAGACCCTTGAGGTCGCCCACGAGGCGCTCATTCAGCATTGGCAGCGACTGCAAACCTGGCTCGCCGCCGATCGCGACTTTCGTACCTGGCGCCATCGGTTTGTGGCTAGCCTGGAAGAGTGGGAGTACTCCCAGCGCAAAGATAAAGAAACCCTGTTGCGGGGTGGACCGCTAGCCGATGCCGAGCGCTGGAAAGGCGAGCGCGGTCAGGATCTCAGCGCGAACGAGCGAACCTTCATTCAGGCCAGCACTGACGCGGTACAGCGCCGGGTCCGGATCAAGTGGGGAACCGCTGCAGCGGTCATTCTCGGGCTCAGCGGCGTCGCCATCTGGCTCTCGCAATATTGGATGGCCGAGCTGGTAAGGAGCCGCCCCATCGAGCCGGAAATGATTACCATTCAGCCCGCCACGGAAGGCTTCATGATGGGGGCTTCTGAAGATGGCAACGAGGGCATGTCTCGCGAAAAGCCCCCTCACCGGGTAGTGCTTGGCAAACCCTTTGCTATCGGTAAATACGAGGTGACCTTTGAGGAGTACGAAAAGTTCACGTACGACACAGGACTGCGACAACCGTATGATGCGGACTGGGGTGGTGGGAAACGCCCGGTAATATATGTCTCCTGGGATGATGCTAGAAGTTACGCCAAATGGCTTACGGAAAAAACCGGCAAGGAATACCGGCTGCCGACTGAAGCGGAGTGGGAGTATGCAGCACGAAGCCGTGGGAAAAAAGAAACATGGCCGGGAACTTCTAGCAAGGCTGAGTTGGGTGACTACGCCTGGTTTATTAATAACAGCGGCAGACAGACCAATCCCGTGGGGACAAGAATGCCGAACGGCGTTGGTCTACACGACATGAGCGGCAATGTTTCTGAATGGGTACAGGACTGCTGGCATAAGAATTACCTCGATGCGCCGGATGATGGTACGGCTTGGCTTGAGGAAGACGGTTGTGACAGCGGTCTGGGTGTGGTTCGGGGCGGTTCGTGGAGCGATGGACCGCAGCTCCTGCGCTCCTCTTCCCGCTTCTGGAACAAAAAAGGCGAACCTAAAAGAACTGTTGGTTTCCGTCTCGCCCAGGACATTTAGCCCTTTGTACTTTGCCCTTTTACCTTTTTCAGGGAGCCAGGGGCTCCGCTCCTGGCCGCGTTTTTGAGGTCTTGTGAAAGATCAAACCTCGCATGCAGTGTAGGCCTGTCGTGAGCGGTAGCTGTGCCTGATTCCGAACTGGACAGTTTTCCCGGTTGCGGCGCTTTACTTTAGGGGAGTTGCTACAGGCCAGCCTGCTCGAAGTATTGGAGCTCCTTGTCGAAGAGGCTTACAGCAGAGGAGTGTGGCGGCATGTTGCTGATGGCGGTGTCGAGGCGTGGGTCCGCCTGGAATCCGGGTTTTCAGCCGAAAATGCCGATTCAAGCGACGTTGGGCGGCGCACGCCCCGAAAAAATTCGATAGCAGGATCGCGATGGCCGGTAAAGCCGTGTGCTTTTCAAAGGCCTGTTAAGTGTTAAAATCCGGCCCAATCAAAAAAGTCGCTGTCCCTTGTTCAAACTTAGTAAAAGGACTCGTCTAGTGTATACAAGACAAAAACTTTTTAGTGTGTCTTTCGTAATGCTATTTGTCTTAATTGTATTCGCTTTTGGTATTTCTGACGTATTTGCACAACAGGTCGTAAGGATTAGGGGACATGTACATGAGCCGGCTGGCCTTAAGCTGGGTGACAGAGTTACCCCAGGGCAATTTATCACCACTGCTGGGGTAGTAGTGTTGGAATATTACTGGCCCTCTGATCAGCTTTATCTTCCCTGCGTTTCGGTCGTTGTTATAAATAACGCAACAGTTAAAGTGCCGTCGCTAGATAATCTCGAGCCCACTTCGAACTGCCGGTCAGCGTCCAATCCCCAGGCGATTATTTACGATCTCCGTAGCGGCTTTCGGGGTACTTTGTCGCCGGTGACATTCTACGCATCTGCTAAAGGCGAAGTGGGGGAAGTCCCGAAGCATGTGAGAGACTCAATATCTCAGTACTATCGCTTTATGGGAGAACTGGACCAGTTCATTCATAGTCGACCCTAGTTTCTAATGGCTCTCCCTGAGTCATAAGAAATGGTGCTCAGATCCTCAATGCCGTCCGCACCTACGATCAGTTCGACGAAGACATCGACCCCTACGGTGAGCACGATATGGGCCGATTCACCGCCGGCGGTGAAGACTACTATTGGAAGATCGACTACTACGACCACGAACTGGAGTTCCACTCTCCGGATCCCGCAAATCCTGAAGTGACGGTTCGCGTGCTGACGATTATGCGCGTTGATGAGTACTGATACCCGCAGTATGTATCTCATCCCTTTCATCGAGCGACTGATCGGCACCCTGCGCCGCGAATTCCTTGACCATGTGTTCTTCTGGAATGCCCATGATCTGGAGCGAAAACTGGAAGGTTTCCGGCAGTATTACAACGCACTTCGCGTGCACACTTCGCTCGACGGCGGCACACCGTCAGAAATCACTGCCGAAACCACCCGCCGCCGTGCTGACCTCCGCCGATTCCAGTGGAAATCTCATTGCCGGGGGCTTTACCAGTTACCCGTGGCAGCTTGAACAACAATTCGCCATGCACAGGGTTTCCGCGCTCGTGAACACCGCTTCCGGAAAAACCGGAAAAGTGTTCACATTGAACCGGAATGGCTGTTCGCGTGCCGCCGGAACAGGTGTTCACGTTGAACCAGAGTGGGTGTTCATGATGGGTCGGAATATGCAATCGTGATTAAACTAACTTGGAAGGCTAGCAAAAAAAAGCATGACTTGTCGCACACAAGCATTCAAAAGAACATTAAAAAGCATTTGATAAGGAGTAACTAACCATGGGTGCACGGGCACAGCATGCAGACGCCGTATATGATCTCACAGACGGTAGTCGCGTCTACTCCAACAAGGTCGACCTGCGCAACGACTCAGAGATGCTACAAGCAATGCTCGACCTTGAGGAAGAAGCGCGCTTCCAAAAAATTGTTTCAGAGGATGGCACAACAAGCTTGGTCAAAACCGAGGACGGAACCGTGGGCTGGACCTGCGGCAACGCCAAGTACTTCAAAACGTGGTCGGATTGGGGTGACACAAAGAACGATCCCATCCAGGGGGTCTTCGCCCTGACGGACGAGGCCGGCAGACTCGTCGGCTTTAACGTAATCATCTCACAGAGGAACGACCCGGAGCCCATTGGCGGGAAGGACAAACCCACGCATATTGACGCCTACAACTGTCACTACCAGGTCATTCATCCCGACACGCGAGGAAGGGGGCTACACGACAAGGTGATCAAGTCCAACCTCGAAAGGTTCAGACAGGCCCATATTAAACAGGCCGTCTGCACCGTGTCTCCCTTCAACCCGGCCAGCCTTGCTTCGATCATGAAGAACGGCTTTGAGATACGCGACGTGGAAAGTCATTATGGCGGCAATGCCCGCTATGTCATGGTAAACCCCGATACGGCGCGTGATCCGCAAAGCTATCCTGCCGACAAGTACGAGACCCAGTGGATAAACGATCCAAGGAATCTGGCAGCCCAAACAAAGCTCCTGAGAAGCGGCTGGGTCGGGGTGAAAATGGATCGATGCGTCGGTCCAGACAAGGACGCCGGTGAGCTTGCACGCAGCGGCTATCGCGTCTTGTTCGCGAAGAAGATGGTGAGCGATGAAGAGTAGCCTGCTCGACCGTCAGGCACCCAGCGCAGGTAGCCTAACACGACCCATGCGATCGCCGCGAAGAGCCTATTTTGGATCTTCATTACTCGTCTGCAATTCTATGCGGCGTTGCACCATTCGTAGCGATGATTCAATCGGCTTCAACGAGCGCCCGCTGATTCCTACTGAATATAGGACTGATCCATCAGATAGTACCAGAGTTTCAGTTGCTGCTAGCCTTCATAAAGGAGCTGCTTCCATCCAGAATGGCTGCGCCTAAAGTTCCATGTTATGCAAGGCGCAATCGCTGCCGGCGTTGCGCGCCGACCGATGGGAGTGCGTGAAAAAGGTCGTAGCGCGGCCGTTAGCATCAGTCGATCGCTGATCATATCCGTCAATGGCTGCAATTAACGCAACCGAAATGCAAGTTAGCCCACCGGTCATCGGCTGAACTCCGTCAGAAGCGATAAGAACTCTTGCACCTGTCCGTGACCGCTTTGGGTGAGTCAACGCATTTATCGGCTGACGTCAGCCGTAACCTAGGGAGTTGTCGTGAGCAAAGCGATCGAAAACATGTCCGTGTTAACGGCGTTTTTGGGAGGCCGCAGTGATCATTTCCTTGTAAGGTGAGGTCTTGGACAGACCGGAATCCTCCTGCCAGACAGGCAGATCGTTATCTTTCCGGTAAGCCCGCCAAGCCTTGTGTAGATGGTAGATAGCTAGCCAGGCCTTATGTTTATCTTCCTCCTTTCTGCACAGGAGCTTTTCCTGCATGAAGCGATTGTTTGTTGCCAAAAAGAATCGGTACGCTAGGACGTCGATGAATTCAATCTTCACTAAGCCGCGTTCGATGAGTCCCCACAACGGCCCAAAGAACGACAGATAGTTGGCCATATCAATCAGATCCTCTTCAGAAAAAGGGTCTTCCTGCTGCTTACTTTCCTTGGAAGCCTCCAGAATCTTGTAGATGCGAAACAAGTGCTCGTTCGTTAGGAAGTTCTGATTTAAACGGAGAGTGAAATCCGCTTCAGCTAGGTCTCGTTCTCGCATAAACTGAATAAACAGACCAAGCAGGCCCCCGGCCGCAACCAGCGTCGCTACTATTTCTAAACCTGCGGTTAGCTTTTTCGTTAAAACATCGCCATCGGTTACAACAAACGGCAACAACACCGGAAGTAACAGGATAAAGAACATAATTGGTACAACGACAATGCGGTTGATCTTCATACTTTCACCCATTTAAGGTTTTTCCGTTTCCACGGACGGTTGAGTTAAGAGCGATTCCTTTTTGGTAGAGCCTCGGAGACTACGGTGCCACCGCGGATTGTGGAGTCGGCCGATTTAGTCAAAGACATTGGCTCTAGCTGCATATCGAATCGCGGATCCGATCAAGCGTTGTTGAGGTCGAACTCGTCCACCTCGTAAGGCGCCAATGTCGACCAATCGGTGATGTGTTTGGCCAACGCGACCGGGCGGTAGCCGGTGTTTCGCGTCATCTTCTCGCGAACACTCCAATGCACCACCGGCATCGGACCGTCCGTTGTCGACGCATCTCGATCCTCCGTTCCAACCTCTACACCCATCACTTCATAAACCGACTTATGGATGTCACGACCGAAATCAATTGCGAAATGCTGCTGAGACGTATTGGTCAGCTTCAGCCCACGCTCGTGCGCGTGTTTCACCATCCACCTCAGCGCGATATCTGAATGATGTCGCTCTGGATAGCCCCCGCCCACATCCGAATGAACACCAGCAAACCAAACCTGTTTGACTCGATCCTTTGTGGCCGGCATCTCATTCCAGAGCGACGGCTCGAACGATTCACGCCGCTCATCGATTGCCACGGCATGGCAGGCATACTGGATTTCGGGGCTCATACGGGTGTCGTGGAACGCGAACACCTCTTCGCTCACATCTTTCAGGATTGAAACTGGTATCCCAAGAGAGCCCACCGTGTCCCAAACACCAACCATCTCGATCGGGCAGGTTAGGTTTCCCTCCTTCGCCTGCCCCATACGCTGATCATTGCGATCACGGTATAGCCTGAAGATGTTGTCAATGTCTGATTGCTCGTGATCCTTGTGCGGAAGCCCGCAGCGAAAGATCAGACCCGCGAGCGAACGTGCTGTATACGCGCCCCGACTGAACCCGAAGAGATAGACCCTATCGCCCGTATCGTATTCCTTGCTGAGATAGCCATAGGCCTCGCGGATGTTCTTCGAAAGACCCCAGCCGTGGACACCACCAAGTTTTCTGTCGTACCAGCCCTCCGTGCCAACACCCTTATCGTAATAAGCAACCTGTGAAACACCATCATTAAGACACATAGCAAACAGAAGGACGACATTCGTCGGTGACCCACCATCTTCGTCTTTGTCATTCCACGTGCCGTCCAGACATATCACGATATTCTTGCTCATCACTCTTTCTCCCTAGCTGCGGCTGCCTAGGCCGACAACGACTTGTAGCGGATCGATGATCTGAGCAACCAGCATGAGCAGAGACCAGATTCTTTTCCACTAAGCCTCGCGCCCTTTTTTTCGCGAGTTAGGCCAGCAGGCTGCTGCCCGACCCTGCGCATATTCGGGACACTGTCGTCACTGCAACGTGACCGTCGCCCCGAATGCGCCGTCGCCGTCGACCGGGAAGGGGCCCGTGTGGCCGCGGCCGTCGCCGTCGTCCTCGTAGAATGGCGTTTCCGGCGCGGTATCGTGGGCCTGCGCGTATTGAAATGCCTCGAGTATCGAAACCGCTCCGTCGTTGTTGCTGTCTGCTTTCACTAAGCCACCGTCGTATGTCTGGCCGGCCAGCGCCGCGGTGAAATAGTAGCTGAACATATCGTGGTTACCTGGTGCGCCCCCCCAAGAGAACTCATATTCGGATGCCGCGGACACGATGATGCGCCTCTTTCCGCGCAGATCGGCCAAATTGCCGCCACTGAAGCAGGGCTCCAGGACGATGATCATCTTGTCGTACTTCAGCGAATTCACGTGTTGGGCGAAGTCGTCGTCCAATAGATCGGACACGTCGTTGTACAGGAATGTAACTTCGTCGAACCGTACGTGGTCGTCCTGGTCACCGTCACCGTCCAGATCGCTGCTGAGGTGCGCTTCAAAAATCGCCTCATCGGTTTCGTCGCCGGAAGCATCCACCCGCCCACCGTAGTTTGCGGCTACCGCTAGGTCCATCGCGTAGCCGCCACCATGATTGGTGACGAAGATGACCAGAGTATCGCGCTTGGTCAGTCGCTCACCAAGGAAGTCAAAGGCATCGTTAATCCCATCGGTGTCCGCGGCGTAGTCGACAGTCATGTCGGTGTCTTCGGCAACCCCATCCTTGTAGACGACGACAATATTCCCGTGGCTGAAACCGTATTTGCCGTGCAGCGTGCTGTTCATGAACTTTAGATCGTTCCAGTATCGAAGATGGGCATTCCAACTGTTGATGCCGCCGCTGATCAGCAGCGCGTATTTCCGGGGATAAAGACGCGGCGGATCGAGGCACAGTTTGGGGTTAATCCGGCACAGATCGGAGACCTTCGGAATGATGATGCCCTCGATTGGAGGCCGGATAATCTGGGGCGGATCCAGGCATATCACTTCCGTGCCGGCGAGCGGCCCGAACTTCTTCCGCATCAGGTCGACCTCCTTCGACTTCCGCACCGTCACGACGCCGAAGCATACGACCTCCGCCCCGTAGTACTTGCCGCGCGGTAGATTGGTTACGCCCTTGCCGCCGAGAAGAATATACTCACTTTCCGGAATAGGACTATTGATGTTCAGCCATTTCAGATCGGTCACCAGCATCGGCGCTGGGGAATCGACGAAATATCCCTGCACGCGCACCTTGCGACCGACGTACTCGCCCACGGCTTCAGATTTCACGTCGCTAATTCGAAGAGGTGACCATGGTGCCTTGTATGGCGTGGTGCACCCGTTCGTCAGCACAAGCAAAAAAAGCAAAAATAAGACGGAATATCGCAATGAGTTCATACCAGACAGCCTCCCTGTTAAGCCAGCTTCAAGCGACTCCTTCCGCGGACCTCGATGCGATTTCCCGCGGTATCGCCTTCGCGCGGGATATCAGAACTGTTGCGCACGAGGGCTCGTTCCGCCACTGTGCAAGTGCCCTCTAATTACAAATAAAGCACAACGTTCCTACAGTCACTGTCCAAGAGCAGCCAGATTGTTGACTTCTGTCAAAGAACATGGAAGCCGACACCCTGACGCGGGAGCGCATCCGTCTGTCTGCGAATAGCCCCATGCCAACAAGCATTAGGATTCGTAACGCGGGTGGATGCGTTTCCCGGCGTTGGCATGGTATGAACGAATGATGCTTCGCAGCACCGGATACGCCGATATGTCTGTACATCTTTCTCCGTCAACCCACTACGGCGTCGGAATGACAGGGACGTCCCTGCCAGACACGGCGACCGTCGAGCAGGAGAGCCCACCTGGTGGTGGCGCCTGGTGATGCACCGCGGTGTAAAGGGCGAGACAGATGACCTCCGGCGTGTGTACGGTGTTTGCGTGCACGAGGAGGGGCGTGAAGCCCGCAATCTCGGAGACCTCGATGTTTACGGCGTTTGGTGCGAGATTGCTCGCGAACACGCGTCCCTGACAGTCGCCGGAGTTTGTGCCGCCACCCACCGCATCGCGGTTATCGTCGGCGTAGATGGCGACATAGAGAACACCCTGGTCGGTAGCAGCGCCCGTAGTTCGGCTGCGCGGCGCCTCGCCCACAAACCGGGGGTCCTGCACCGCATTCGCCTGGGTGTCCTCGATAGGATGACCGTTCAGCCGCTCGATGAAGTCGTTGCTCTCAGCCTCGTTAAATGGGACACACTGATCGTCATAGCCGTTGTTGATCTGTCTGAAAGCCAGGCTCGAACCCGTCAGGGAAGCACCTGCCTGCAACCCGTGATTGGGCGGCGCGAGGGCAACGAACTCGGAGACCGGCTGTGAGGCGGGCATCATATGCTTGAGATACCAGCGTGTGCTCAGCGTACCCTTGCTGAAGCCGATCACGACCACTTTGACCTGGGTCGCCGTCGGGTCGCCATGGCGCAGTAGGATGCGCCGGATGGCCTCGCCAATCGCCGACGCATCCTCGATGATAGAAAGGTCTTGGTCGGCGAAGTGGGTGTAATAGGGCTCGATGCCAAGAGCGGCGTTCTCTGGCAGGTCGAGCGCGATCTCGAACGACGGTAACTTCAGCAATGGACCGTAGTCGAGCGGATCCTGCCAGTTCCTCTCGTACCCGGGGCCTTGGGAGAAAAGACCGTTGAGCTGGTGTCCGTGCACGAAAAGCACAGGCAGTCCAGGCTGGACGATCGGCATTGGCGTCTCGGGCACAGCAACGCCGTTCTTGTCGTAGAGGGTGACAGGGGTCGAGACCGTTGGCGCCGAGTCTTCATTGTTGCCCTCGTTCGACTCGCTGACCACGTCCTTCGGATCAGCGATCACCCTAACCTGGTAAACCCGCCCCAGAAAATTATTATCCGAGTGCGCGAGTGGCGCGAAGTCTGCCTGTAGCGTGGCGCTGGCGCCCGCGGCCAGACTCTGCACCGTCTTGCTGACCTGCGGGCGGCGGTTCTGCGATTCGGGAAACTCGTCGCCGTTGAAGTAGACAAGGAACTCGCCCGCTTCCAGGTTACCGACGTTCGCGACTGTCGCCAGGGCCTGTTTGCTCGTGGCGTCCCACTGAACGGTCACGTCCTGCACAGCGAGGTCGGGCGCACAGGCGGCAAGCAAGGCGCACGCGCCAAGCACGATGACCGGCAGTCTGAGATCGCTCATGTTCCTCCTCCCTGGAAATGGCGGGTGAGTCCTGCACGGGAGCGCTCAGGTAGACATCGGACGCCTAACACCAGCAGGCGAACTCACCCGTTTCATTCATGCCACGACTCAATCAAAGTATAGGTCGCATAAAAGTCCTTTTCCCAGCTTCCACCTGCATTTCCAAAAGCGTGTAGGTGGCTAATTGATCATTGTCACCTGAGTAAAGCAACTTAGGCAGTCTTGTTCTGGAACGGAACCCCGCCTAACTTTCAATGCCATGCAGTGTTGATCCGCTCGCGCCGCCACGCCGGCGTGCATGGAGAATCCGGCGACCTTACCGACCCCGTCATCGAAGGGCTCGTCACAGGCCGGCAGCGTCTGCAGCGTTAAGACTTTGCGACCCTGCTGCGACCCGACGGCGATGCGGTAGGTGATCGACGAACCCGGGAGCTGCTCCATCGGTCCGGCCTCGAGGCCGTCACTATTCAGGTAACTGTTCTCCGCATCACGTTCCAGCAACCCCTGCCGCTCCAGGTATCGGCGCATACGCCACACTAGCGTTTGAGTCAATCGGGTCAGTTGGGCGCCGCTCGGTGCCTTCACCCGGCGGAAACGCAATGAGCCATCGGGACGCTCGATATACACCCCGTCGAGGATCAGCATGTGGAAGTGGACGTTGAGGTTGAGTGCGCTGCCGAAGCGCTGGATCAGGGTGACCGTGCCAGTCTTGGCCGTGCTACGTCAGAAGCCCGCTTTCTTGATCAGGTGCGTGGCGAGCACCGACGCCGGCAGCCGGCGCAACCACCACAACCCCGCGCCCCCGATCCACACACTCACACCCGAGGGCAAGCATTCGGCAAGCTCGCGCAGATGGTCCCTGACCGGACCGCGCGGGTAACAGGCGCTGAACGAGAGCGCCACCGTCGGACAACGCCCCCTAGTAGACTCGAGAGCGCCCAGCCACCAAGGTTCGCGAATATCAACGCATCAATAGAGCCACGACTACTCGGGCAGAATGTAACGGATAGGCCACAATTTTAGTGAGAGTAATCTCGAATGAGAGGTGAGGATTACCTCTCGATCCACAACAAAGGAGCATTGTCATGACCATTCGATCTGTAGCAATCGCCTGTCAAGGTGGCGGCACACATGCGGCGTTCTCCTGGGGCGTGCTCGACGAGATCCTGAAGACTAAACAGCAATGGGACAGCGGCGCTCGGTCCGAGCGCTTTGACATATTTGCGATCACGGGTACGTCAGCAGGGGCCTTGTGTGCCCTGATGGTGTGGTACGGGTTCGCGCCGAAGACGAATTTTCCTGGCAGCGGATCGCTCGATGAAGCCATCGCGACCCTCGACCGGTTTTGGGAGGGCTTCGCCGCCCGTGAGCCCGTCGAAGTTATGCACAACAAAATGTCCGTCGCCGCACTGGAGGCGAAGGAAAAAGGAATGCCGCTACCGGCGGTCAACCCCTACGGCATCGTCGACGATGTCATTCTCGCGCAGTTGATCATGCTCGGAGCGCGCAAGGAATACGTCGAGTTCCAAGCCATGCTGAACAGCGCATGCCCGGATTTCGACAAGGTGGATTGGGCGCAGGTGCGCATGCGTGCGATGGTCGGCGCCTCGGAGGTTCTAAGCGGTGCGGAGACGGTCTTCGATACGCGGAAGAACCAGGAGGAAAGCAATATAAGGCCCCCAATTTCGGCATCCGTCGAGCACAGGTGGCGCCGGCGCCTGCCGTTCAGCCTCGAAGGCGTCGCGGCGTCCGGAACTCTGCCCACGGTCCGACAAGCAGAGGAAATCGGTGATGGCCGCTACTGGGATGGACTCTATTCGCAGAATCCCCCGGTTCGCGAGTTGTTAGCCGGAATGCCGGAGCCGGAGATCCCAGAGGAAATCTGGGTCCTGCGTATCAACCCGCAAAGCATTGACAGAGAGCCGACGACGCCGGAAACCATCAAAGACCGCGAGAACGAGCTGATGGGCAATCTCTCACTCAACAAGGAGCTCGACTTCATCAACATCGCAAATATCTGGATGGATAAATATTCCGGCTTCGCCCATGACAAGAAGAAGGTTACGGTCCGGACCATCAAGATGAGCCATCAGACTGCGGCGGACCTGCGCATGCCGTCAAAGTTCAACCGCAGCGCGGAACACATGAACGAGCTACGCCAGGAAGGCATCGAGGTGGCACGAGACTGGCTCGCACGTTGGCCGCATGACGTCGGAACCTACCCGGACGACGCCGGTTATTAGAGCCGCGCGGCGCGAGTCTTCACGGGCTCGCGCGTGCCACCCTGGACGAGTCCCGCGGGGTTTTGCCTTTGCGAGATGGCACAGACATCAGTTCAGCGTTTATCACGGAACGTGTGGCTGGCGAATTCGTGATTTCTGCCTGAATTGGGCAACTTAGGCAGTCTTGTTCGGGAGCGTAAGCTTCCCTACTCTGCACTGCCATGAAGGATCTGCTGCTACTTGTGCCTTCTGAGAACCCAATCGGTTGGAAGACCTTCCCCCCTGCTACAAGGTCGGCAAATTTCCAAACCGGCGTGTCTCAATATCCGGGAATAGGTCAAAAGCACTTATCTTCGTCCAATGACTGTCCAGTCAGGTGGGTCCAGCTCAGACGCGGCGATTCAAATCTCGATATCATAGGTTCCGCGCCGATGTGAAAGTGGCGTTTGATCGACGAGCAACAAAATGAACGCCGGGAGATCCTCGAAAAGACATACAAGACGCGATCAGGACACACCTATTCGTAATTGGCAGTAGGGAACGCATCTTGTCCCTATTGCTCGGGATCGCCCTCTAGCATCGACTTTTCAATACTTCGAAAACTATCTATTCTATCCTCAGAAACTCACCTACCCGGTTTCGTGCGCGGAACCCACGCGGAGTGGTTCATTGCAACGTCAATGAAACGAAAGAGTAAAATCGACTGAACGGTGCCGTTCGCCGGGAGTTTCTGGATCACGCTATGCTCTGGAGCGCCCATGACTTGGAGAACAAGCTGGCGGATTTTCAGGCGTACTACAACGAACACCGGACGCATAGTTCTCGTGATGACGATACTCCTGGCGGATCAACCGTATATCTGTCGTCTACCCTCACCGATTTCGCCTGAAGATCTCATTGCGGAGGGCTTTACCAACTTCCCGTGGCAGCTTGATTGGCAATTCGCCAGGGACACGGTGATATCGAGGTTTTCGCTTGCTCATCCATTCAGTGTCCCGAATTATTGTTTTAAATTGACAATTCCGTAGGGAGCCTGAATCGTTCGTGGGTTAGTCGTCACTTTCGGTGCCGTCTACTTTGTATTTCTCAAGCACATCGCGTGCCTGCCTCCATTTTGTGCTGCGTCTATTGTGTAAGTCACCCGATTTTATATTACCTTGAAGATGGTCGGTCATTGCATCCAAATATGTGGCGACTATCTCCGCTATTTTTCTTCCTGTTGCTTCGTCATGCATAATGTCAAAGTACATGTCTTCGCCCCCCATGGCTCTTAAATTATCGACCTGGTCCTGAGT